>Ga0224506_10000475_pt1 | contig 34133 bp, 27 predicted proteins | sample SF_Jan12_sed_USG_2_FD_169108 | JGI IMG/M metagenome (GOLD analysis project Ga0224506, IMG submission 169108) | Sediment microbial communities from San Francisco Bay, California, United States - SF_Jan12_sed_USGS_8_1 | ecosystem: Environmental > Aquatic > Marine > Sediment | place: USA... | reverse complement strand
TTTAATTCATCTTTTTGATTGAGTGTGCTGATGCCAAGGCGCTGCGCTTCCAGCTGTACGCGTTGTTCATGCACCTGTTTTAAACGCTGGCTGGCTTCACGGGTTTCCGTTTCATTTTCTTTTGACTGGCTACGATAGGCCTTGCGCTGTTTATTGGCGTCTAGATATTCCTGCTGGCGCATCTTATGCCGGTGCATGGCCAGCGTGAAATCCAGTGTATTGAGTTCAATCCATTGTTCAACATAATCATCGGCATGCGCTTCTGCCTGCTGCAATATGTCGATGGATTGCACCAGCTTGCCGGCATCTCTTTCCATGCCGTGAATGGTTTTTAACTGCCCGGATATCGAACGGATGGCTTCACCGAGGTCTTTCTTTTCAAGAATTTCTTCGGAGACAAAGCGGTTAATGCTCTGCACCGGTTTATAGGCCATAAAACGTGAAAAGGCTCTGGCGGCATTCATGGCTTGCTGTTCTGAAACCGAGTCACTGCGGCCTTGCAAGGCGCCGTATAAGCGGCGTAAATAAGCGCGTTTTTTGGCGTCGTAGCGTTCCACATGACGGCGGCCAAACTCGCTGATCAGCAGGTTGGTCAGTTTGTCCATCGGCACGATATATTTACCGGCCTTATCCTCGCGCATTAAATGGTGAATGTTGAGCTGTTCGCCCGGCAGTATTAAAAATAATAAATCATCCTGCCTTGCCACGCTTTGTTTGCCGCTTTTATCGAGCCAGGCACGCACGGCAATCAGTGCGCTGAACGGCTCGGCGGTTTCGCCCTCGGTAGGGTGAAACACCGCCGCCAGGTAACCATCGGTGGCGTCATTGGGGCGCGCATAACTGCCATCATCACAGCCCAGCACATAAGACGCCAGGGTACGTACCCGTTTACCACCGCGGCCTCTTTGCGTGGTTTCATCCTGACCCGGGTTGTATTGAAACAGGTTTTCATGCGCCGCGGTCATGATGGTCTGGATCGCATCGCCGACTGTTGTTTTGCCGGAACCACTGCCGCCGGAAAGCAAATTGACCGGGCCCATGTCAAACTCGATATTGGGGATGTTGCCCCAGTTAATAAATATGAATTTTTTCAGGAACATGTAATTTATTTCGTCTCGTCAAGGGCTGGCGTTGCCGGCATTGTTGTCGGCTCTGACTGTGTGCTGATGTTTTTATCGTCTGTTTTGATGTCATCGGCCGGGCTTTCCAGTGCCTGAATGGCCTCGTCATTGACAAAGCCGACAATCATGGGATGGATTTTTAACCAGGATTCGGATTTCAGCACGTCGTCTTCATGGTGGTAATCAATCAAACGCAGTTTTCTGCAACGGCTAAAAAGCTGGCGGCGCTCAGCGGCTTTTTCAGGCAATGAACGGCCTATGATATTTTTCATCGCAATGCTGATCGATTCAAATGATTCGGTGACAAAACCTTCATCATCGACCTTGGCCTCACGCAGGGCTTTATCGTATTGCAGCCGCAGCACTAAAATCAGCGCCACTTCCTGCTGGCTTAGGCGCGAGCGCAGGCTGCCTGAAAATGCCAACAGGTCCGCCTCTTCCATGCCCGGAACCTGGCTAGACGGCGGGTACAGGCGGATATATTCAAAGCGGGTATCGTGTAGCACCTGCACGCCCATCAATGCAAGGTACTCATTGACCAGTGCTTCAATTCGCAGGTAGCGGTCATAAAGCTGTTGCTCGGTCTGGTTTTCCTGGCGACACAAGACGCTGTAGTTGAGCAGCCGGATGACTAACTCACGAAAGTCATTAAGGCTGATGTTTTCTTTTTCAAGCTGTTGTTCGATGGTCTCAGTTATCATTTAAAGGGCTAACCTGTTTGTCTTTTTCGACCAGTTCGATAATGAACTCGTCGCTTTGTTCATAATATTCGCTGCTGGTGGTTTGCTGGTTATAACGCACCTGAAAAGAAAATTCAGAAGAGCGGTTGCCCGCGGCGGCGATTTCAATGCTGTGGGCCGACATTAGCAATTCACGGGCGTTATTGACCGGCAGCTGCTGGCTGCGAATGCGGTGGCCTTTTTGCAGCGCATTGATGATGTATTGTATTTGTTCCTGGCTGTTGACCTGGAACGCGGTTTCTAAGACCTGCTGAATGTATATGGCTTTGCGAGAGTCCTTATTGACGACTTCGTGGCTCTCTGCCTGGGTATTGACCAGCCTTTTGCGGCTGCCACTGTGTAACTTGAGTGAGGCCGGGTCAATAAAACCCAGCGACAGACCCGGCATGGCGTCAGCCATGGCGTTTAATTTTGCCTGCTTTTCCTGCTCAGGCATTTCTGCCAGGCTCTGACACAATGCCGGCAGGCCACCCTGGTCACTGTAACTATTGTAACTCAGCTGGCGGATTATAATATCAGCACGCCGGGTGAAGCTGTGCAATGCCTGACGCAATGCCGGCAACATGATTTCACTGGCGCTGTGTATGCGGCCTTCAATGCCATCGAGTATGCGCAGATAGAGTGACGCATTATCTGCCGTGCGCAACTCCGGTGCCATTTTGCGCAGTTCTTTTTCGGCACTGGCTTTAAACTCGTTTTGTTTGCGGTGCGCCTTGCGAATTAATTGCTGGATGTCTTCACGGTGTTTTTCTACGCTGTCTGTCGACATACGGATAGACAGATCCGGCATAAACCGCTGTTCCATAAAATCAAAAAACTCATCACTGGCCTGCTGCACCAGCTGCTGTGATTCTATCTCTTTGACGAGCTGCCGTTTGCGTTCGTCAAGCTCAGCGATGACGTCACTGAAGTCACTGATGATGCGGGCCGAGGCTTCATAGGCATCGAGCAAGTCGTAGACGTCTCCGCGCTCGATAAACGATTGCAGAGCATTGCGTGTATTGCGTGTATTGCGGTGGCGGGTTCGAAAGCCGGCGCCGGCGGTTTCAACCATCGGCTGGGTAAACAGGCGGCCGATACGGCTAAAACCATAGGTACTTTGCAGCGTGGCTTCATCGGCATGGCTCTCTAACCAGCCGTGCTCTAATAACAGATTGCGCACCCAGTGCGCCTGGCCTCTCTCCGTTTTGCTGGTAGCGATGAATTCGCTGTCCTCATCTTCATCCAGCACCGGGGTACGGGCGATGGCTTCTTCGAAGCATTCAAGCAGCTGGTCCTGGGTAAAAGCCCGCGAATAATCGGCCTGATCACCGTATAAACGGCCATAAAGCAGACGCAGGCACTCCATCACCTGTTCACGGTATTTGCCGGAAAAGGGGCGGAAGAAATATTGACGGTTTTCGGTAAAAAACATGGCGCCATTGTACGCGTTAAGCCCGATGATGACCATGCAGAAGCCGCTATTGGGATCAATGCTTTTGCTCAAAAAACGCTCAGTCAAAGCCTGGTTTTAGCCCGCTATTGATACGACTTGCTGTTTTTTTGTTTGCCTGCCTGTTGTTTATTAATTTTATGCTGCGGTTTTTTCAGCGGCTGTTTGCGCCTTTTATCAAAGCCTGCTGAGCTTACACGGATCGCTAATAATGTTATAATTTTTAATATGACAGCTCATGATACGCAATCGTTTTTTACACCGGATGAATTTTCCTGCCAGACGTTCCGGCTGCTTTCAAAAACCTATAACCTGGCTCATGTATTGCTACACCGCAGCCAGTCGGATCATCTGTTTGTGCCGATTCGTTCGTTACAATACCTTGCCATTATCGAAAAAAATACTTTCTGGTTTGTCGACAGTCTCGCTTATGCTGTGCGTGGCGATGAGGGCGGAAGATTAATCAGGCTTTCCTGGCATCCCTTATTAAAACCTGAGCAGCGCGATGATTTAACCCAGCCGCTGGATTGCCGGCTTGTTTTTTATGGTAATGATATGAAAGACATTCAAACCCGGCTAAACAGCGAGTTTTATCAGGCTATGTTACAAATTGATCAGCGTTACAAAGACTCTCTGCCTGCCAGTGGAAAAATCTCTATTCTGCCGCTAAAAACGGGGCTTTAGGCGCTTTCCAGATAGTCTATGCTGATATAGTCACTGACATTGGGTTTGAACTGCTGTTTTAGAAACGCATCAAAGTTATTATTGCTTCTGAAACTTTCTAATGCGGCTTTATGAGTAAACCTGACGGACCAGCAAAAGCGGTATTTGCTATTTTCTTCCACTGCTTCACTGGTAAAGACTTCACGCACACCCGGTATCTGTAACAGCAGGTCCTTGCCTTTGACCATTAAACTATTGACTGACTGCGTCGAAGCGACATCAATATTATGAATGATCAAATGTTCGACAGACAGCCACGGTTCACACTGGGCCAGCACTTCTGCGGCTCGACCGGCACTACCCCATTGCCGGAGACACCTCTGCACTTCTGTACTGATTGCCTGTTTCACGTCTTTTTTAAGGTCTGTAAAACTGCCGTTCGGGTTTTCTTTGCTGCGCTTTCTCATCGCCTTTGCTGCAATATCTGAAAGCGCGGTGAAATAGTCTATTTTGGCGACACCATTGCTGGTGAGTTTATGAAACTGATCTTCGTTGAGACCGCTTCCACCATGAATCACCAGCGGAATATTAACCGTCTGGTTAAGTTGCTTGAGGCGGGTATAGTCCAGTTTTGCACGGCCATCCATTCGCCCTTGCACGGTGCCGATGGAAACGGCTAAAAAGTCGACGCCGGTGCGTTCAACATAGGCTTTTGCTTCTGATGGATTGGTCAGCGCGGCTTCACCCGGATGCTGTTCTGCCCCTTCACCTACTTTGCCGGCGACGTAGCCGAGCTCACCGACCACCGATACGCCACATTTGTGCGCCATCTCAACCACGGCTTTAGTTAGATTAATGTTCTCACTAAGGTCCTGATTCGAGGCATCCAGCATAACGCCATTGCAACCCAGGTTGATGGCTTTGATTGTGGTTTCGAGGCTGCTGCCATGATCGAGCTGTATTGCAACAGGCACAGTAGCCCGTTTTGCAGCCGCTTCGACTGCCGGCAGTAACAACTCAAAGTCATAATGCACAAAATGCGGTTCCGCGACACTTAAGATAACAGCAGAGCGGCTGTTTTCTGCAGCCGCTATGACGGCTTCTAAAAAGTCCAGACTGACTAAATCAAAAGCACCGACGGCATAGTTATTGTCATAAGCGTGGTGAAGCATGTCGCGCATGTTAACCAATGGCATAAAGATTCCTTTGCTCGACGCTTTATGACGTCAAACTGGCAAACAGGGTTGGTAACTGTTCGGGTAGCTTATCGACATTATCAATTACCGTATAATTATTGGCACCGAAAATCCGTTTTACATAATCGTCTGCATTGGGATCAAGCGTTAAACAATAGGTCAGCACGCCTGTACTATAAAGTTCTTCCACGGCTTTCTTAGCATCATGTCGCAAATGCTGCGGATCACGTTCATCAATATCCGCCGGCTCACCATCGGTTACCAGCAGCACTAACTTGCGTTTTTCCTGCTGTTTTAACAAGTGATGACCGGCATGGCGTAATGCCGCACCCATGCGAGTTGACAGCCCGCCTTTCATACCGGCAAGGCGTGATTTGGTATCATCATCGAAATGCTGGTTGAAATCTTTAAAGCGATAATATTGAACATCATGACGGCCATCTGATGCAAAGCCATGAATCGCAAACGGGTCACCAATACCCTCGATGGCAGTGCCGACTAATGTCGCTGCTTCTCGGGTTAACTGTAAAACTGTTTTATCAGAACCCTGCATTGCCTCATTGGTAGATTCGGACAAGTCCAGCAATACCACCACCGACAGATCACGATTTTTGAGCACATTGCGCATGGTGATACGCGTATTTGGCTGCTCACCCATTCGAATGGCAATCATTGCATCAATCGCGGCATTGATATCGACTTCGTCACCGTCTTCCATATTGCGCACACGCTGCACGCCTTCTGGCGTTAATAAATCGATGATCTGTTTGATTCGATGTGCAACCGGTCTGTATTCATCAATAATGGCCTGAATATCTTCGATATGACCACGCGGTTGACGACGCTCGTGTACCGTCGCCCAGTCGGGACGATGCAGCTGAATCTGGTAATCCCATTCCTGATAATGGAATGGATCAGAGACAGGTTCTTTACCCCACATATCATTAAAACTAATTTGATCATCAGTCAAATCGTCTTCATAAGGGCGCATATTGGTTTCGCAAGTCCAGATCTCTTGAGCATCGTCACCGGCTAACTCACAGTCCACTTCATTAGCCATTTCAATTACGCTAACGGTTTTACGTACCTGACGCTGACTTGCTGGTACATATTCAAACTCTGCATTTTCATCAAATTCTTCAAACTCCCAAACGTAACGATTATCGTCACGGTATGGAATATCAATGCGTTCTAGAATTCGTAAGCTTGGTACTTCCTTGCGTGATGAGAATAAGTTAAAGACATCAAGCCCTAAGTGCCAACAAAAATTATTATTGTCCTGATTTTCTTCAATTTCTGCATGGAATTTCTGCGCCAGTGCATTGAGCTCTTCATCATCAATCGAGACAGTAGGGTCTAATAGAGAAATTGCAAAACGCTCTAAAACAGGCATTGATGGATGCTCTACTTTTGCATCTGGATCATGCGGAACAAGCATAAGTGAAAGCCAAAGTTTTCTCAAACCTGGAAATTCACCAATCGCTTTATATTCAATACGGGCATCTTCAATCAAACCAATAAAAAACATCTGCGCAGGACTTAAACCTTCTGCAGAAATTGGCGCCGATGAATAAGCCATATGTGCGGCCATATGTGCAGATGTTGCACGATAGACTTCTAGACCAGCAATATCACCATAATCATCTAACGCATCAGGCAAATGCAAAACACGATGTTCAATGAAAGGACGGAAATCAGCAAAGTCAGCACCGGTAGGACGTAAGAAAAAGTCACGACCCCATAATGCACGCAAATAAAAGTTTAATTTTCTTTGCGTTTTGATGAACAAAATACCGCGTCGTTCTTTTTGTAAAACCGCGCGACTATCAGCTGACTCAAGATTGAAATAGGACGTTAGATTATTAAAATCACGACGATATGCCTGAGCACCAAAATTTGCCCAACGACGCAAGCCACTTAGAGTCAATTTACTTAATAATTCATCGATATGATTTAGCATCGGGCGAACACCACGAGAGGCTGTCGATGCTAATTGGTGAATTAAGGTTAAGTAACCACGGAAAAGTTCTGCATCACCCAGGTTGCGCGCAGCCGTTGGCATACTGGAAAACAATAACGCTACCACTTCACCGGAGGTCATTGATGACAGTTTCATCGCCGCTGTCAGGCAGTCGCCTATGACATCTTCGCCGCATTCTTTAGCCACTAACGGCATTTCTTGCAGGTAAGAAATAACTACACTTGAACCGCGCCCTAAGTTGCATAAACTTTTAGCGCCGTCCATGTACTCTTGCAAACCCGTTGGTGACATCACCCGGGATGCTTCCTGGAAAGTTGACTCGATAACGTCGCGCACTTCCGGGGCGACATCAGCGAGTACCTCTTCGTAATCTTCTAGCTTCATCGACATAATAAATTTCTATCGTTAGCAGTACAACAAGCGTCAGAAGACAGTAAAAACCCTCTTCTGGTCGCACTCAGGTTGAACCAGTTTTAGCCAAAAAATGTTTCAACAGCTGCGTTTAATGTATCGCGCATGTCAGGATCATCGGTTAAAGGCGTTACCATGGTCATGCTACAGGCAGCTACTGGCGCAACACCCTTAGCTATTAATTGTCCTGAGTAAACCAGTAAACGCGTAGAGATACCTTCATCCAGGCCGTGACCTTTCAGGTTACGGGCACGTTGTGCGATATGTACCAGCTTTTCGGCTATGTCTCTGTCAACACCTGATTCTTTAGAGACAATCTCGATTTCAGTAGCTTCAATCGGGTAATCAAAATCCATCGCGCCAAAACGCTGTTTGGTCGATTGTTTTAAATCTTTCATTAAGCTCTGGTAACCAGGGTTATACGATATAACCAGCTGGAAATCAGGGTGCGCCTGAATCAGCTCACCTTTTTTATCCAGTGGCAGACTGCGACGGTGATCGGTTAACGGGTGAATGACAACCGTAGTATCCTGCCGCGCTTCAACGATTTCATCCAGATAACAAATAGCGCCCATGCGAGCCGCTGTTGTTAACGGGCCGTCTTGCCATTTGGTGCCGTCTTTATCGAGCAGGAAACGACCGACCAAATCTGATGCTGTCATGTCTTCGTTACAAGCCACTGTAATTAAAGGCTTGCCCAGCTTCCACGCCATGTGTTCTACAAAACGAGACTTACCACAACCGGTCGGGCCTTTAATCATCATCGGCATACGAACGTCATACGCTGATTCGTATAGTGCTATTTCAGAACCAACCGGCTCGTAATACGGCTCATCTTTAATTAAATATTGCTCAGCATCTACAATGTTTTCAGTAACAGACATAACCTACTCTCTCTAATTCGATTAACTCGATTAAAATATTTTGTATTTTTACTACTTTGTATCTAAACTTGCAGCACCGCTTAAATTCAAATCTAATAGACCTGTCATCAAGCCATACTACTTTTCATCTTCGGTTTCTGCTTCACCTGACCATCCGGCAGCATGCGCATCTTCAATCGCTTTACCATGAATTCTTTGGTGTCTCTCAAGCAGTTCCGGCGGTAAATGACTCACCAGACAACCATATTTGTCCCATTCTTTGTTGACCTTATCCAGTAAGGCATCAACACCTGCAAGGTTCCAGCCTTCACAGGTTTCTGTTTCTTCAATCAAACCAAAGACCCAGGCATCGCGAATAATTTTACCAATCGTGGTCATACCACCATTGAGTTCGTTTTGAATTCCAACATATTTATCGGGACGTGCCATATAAAACTCGTTTTGTAGTTAATAACTTGTGCATTATAGGCAAAAAAGCCCCTGACCGACATCAGTCCGACAGGGGCTCTCAGTCTTACTTAGGTATTACCTTGTCGCTCTTAAACAGAAACGCCGCGGTGAACAACCATTGCAGTACCAGCAGATTGAGCGAAGTTATCAAAGCCCAACAAACGAACATGGTTCTTCGGATGTGCTTTGTGACAATTCTCAATTTCAGCCAGGATAGCATCAACGTCAGTTTCACCAAACATTGGTAATTTCCACATGTACCAGTAGTTGCTGATCGCATTTTCTGGCTCAGTGTGTTCAATACCTGGGTTCCAGCCTTTATCTACAATGTACTGAATCTGAGCGCGAGTTGATTCAACGCTTAATGCAGGCAAGTAAGAAAAAGTTTCATATTTACGGCTTCCCGCTGCATCGCCTAGGCTTGATGCGTAATCTTGTACATCACTCATGTGATTTACTCCAATATATAAATAGTTAAATTCGTTTTTGATTAAGCTGCAAGGTACTGATGCTCAACACCTTGCGCTTGATGATTCATGTCGAACTGCTTATTTATGAGCAGCGTCGATTTTATCAACCGTATCAAACTCGAATTTGATTTCTTTCCAAGTTTCCATTGCGATTTTAAGCTCAGGACTGCTCTTAGCTGCTTTAGTAAGAACGTCTTTACCTTCTTTCTCAATCTCAACACCAGCGTTACGTGCTTCAACACATGCTTCAACCGCAACACGGTTTGCAGCAGCGCCTGCAGCATTACCCCATGGGTGACCTAATGTACCACCACCGAACTGCAGGCAAGAATCATCACCAAAGATGTTAACTAATGCTGGCATGTGCCATACGTGGATACCACCAGAAGCAACCGGGATAACACCAGGCATCGCGCCCCAATCCTGGTCGAAGAAGATACCGCGTGAACGATCTTCTTTGATGTATGAATCACGCATGATGTCGATCCAACCCAGAGTAGCGTCACGATCGCCTTCCAGTTTACCAACAACAGTACCTGAATGCAGGTGATCACCACCAGACAGACGTAATACTTTAGTTAATACGCGGAAGTGGATACCGTGGTGCGGGTTACGATCAAGTACAGCGTGCATTGCACGGTGAATGTGTAACAACATACCGTTATCTTGACACCATTGTGCCAATTGAGTATTCGCTGATAAACCACCAGTTAAGTAGTCATGCATGATGATAGGTGCGCCAATTTCTTTAGCGTATTCAGCACGTTTCATCATTTCATCAGAAGTAGGAGCTGTAACGTTCAGGTAGTGACCTTTACGCTCACCAGTCTCAGCTTCTGCTTTATGGATAGCTTCCATTACGAAGTCAAAACGGTGTCTCCAACGCATGAATGGCTGTGAGTTAACGTTCTCGTCATCTTTTGTGAAGTCAAGACCGCCACGAAGACCTTCGTAACATGCACGACCGTAGTTCTTAGCTGAAAGACCAAGCTTAGGCTTGATAGTACAACCCAGAAGAGGACGACCGTATTTGTTTAATAAGTCACGCTCAACCTGGATACCTTGTGGTGGTCCATTACAAGTCATAACGTAAGCGATTGGGAAACGGATATCTTCTAAACGCAGTGCACGCAGTGCTTTAAAGCCGAATACGTTACCAACTAAAGAAGTCAGTACGTTTACAACTGAACCTTCTTCGAATAAATCGATTGGGTAAGCTACGAAAGCGTAGAAACAAGTGTCATCACCTGGTACATCTTCGATCGCGTATGCACGGCCTTTGTAGTGATCAAGGTCAGTTAATAAATCAGTCCATACAGTAGTCCAAGTACCAGTAGATGATTCAGCAGCAACCGCAGCAGCTACTTCTTCACGTGGTACACCTTCTTGTGGAGTGATTTTGAAACAAGCCAATAAATCAGTATCTAATGGAGTGTATTCAGGCATCCAATACGTTTCGCGGTATTCTTTAACACCTGCGCTATAAGTTTTAGCCATTTCTAGCATCCTCTATTGTGCTTTGTTCGTGGTGCTAGAAAGACCTAACACCCCAAAAAAACTTGTTTGTTGACCCAGCATAAAACCCCTGGGATTCGTCAATTTCTTAACGTGGACGAACTATAATCGCGATTTACTATTTATAAAAATTAGTTTTTGTTATAAATTACATTTACTTTTGTTTATGGTTATATATATATGCACCTTACATTGCAACAATTAAAGCTGTTTGAAGCGGTCTCCCGCCTGAGCAGCTACACCCGAGCGGCTGAAGAGCTTTTTCTTACACAACCCGCTGTTTCCATTCAGATTAAGCGGCTTGAGGAACAGGCAGGTTTAGGCCTGTTTGAACAGGTTGGTAAGAAGATATTTCTGACCCCGGCAGGCAAAGAAATGTATGCCGCCAGTGTCGATATCCTTACAAGGGTCAAGGAATTAAAGATCGCCATTGATGAATTAGAAGGCTCGATTAAAGGCAGCCTGCAGGTTTCCGTCGTGACCACTGCCAAATACTTCCTGCCGAATTTATTAGGCTCATTCCTGCAACTATACCCCGAAGTTGAACCCAAGTTAAAATTTACTAACCGCGCACGCATTCTTGATCGTTTAATGAACAATGAAGATGACTTTGTGATTATGGGACAAGTCCCCGAGGATGATCATTTAGAGGCGTATCCGTTCTTAAATAACATTATAGGCATTGTCGCACCGGCTGACCATCCGCTGGCCAATAAAAAGAATATCGCTATCGAAGAGCTGACCAATCACCGTTTTCTCAATCGTGAAATTGGTTCCGGTACCCGTTACGTATTTGACAAATTATTAGAAGAACACGGGCTCAAAATTGAGCCTTATATGGAACTAGGCAGCAGTGAAGCCCTCAAACAGGCGGTCATGGCTGGCTTGGGCATCACGGCATTATCGGTGCACAGCGTGCAACTGGAACTCGAGGTCAACAAATTAACCATACTTGATGTCCAGGGCTTTCCTTTGAAACGAAGGTGGTACGTTGTCCACCTGAAAGGACGTAAACTGTCATTAGTAGGCAGAACATTCCTCGACTTTATTCTTAAAGAAAGCCACCAAATACTGGGTGAGGAATATGAGGAATAGAATAATATCACCATATCAGGCTTTTGCTGACCCAGCATATCGCTTTAAATACAATTCCAGTTTATAGACCGGTCTTTATTCAACTATAATCACATTTCTTTATATCAGAGGTTGTTTTCCATGTCAGATCACGAAACATTAATTTTTGAAGTTTCTAAGAATAACTTTAATACATCGGTTGTTCTTAACTCCCATAAATTACCCGTGCTGGTTGAGTTTATGGGCGTCTGGTCTGGCCCCTGCATACAAATGGAAGACACGCTGTCAAAACTGGCAAAAGAATTTAGCGGCCAGTTCGTTTTTGCCAAGGTTGATGTGGATGAACAGCCAGAGCTGATGAAAGAGTACAGCGTAGAAAATGTGCCCACTATTAAAGTCTTTAAAGATGGTGAGGTTGTTCGCACCGAAGAGGGTCTTTTACAAGAAAACGAATTGAAAGAGCTGCTTAAAGCCTATGGCATTTTCCGTCAGTCTGATGAGACCAGGGAGCTGGCCCGCCAAAAACACCTGCAAGGTGAGACCATTGAGGCGATTACGCTTTTGACGACAGCTATTCAACAAGATCCGAAAAATACGCGCCTTGCCATGGATATGGTACAGATATTTCTTGATATCAATGAACTGGAACAGGCTAAAAGCTTATTTAACCGGTTACCAGAAACTGACCGCGAGAGTGAAATGGGCAAGACCCTGCTCGGACAATTAACCTTTAAAGACCTCGCAACTAAAACAGATGGCAAAGAATCACTGCAGGCGAGATTGGTGCAAAACCCGGATGATGACGATGCCGGCTTTGATTTAGCCATTTGTTTAGTTGCTGAGCACCATTACACAGAGGCTATGAACACGCTGTTTACACTGTTTGATCAGAACCCTGAAAGTAAAGACGGCGCTGTAAAAGAGATGATTATCAATCTGAGCAATATGCTGGCTTCCAACGAGCCCGCTATTTCTCAAGAAGCACGCCGCCGGCTTGGCAGCTCAACAAGTTAAATGAAAGCTGACAACCAAGCATTCAACAGCAGGTAGCTGAGCCTGAATTTTGTTCAATTATATATTTCTGTTGTATTAATGCTGGCACATACTGCAGCAACAATAATAACGACAAGACGGCTTCAGAAATAAAACATGAATACAAGCCCTTGTTGTTTTATTTTTTAACTTCATTGAGCATCAGCTCAACCTTGCTGATTAACTCCCGCACATCAATCGGCTTTGTAATGTACTCATCAAAGCCGGCATCCAGGCCTCTTTTAATATCTTTTGGCATTGCGTTTGCGCTAACGGCAATCACGGGGGTATTGCATGACGCTTGTTTTTGTTTTAATTTACTCAAGACTTCAAAGCCGTCCATACCGGGCAGATTAATATCCAGCAAAATCAGGTCTGGCCCGTGCTCAGCCACAAGGTCCAGCCCCAGCACGGGCTCATGCGCACTCAACATGTGGATATTTTTCCGCTTCGAGAACAGCTGACTAATCAGCCGCAAATTGGCCGGGTTATCCTCAATATACAGCACTGTATATTCGCCCTCGGCTTTTTCGTGTGGCGGGTGAGATTTCAGCTCGTCTATTAGCGGTACAACATGCAGTTCTGAATGCAGTGTATCGGTGGGCAACTCGATCCAAAATGTACTGCCCTCTCCTGCCTTGCTGCTGACTCCGATATCGCCATGCATTAGCTCGATTATCTTTTTTGTAATAACAAGGCCAATGCCTGTGCCCTCAACTTCAGCCTGATTTTTACCAAGACGATTAAAGGCGATAAATAGCTGCGCCTGTTCTTCTGTTGTCAGCCCGGTGCCGCTGTCGGTAAAATTGACTCGGGTGCGCTGGTTTTTTAATTTTTCATAGCTGATTACAATCGTTCCATTTTCTTTGTTGTATTTCACCGCATTGGTTAACAGGTTCAGAAAAACCTGAATCAGCCGGGTGCGATCTGCGCAAACAGCATCGCCGTACTGTGACAATTTACTGATAGTCGTTTCAGTTCCACTATGATGCAGACTGATATTGATACCGCGGTTTTCTGCCAGCGGCTTTACAAGCCGGAGCGACTCTGAAATGACGTCGGCTAACACCACAGTTTCAATTGATAGATCAATACGACCCGATTCAACCCGGGAGAGATCGAGAACTTCATTAATCAGCTGCAGCAAATGCTCGCTGGCCTTAAGAATTTCATCAACATTTTCACTTTGTAAATCACTTAATGGCATGATCTCATCCATTTTGAGCAGCTGACTAAAACCGATGATTGCATTCATTGGTGTGCGCAGTTCGTGACTCATGCTGGAGAGAAACTGTGATTTTGCAAGATTAGCCTGCTCTGCTTCTTCACGGGCATTGATGAGTGTATCTTCAGCTTTTCTGCGTTCGGTTATATCGCGAAAAATGCCGACGAATCCCAGGCTGCTGGCACTTTGCACGGGTGTCACATTTAATTCCAGCGGAAACAAGGAAGCGTTTTTGTGTTTGCCATTCAGGTACCGGGTCTTGTTAATGACTTGCGTGACAGACAAGCTTGAATCAACAGATAAATGATCACTTTTTTGTTGTTCATTCTCCTGCAGAAGCATTGCGACATTTTTTCCTAACACCTCTTGGGATAAATAACCGAATATATTTTCAGCCGCCGGGTTAAATGTTTCAATCAGTCCATGCTCGTTTATGGTGATGATGGCGTCGGCAATCGCCTTAAGGATTGTGCGCTGCTTTGACTCACTGAGCTCGAGTGAATGTGTGCGATCATTAACCAGCAATTCCAGTTTGTCGTTAAGGGCTACAAGGTTTGATTGTGACTCTTCAACCTGGTGAATCATGGTCTGGAATGAACGCGCCAAAGCCCCTACTTCATCCGTCAGGCTGACTGGCAGCGAGCTTGTTATGACTTTCTGGTGAGTAAATTCGTCAACTGCGCGGGTCATTTGTTTTATGGGCCGGGAGATGCGTATAGACAAAATTATCGCTATAGCGGTAACCACCAGGGCTAGAAAAATAGCCCACCCGTTCATCTCTGCCAGCACTTTGGCGTGCGCTGCGATAATATCAGAATAATCTTGAGTCAGGATAACGGCAATGAAGCGTTGCGGACTGGAGGGGTCAAATTGTATTCTGGTAAAATTCACAACCTTTTTGTTGTCTGTATCTTCCAGCCTCAGAATCATATTGTACTGGCGACTGTCAGGAAGAAACAGTTTCGCAAGCCGGGGAATATCTTCCTGAATACGGTAGCGCTTGCCGAGATCAAAACCATAGCTTTTATCACTGCTACTGTGCAATAAATAACCACCACGATCATTGACAATATAAATTTCACTGCCCAGATCCTGGATATCAGCCTGTATGGTCCGCAATGCTTTACCTACCTCGGCTGTAATAATGATCAGACCGGACACTTCGCCATTTTTTTCATTATAGACAGGTGTCGCTGTACGCAGTACTTCCTGATGCGGAATGCTGATCTTGCCGTATTCACGGTTAAGGTTTATCTCTGACAGATACACCTGACCGCCGTAAAGCTTGAGTGCATCTTTAACATAGTCACGATGTAATTTGTTTTGTCGCCGCTCTTTGCTGACAATAACAGTTTTGTTGTTGTCACGCTCCACGACAACCAGTTCCTGACCAGCCTTGTCGATGTAGCGTATTTTCAGGTAAGCCGGTTTGCTTTCAAGAATGGTAACAAAGAATGAACTCATTCTTTTTATCCACTGCTGCGATGTTGACATGCCCTCTTTGTCAAAACCATTATTGCCCTGTGCTCGTAACAGGCCCTGTATTGGCGGCGTACTGGCCAGTACCAGGGTATCGCTCTTTTGTGATTTAATGTAACTTTGTAATTGATTGCCTGCTATTCTGATTTTTACGGCGATATCATGCAGTGTGTGCTCCACCAATATCTCCGTTGTTTTAGTATAAAACAGCCCGCCAATAACACCGGCACTCAGCAGCACTAAAAATATTGTTGTCAGACTAAGTTTATGAACAATCGAAAACCTCATGCGGTATTTTCTTTGTAAATTTCTTTGTTTTTTTCGTGCTGCTTATTCTGACGCATAAGGACCTACTTGCAGTTTCTTCATCAAATGACGAACTGACCTGTAATCTCTTGGTGTTACCCAGCCCATGTATTTGCCTGAAGTGGCTGCCTGACTGCCGGCACTGACTGACAGCAATACCTGCTGTACTCTCCTGAACAGATCAGCCGGCACACCATGCATGGAGGCAAATGCCCACTCAGGGTAAAGGTCGGTGCTGAGGAAAAACGGGAAGTCTTTAACGTCTTTATTATTAATGATTCGAAAGTAGCGCATATCGATTTCACCGGCCGTTTCCATTCTTTCAAGCCTGTCGGTACGCACCACACCTGCGTCAACTTTTCTATCGCGTACTGCCCAGACAACTTCCGGCTGTGTTTTACCTTTCGTAAAATGCAGTTTTTTCAAATCTTTATATGGATCGAACTCAGCTTCCAGCATTTCCATCCAGGCCACACGCCAGCCACCAAATGCCGGCTCGGATACAGCCATTAGTGTTTTACCCTTCAGATCCTTGAACGATATAATATCTTCATTTCTGACATGGGTAAAAATGACTGAACCAAATCTATCCTGGGCCGTATTAGCCCTTTTATTCTTGAGCGTTAACATCGCTTTTGCACCGTACAGCTGCTCAAGTTCAACAAATGATGATGGATTGGTCAGTACAAATTCGAATCTGGCCTGGCCTGCCTGGCGAGTAATTTCATCGAGACTGATGATAGGTAGCAATCTAAATTTATGATCAGGAATACTCTCATTCAGCACATTGATAGTGGACTGCCACTGCTGATGAGCGACATCAATTCCGTGGTGCGCTCTGACAGCAACATTGTATTCCTTTGCAATGACGCCGCCACTGATTGCGCACAGCGCCAGTACGGCGGCTAAATATTGCTGAAAAATAGTCATGAGTTACTTCCCTTTAGCCATCTGATCGTGATTCCTGGAGTTTTATCCAGCTTATATTATTAACACCTATTAACAGTGATGATATGAAGATGGCTGCTTATTAAAAAGCCCGCGCAGTGTTATTGCTAATTTATTATGCTGACAAATTGCTGATCATTACACATGGATTATAGAATAGCCGATATGAATATACTGTCTTTACGCAAATAAAGGCCTGTTAATTGCCATATTTTACAAAGTTGTAAACTAATACCCTAGTTTATTTAATGACTCTTTAATGCCTAAATAAATAAGACCTTATACTGCCCTGCATTCTACATCTGCGCCGCTTCAAATGACTTTGCTGTATTGTTTAGCGACTGCAATGCCTGTGCCTGAACTTTTTTATTTTTCCCTTAAAATGCTCAATGTTTGCAAAAGTCAGTGCTGCGTCACAAGAGAGCCGGTTATGTTAGCTAAGTTGCTGTCACACTGATCTATTGCACTGTCATGGAAAACGCAGCCTGAGGCCATTTCATCACAGCTATGATAAGCAGCTCGGCATACGCCCGTGTAACTGACTGCCAAAAACAATGTGTTACTTTAGTGGCCAGCGTTTCAGTTCTTTATAAATCACGCCCTGCTCGGTTGAGATCGATGCCAGTAAGACAAAATGGTTTACCGGCCAAACAGATAAAGCGACTTTCGATCTACGGTGATAATCACCGGCATTTTTCAGCAATGTTACATGTGCTTTAAATGATCTCGACTCGGCTTTGAGGCCGCACTGCTGACATGTTTTTTCGAGCTGTTGCTGTAAATGTCGCAATGCATCGTTTGTTTTATCCGGACCACACCATAGAATACGTGATCTTTTCCAGTAACCTGTTATATCGAGCTGCAGCTGGAATTTTGTCACAGCATCGAATAGCTTTGCGGATAACAGGCACTGCCTTACTGAATCATCTGCCTGACCGATATAACGCAAAGTCATATGCATCATCCCTGTTCGGGTTAGTTTTTCAGTAGTTACTTTTTTTTCGCCCGCAGCCAGCCGGTTAAGTTGCAAAGCCAGATCATCCGGTGGTACTAAGGCAAAAAACAATCGCGCATGCTGTTCCACAATTACACTCCTGAGAGAATTTCATCGGTGTTTTACAGGCCAATACCCATGCTTTATTTTACAGCCTGATGCCACTTTAGTATAAAACAGGCAAAAAAATAGCCTGAATAAATCAGGCTATTTTTTTCGACATGTCGTCAGGCTTTATGCAAACGGGTGTCGAAGCACAATCGTTTCATCCCGCTCCGGCCCGGTTGATATTATATCCACCGGTACACCAACCACCTCTGCCAGTTTGTCGAGATAGTTTCTGGCCGCTTGCGGCAACTTGTCCAGATCTTGCACGCCGACAGTTTCCTGGCTCCAGCCAGGCATCGATTCATAGATAGGTTTGCATTGCTCAAAAGCATCCGCACCAACCGGTGGCAGCTCAAGTATCTGGCCCTTGTATTCATAGCCGGTACAGATTTCAATGGTTTCAAGACCATCCAATACATCCAGCTTGGTAATGCATAAACCGGTAATGCTGTTAACCTGGGCAGCACGGCGCATTGCCACGCCATCGAACCAGCCACAGCGACGGCTACGGCCTGTTGTCGCGCCAAACTCATGACCTTTCTCACCCAGGTACTGGCCGATATCGTCAAACAGTTCTGTTGGAAAAGGCCCGGAACCTACGCGGGTGGTGTAGGCTTTTGTGATGCCTAAAATATAGTCTAAGTCTTTTGGTCCAATACCTGAACCGGTACAGGCACCACCGGCTGTGGTATTAGAGGATGTAACGTAGGGATAAGTACCCTGGTCGATATCCAGCAGTGTGCCCTGAGCACCTTCAAACATGATGCTTTTGCCTTGCTTTCGCAGGTTAAACAACATGCCAGGAATATCGGCGATCATAGGGATCATTTTCTCGCCATAAGCCATGGTTTCATCCAGCACTTGCTGATAATCAACGGTATCCGCTTTGTAATACTCTTTAAGCGCAAAGTTGTGATAGTGCATTATTTCTTTTAATTTTTCTGCAAAGGCATTTGAATCCAGTAAATCTCCGACACGGATACCGCGGCGTGATACCTTGTCTTCGTATGCCGGGCCGATACCGCGACCTGTAGTGCCGATGGCTTTGTTGCCACGGGCAATTTCACGAGCCTGGTCAAGTGCCACATGGTAAGGCATGATCAGCGGACAGGCTTCAGATATTTTTAAACGCTGTATCGCCGGGATGCCGCGTTTTTCCAGCATTTCAACTTCTTCAAATAATGCACTCGGAGACACAACAACACCGTTACCTATCAGGCACATGACATTGTCACGTAAAATACCTGAAGGAATTAAATGTAAAACCGTTTTCTCTTCACCGATCACCAGCGTGTGGCCGGCATTGTGGCCGCCCTGGAAACGAACAACCGCTGCCGCGCGATCCGTTAACAGATCAACAATTTTACCTTTGCCTTCATCGCCCCACTGGCTGCCAAGGACTACGACATTTTTTGCCATCTTATTTGGCCTCCACTACGTGCCATTTATTGTTTGTTTTTTGAATAATTCTATTACAGTTCATTGCCGATGCATCAGATTGTTGCCCGGGTAAAAGTTGAATTACGCATTCACCGGCCGCCCGCAAGGTTTCTATTAACTGCTGAAGCTCACTGTCAATGTCGGCTGCCGCAAGAATGCCATTGCCGCTATTGACGACGGCAGGACTTCCCAAATCTATCAATGTTTTTAAATCGGTGCTGAAACCGGTTGCCGGCCTCGCCCGGCCGAACACTTCACCAATTTCATCATAGCGTCCGCCGCGAGCCACTTCCTGACCCTGCCCGGGTACAAAAGCGGTAAAAACGATACCCGTATGAAAATGATAGCCACGTAATTCAGCCAGATCGAAATTGAGGTTAATATCGCCTATCCTGGCTTTAAGTACACGGCTCACCTGCTTCAAATAATCCAGAGCCTGCAATACATCATCAGCCGCGGCTTTTAAAACCGTAATGGCCTGATCAATCACTTTTTCGTCACCATTGAGTTCTGGCAATTTCAATAGCATTTGCGCAATCTCATCATCCAGATTTTGCACGGCTACAAACTCTTTAATTTCAGCCAAGGCTTTACGCTGCATCATATCAAACAGCTCAGCTTCCAGCGATTTAGACAGGTTGGCTTGTTTAGCCAGTGAACGATAAATGCCGACATGCCCCAGATCCAGGTAAACCTGCTCCAGGCCCGCCATGCTCAATGTTTTTAGCATCAGCTCAATCACTTCAGCATCACTTTCGATACCGGCATGGCCGTATAATTCAGCACCCACCTGAATCGGACTGCGTGAGCCGGCGAAGCCATCGGGACGGGTATGTAAGACGGTACCGATATAACAAAGACGGGAGATTTCTGCTTTTAAATGGTGGGCATCAATACGTGCCACCTGAGGCGTCATATCAGCTCTTACGCCTAACGACTTGCCTGTTAACTGGTCGATCAGTTTAAATGTCTGGATATCCAGATCATAGCCGGTGCCCGTTAACAGCGAGTCCAGATAATCAACCGTCGGCGGAATAACCAGCTGATAACCCCAGCTGGCGTACATATCCAGAATTTGACGACGCAAACTTTCAAGTTGAGCCGCTTCGGCCGGAAGGGCTTCTTCAATGCCCTGTGGCAATAACCACGCTTCGTTTTTTTTCATTTAACTCTTATTCAAAATGATAATTCTTTAGCTCATTATATAGAGCAATATAACACCAGCCAGCATACTGATGAGACCTATCCAGCGCAATGCGTTATCTGAAAACTGGCTAATCTGTTGCATAGTCTCACGCCATTTAACCGGACTGAGAAACGGCATTATACCCTCAATCACCAGCAGGAGTGCGACCGCATGTAAAATTTCATTCATTTCAGAATCTTAATTCAGTACCAGCAGACCATAAAAAAGCCGGAAGAAGGTTTCTTCCGGCCGGTTTTTTTATTTAAAAAACCCTATTTTGTTTTTTTACCGCTTGAGTCTTTCAGGTAACGGAAGAACTCGGAGTCTGGCTGTATCAGCATGACATCTGACTTTTCTCTAAAGGTTTCTTTATACGCCTCAAGGCTGCGGTAGAAACGATAGAACTCACGGTCTTTGGAAAAGCTGGATGCATAGATCTGGGCAGCTTTTGCATCACCGTTACCACGCAATATTTCAGCATCACGGTAGGCTTCAGCGAGAATCACCTTGCTCTGCTTGTCGGCATCGGCCGTTACACGCTCAGCGGCCTCTTTACCTTTTGAACGGAATTCACGAGCATCACGTTCGCGTTCGGTACGCATACGCTGGTATACCGATTCGCTGATTTTTTCAGGGTAATCAATGCGCTTGATCCGCACGTCAACCACCTGAACACCCAGTGACTTGGCTTTATCACCGGCCAATTGGGTCATGATGCCCATGATTTCAGCGCGCTCACCGACAATAACTTCCTGAATTGTGCGTTTACCAAACTCATCACGCAGCCCGTTATTAATTATCTGGTAAAGCAGCAAGCCAGCGCGGTGTTCATCACCACTGGTGGCGAGGAAATACTTTTCGACATCATTAATACGCCATTTGATAAATGAATCGACAATCAGGTATTTTTTCTCAGCGGTTAAAAAGCGTTCAGGGCGCTGATCAATCGTCAGAATTCGCGAATCAAACTTTCTCACGTTATTGACGAAAGGGATTTTCCAGTGAAGCCCTGGCTCGAAGTCTGATCGTTCAATTGTACCAAACTTTAACAGGATCGCATTTTCTCGCTCATCAACATAAAACGCTGATGAAAATACGATAATCAGGGCAACAGCGATAATAGCAGGTATCAGCTTATTCATTATCTTGTCTCCCTTGAACGTGACGGAATTCTGTTGCGGATATTATCAACGCCAGTGCCGGCATCTCGTGCGGCATCGCCAGCACTTAATGAATCAAGCACGTTATTGCTTTGTTTAGATGTCATACCAGAACTCTGTAAGATTTTATCCAGAGGTAAGAACATCATATTATTACCGCCTTTAACATCAACCATCACTTTTGTTGAGTTGCTCAATACATGTTCAACCATATCGATATATAAACGATCACGAGTCACTCCCGGTGCACGTTTATATTCTTTTAACATCGCAGTAAATCGACCGGCATTACCTTCTGCCCGGGCTATGACTTCCGCTTTGTAAGATTCTGACTCGGCGGTTAAACGCGCTGCTGCACCACGAGCTCTGGGAACCACTTCATTACGATACGATTCGGCTTCATTGAGAAAACGCACCTTATCTTCAAGCGCCTTATTAACGTCATCGAATGCAGCCTTAACGGCTTCAGGTGGCTTTGCCTGTCTGATATTGACTTCGGTTATCGTTAAACCGGTTTTATACTGATCTAAGATTTCCTGAGTTAACTTTTGCACATCAGCGGCAATATTGGCACGGCCTTCAGTGATAACAAAGTCCATATTTCTACGGCCAATGCTTTCACGCAGAGCGCTTTCTGTGGAATTTTTCAACGTCACTTCAGGGTCAGCTGTATTGAATAAATAATCCGTTGGGTTATCAACGCGATACTGAATAGTGCCTTCAATATCAACAATATTTGTATCTTGAGTCAGCATGGTTTCATCGACACCGATCGAATAAACCTTTGAAACATTAACCTTGATGACTTTTTGAATCGGGCGCGGTAGATGCCAGTGCAAACCACTCTGTACGGTTTCTTTGTATGCACCAAACTGCAGAATAATGCCACGCTCTGCCTGCTCTATTTTATAGATACCGGATGCTGACCACAGAAGGAGAAGAATAACTGCGATAACGCCCATTCCCATACCGCCACCTGAGGAGGAGGATGAGCCGCCTTTTTTACCGCCACCAAAAATACCACTCAGTTTTTTCTGGAAATTGCGCAGCGCTTCATCAAGATCCGGTGGTCCCTGATTATTGCCTTTATTTCCACGGTTGCCCCATGGGTCTTTTTGGTTATCGTTATTACCAGGCTCATTCCAAGCCATATGCAAACTCCAATAGTTTCAGTCTTTAAGAAAATGACACTTCAAGTCTGTCATGAATCACGCATTTTATGGGTGATGCTAACCACTCGCAAGGCTTTTATTACTTAAAAATAATTCAATATCCAGTCCTTCACGGCTGACAAGCTGGTTAAGGTCACGTCTGGCAACGGATAGTTGCAGTATGCTGTTGCCGCTCTCATCGGTTGTTTCATTCTTTATTGCACCTAAATCAAACAATAAAGCCCTGATTCTTGCCTCTGATGGACTCAGGCATATCTCAGTCTGCAGCAGATCCTGCTTAAATCGTTGCATCAGCAGGTTTTTTAACTGATCCAAACCTAAGTCTTTTTCAGCCGATAACCAGATACGCTTAACCTCACCCTGGTCATCCCGGTCTATCCATGGCTGCAGATCCAGCAGGTCAATTTTATTCATGACCTGAATCTGCGGCACTTCATCGGCACCAATATCTGCCAGCACCTGATTGACTTCATCGATATTGTGCAAACGATTATCATCAGCCGCATCAATCACATGCAGTAACAAATCGGCTTCTTTTGTTTCCTGCAAGGTCGATTTAAACGCATTGACTAAATCATGGGGCAGATGACGGATAAAACCAACCGTATCGGCAAAAATAACGGTGCAGGCTTCATCTAATTCAAGCCGCCTGAACGTCGGATCAAGGGTTGCAAAGAGTTGATCCTGAACATAAACCGCTGCTTCAGTTAGGGTATTAAACAAGGTTGATTTGCCGGCGTTGGTATAACCCACCAGAGCAATAGTAGGTACTTCGGCTTTTTTACGCGATTGCCTGCCCTGCTCACGCTGACTGGTGACTTTTTCCAGCCGGCGATTGATCTGTTTAATGCGCTGTGCAAGAAGTCGACGATCGGTCTCAAGCTGGGTTTCGCCCGGGCCTCTAAGACCGATACCGCCTTTTTGTCGTTCTAAATGGGTCCAGCCTCGAATCAGTCGGGTAGACAGGTGTTTTAACTGGGCCAGCTCAACCTGTAGCTTACCTTCAAATGAGCGGGCTCGTTGCGCAAAAATATCCAGAATCAGGCCGGTTCGATCCAGCACCCGACATTTGAATATCGCTTCCAGATTTCTTTCTTGAGAGGGACTCAAAGCATGATTGAACAATGCCAGTTCGACATCGTTTGCTTTGATATAGTTTTCAATCTCCTCCGCTTTTCCCTTGCCTATAAACAACTTGGCATTGGGGGTCTGGCATGAGGAAGTAAATTCAAAAAGCGAGACAGCACCGGCTGAAGCTGAAAGCTCCCGAAATTCTGCTAAATTTTCACGCTGACATTCTTCATTAACATCAACATGAATCAGAATGGCTCGCTCACCGGTTCCAGGACGATCAAACAAATTAGCTCCGACGAAATAAGATACAATATACACTCGATAACAAAGTTATTATCTGGCGTCATTATACCTTATATCTGAGACTCAGGAACGAGCATCATCTGTCTGACGAGAAATATATCAATCAGGTGTTCTGACCGTTTTCTTCCAGTCCCTGTGTCCATTTAACAGGTCGTGATGGCACAACTGTCGATATGGCATGTTTATAAACCATTTGACTGACCGTATTTTTCAACAACACAACAAACTGATCAAATGATTCAACCTGACCTTGCAGTTTAATGCCGTTAACCAGATAAATAGCAACGGGTACACGCTCTTTACGCAAGATATTCAAAAACGGGTCTTGTAATGATTGCCCTTTAGGCATGGTATAACTCCCTATTTTAATTAGAATTATTAAGGTTAATGCCGAAATAAATCCCTTTTTCAATTGTTATATGTTTATTCTTAATATAAACAAACTAATCATTTCTCTGAATTAGTATTCACTATGATAGCGAATTTTTCAAATTTTGCAGCAATTCATCAAGCTTGAGTGTTACCGGATCGTAAAAGTTTGCATCTTTTTCTTTTCTGAGCCAGGTTATTTGACGCTTTGCCAGTTGCCGGGTTGCATAAATACCCTTGTCGATCATTTCAGGGTAATCATACTGTCCTTGCAAATATTCCAGCACCTGGCGGTAACCCACTGCGCGCATTGACGGCATCTCCAGACTGACCTGTTGGTATTTTTTTAAGTCTTCGATTTCTTCAATGAAACCCTGAGCCAGCATTTTTTTAAAACGTTGCTCGATACGCTGGTGCAAGCTGGCCCTGTCTTCTGGAAACAATACGATTTTGATCAGCCTGTAATCGAGTTTAGCTGATGTCTGTTGCGCCCAAAGCGTCGACATTGGCTGGCCGGTAATTTCATATACCTCGAGTGCGCGCTGAATGCGCTGCGGATCATTCTGGTGGATTCTTGCTGCGGAGACCGGGTCCACCTGCGCCAAGCGTTGATGCATAAAGGCCCAGCCTTTTTCCCCGGCTTCTGATTCGAGCTTCAATCTAACGCTTTCATCGGCTGATGGCAGCGGTGACAAGCCCTCTTGCAAGGCTTTGTAATAAAGCATGGTGCCGCCGACCAACAGCGGTATCTTGCCACGCCCTGTGATGTCTTTCATTAACGCCAGGCAGTCGTTTCGAAAATCAGCAGCTGAATAGGTCTGTTCCGGTTCACGGATATCAATCAGTTGGTGAGGGGCTATGGCCAGCTCTGCCTGGGTGGGTTTTGCGGTTCCAATATTCATGCCGCGGTAAACCAGTGCAGAATCCACACTAATGATTTCACAAGGCAGTTGTTTTACCAGCTCAATTGCCAGGTCGGTTTTGCCCGTGGCGGTCGGCCCCATAATAGCAATCGCAAAAGCCGAGTCCGGCTCAGCTCCGGGAGCAATTGTCAGCATGATTACTGGCCTCTCATGAACAATTTATCGATCTGAGAAAGTTTCATTTGTACCCAGGTTGGGCGCCCGTGATTACACTGGCCACTGCGTTCGGTGTTTTCCATATCACGCAATAAAGCATTCATTTCCTGTATTGTCAGCTGTCGGTTGGCGCGTACTGAGCCGTGACAGGCCATGGTACCCATGACTTCGTTCATCTTATTTTTAATGCGCTCACTTCGACCATGCACACTAAAATCTGATAATACGTCTCGCAACAATGCTTCTGCATTGGTTTTATTTAATAACAGCGGAATTTGTCGAATGCGTAATGACTGCGGCCCGCTTCTGTCAACTTCCATGCCGATGTCTTTAAAGAATGCCTGTTCAGATTCTATCAGGTCGGCTTCTTTTTCACTGACGTCAATGTCTATCGGCAGCAGCAGCGGTTGTGATGCAATACCCTCTCCCTCATAGGCCTGTTTTAATCGTTCATAGGTAATACGTTCATGTGCTGCGTGCATATCAACGATCACCATGCCCTCACGATTTTCTGCAAGGATAAAAATGCCATGCAGTTGCGCTTTTGCAAAACCCAATGGCGGGTATTGGGCATGAGCTTCAGCATTATTAGAAAAATCCGCTATTTCTGCCCGCGCTTCTGAGCTAGCCAGTTTTGAATAGGCCGCTATTTGTTCTTCAACAGCTAATGACATCATCGATTGCCGGCCACTGTAAGCCTGGCCAGAACCTGAGTATTGCAGGGCCGCCGCCGGCACTGGATTCGTATTGGGTGCATCGACTGACGCAAACGATGGCATCTGCGACACCGCCTGAGCGGAAGGTGATATCTTTGCAATTGCATCATGGATCGAGCGGTATAAAAAGTCGTGTACGGTTCTTGATTCACGAAAACGCACTTCGCTTTTTGTCGGGTGCGCATTAACATCAACCAGCACCGGGTCAAGTTCAAAATACAATATATAGGCCGGATGACGACCATGATAAAGCACATCCTGATAGGCTTGTCGTATCGCATGAGTGACGACACGGTCTTTTACCATGCGGCCGTTGACGTAAAAATACTGCAGATCTGCCTGGCTTCTTGAAAACGTTGGCAGTGCGATCCAGCCCCATATTTTCAGACCAAAAGCCTCATGCTCAACATACACGCTTTGCTCGATAAAACTTTTGCCGCAAATGTCAGCCACTCTTTTTTCCTGGCCTAACTGATCTGATGCGGCCCTGAACTGTCTGACTGTCTTACGGTTATTGCTCAGTGTTAAGCCGATATCAAAACGGCTTAACGCGATGCGTTTTACCACATCCTCTAAATGCTTGAATTCGGTTTTTTCCTTTTTTAAAAATTTGCGCCGAGCCGGCACATTGAAAAACAGATCGCGCACTTCAATCGTGGTACCTGTTTTGTGTGCCGCCGGTTTTTGTTGAATTTCTTTTTCACTGCCGTCACCAATTACCTGCCAGCCCGGCTGGTTTTCAGTAGCGGATGTAATGACCAGCCTTGAAATAGAGGCAATGCTTGGTACCGCTTCTCCTCGAAAGCCCAAACTGCCGACATGCTCCAAATCGTCAAGGTTGCGGATTTTGCTGGTGGCGTGTCTTGATAATGCCAGCGCCATGTCATCTTTATGGATACCACTGCCATTGTCAGTGATGCGGATTAATTTAATGCCACCCTGCTCGATATCAATATCAATCTTATCTGAACCGGCATCGAGGCTGTTTTCAAGCAGCTCTTTAATCACAGACGAGGGCCTTTCGACAACCTCTCCAGCGGCTATCTGATTGATCAGCTGGTGTGGCATCTGATGAATACGTTTGAACATATTATTAATGGTTTACAATGAAAAACGTTATTTTATCAGGAAGCGATGCGGATGGGGGGCTTTTAGCAAACTACTGACTTCAATTGATTGTAAAACTGCCTGCCAGAAAAGACGCTTTACAGGTATGGCATTATGCCACTGTATACGGAATTCTAAGTGCTTGCCCTACTTGTAAATGATCACTGGTCAGACGATTTGCCATTTTCAGGTCCATTGATGTGACGTCATACTGCTTGGCGATGCCAGCCAGTGTTTCACCATTAATGGTTGTATGTTCCTTGTTATTTAAAGACAGCCAGGTACCCGGCGGTGCTTTACGGCTGAAATAGTCAGACACTCCACGCAAGATAGCTTTAGCCGTTTTATGCTGATGAGCCGGACTGCGAAGCTTTCGCTCTTCTCGCGGGTTAGAAATAAAAGCGGTTTCCAGCAATATTGAAGGTACATCGGGTGATTTTAAGACCGCAAAACCGGCTTGCTGAACCCGGCGCTTGTGCACCCGGCCAATGCGTTTTAATTCACCCAGCACTTCATCTCCGACATCAAGACTGGACTGAATGGTCCCGGTTAAAGATAAATCCAGCAGCACTTCGGCCACCATATCATCTTTATTATCGAGCTTTACGCCGCCGATTAAATCTGAGGAGTTTTCTTTTTCTGCCAGCCAGCGAGCGGTTTCTGATGACGCACCGTCAACCGAGAGCGCATAAACCGAAGAACCGCGGGCATTGGTGTTGCGATAAGCATCGGCATGTAATGAAATTAACAAATCAGCCTTATGTTCACGGGCTTTTTGTACCCTCTCCCGCAGGCCCATATAATAATCGCCATTACGGATCAACACCGGTTTCATGCCCGGGTATTTTTTAATAATTGCATGCAGTTTACGTGCAATTTGCAAGGTAATGTCTTTCTCTCGGGTGCCCAAATGACCGCTGGCTCCCGGGTCTTTGCCGCCATGGCCGGCATCAATTGCGACGATAACATCACGTAATTTTGCTTTCTGTTTTTTCTTATACGTGACGGCAGTGCTATTTGAATCTTCAAGATCAAGTACCAGGCGATAACCGGCATTAGCTTCAGGACGCAGCAAAAAACTGCGCGGCGTCACCGTATTTTTTAAATCCAGCACGATTCGAAGATCTGTTTTATTACGAACGCCGGTTCGCAGACCGGTTAGCAAACTATTGTGCATTTGCTCGACCAGTCCTGAATCGAGTAGCTGGGTATTTTTAATATCCACAACCACCCGCTCCGGGTTATGTAACCGGAAAAGAGAGTGGTCAATGGAACGGTCTAAGTCAAATACCAGTCTTGTTCGATTCGATGACTGTGACAGACGTATATTCTGGACCGAGGCTTTTTGCGAGGCTTCAGCCACACGCGCCATCATGGGCGCTGCGACAATACCGCCCATTCCTACGAACTTTTTAAGAAAATTACGCCTATTTGCCATGACAAGCTGCCTGTTTTTTGAACAGATACCAATAAATGTTAGCTTATAGTGTCGCTTTTTTTATAGATAAATCAAGTTTTTTCTTAATAAATTTAAACAGATAGCACACATTGCTAGAGTAATTAGTCATCAAAAAGACGTAACATCACTTTTCTGCCGGACTCGGTTAATGCTTTGATTTCAAGATTTCTGCCTGATTCAGCGTAGCTCAAGTAAATCTCAAGATCCGCCTGTGGTAGATAACCTTCAGCCTGTTGTGGCCATTCAATCAGGCTAATTGAGTGCGCATCAAAATAATCCCGGCCACCTGCATATTCCAGTTCTTCCGGCTCAGCCAGGCGGTACAAGTCAAAATGATAAACCGTTACACCGTCCAGCTCATAAGGCTCTACCAGGGTATAGGTGGGACTTTTAACAACACCCTGGTAACCCATTGATCGCAGAAACCCTCTAACGAAAGTGGTTTTACCGGTACCCAGATCACCGTGCAAGAATACCACCATGCCGGCAAAGCGGTATTGTGCCAGGCGGCTGGCAAATGCTAACTGGGCTTTTTCATCAGCCAAATACAGGCTAAACACATCGGGTGTATCTGTCGACATAGTTAATCTTTAGTTACCGCTGTTGAGTAGTTAATCTGTTGACGAATAAAGCTGAAAAGATCACTGGCCAATAATCCAATCTGGCCGTCTTTTGCTGCCGCATCTGCCGCCTGTGCATGAATACAGACACCTATTCTGGCGGCTTCATCTTTAGCGTAGCCCTGGGCCATCAAAGCCGCTATCAGCCCGGTCAGCACATCACCCATGCCGGCGGTTGCCATTCCCGGGTTGCCAAATGGGCAGATATCGACCTGTTCACTACCATCATAAACCAGTGTGCCCGCTCCTTTGAGCACGACAAGCGCATTATATTCCTGATACAGCTGCCTAACCGCCTGAAAACGGTCCCGCTCTATCGTTTCAATGTCAACACCCAGCAGTCTGGCCGCTTCTCCCGGGTGAGGCGTGATCACTGCATCGCCCAGATCCGCAGCATGATCAGGCAAATGATAGAACGCATCGGCATCGAGGATTTTATGATGTGGTTGATGAATGACCTGCTCAAACAGCTGTTTGCCCCAGTCATCACGCCCCAAACCCGGGCCTATCGCTATCACGTTCACTCGTTTTAAAAGCGTCTCAGGAATCACCGGCAGCTCGATTCCATAGACCATGATTTCAGGCTGAACCGCCACCACAGCGGCCACATGCTGCGTTCGAGTAATCACACTGACCCGTCCCGCACCACTTCTTAATGCCGCCTGCGCCGCAAGAATGACAGCGCCACACATTCCCAGGTTGCCGCCTACGATAAGTAAATGGCCGGTCTGGCCTTTATGGGTACAGGCCGGTCTCTGAATGATGTGTGATGACAGCTCTTCATCGGATAACAAGTAAGCGTCTTCGTTTACCTGGCTGTAGACTGAGGCCGGTACATGCAAATCATTAAAAATGATTTCTCCGCAATGGTTGCGTGCCATGCCGGTAAACAGACCTTTTTTCAAGCCGATAAAGCACACCGTGTAGTCGGCAATAATAGCCGCACCCTGCACTGCACCGGTATCGGCATTTAAACCCGAGGGCACGTCCACAGCAATAACCGGGGTCTCCAGCTCATTAATTTGTTCAATGATTGCTATCCATTGCTGGCTCAGCTCTCGCTGCAAACCTGTGCCTAATATTGCATCAATGATTAAGTCTGCATTGAAGGCGGCGCGGTTGATATCCTCAACAAACTCGCCGCCTTCTTCAAGCCAGTCTAAATAAGCCTTTTTGGCATCACCTTTTAATGTCTCTGCATCAACCAGACTATAGACATTGAGCTCACAGCCCAGTTGCATGGCCTGTTTTGCAAACAAAAAACCATCGCCTGCATTATTGCCAGCACCGGTTAATACCAGAATGGAATGGGCTTGTGGAAACTTGAGTTGAGAAAATTCGAAGACAGCATTTGCAGCGCGCTGCATTAATTCATAAGAAGCGATGCCGGCTTGATCGGCATCGCCGGCAGTGGCCAGGCGATCCAGTTCACGGCTTTGTTGCGCGCTATAGAGTCGGTGTGAATAAAACATAACGCGATCATAACAAAAGTTTTAACGCCTCAAACAATTGTTTTCAAGCCTTGATGGTTTAATAAAAAATTAAACAGCCACCTTGATTTGATCGCGGCCCATATCCTTTGCCATATACAATGCTTTATCAGTGCGTTCAAACAACGACTCGCGACCTTCCTGATGAAGGTAATTTGCCATACCGATGCTCACGGTGATTTTGATCTGCTGGCCATCAAAACTAATCAGCTGATTTTTTAAAGACAAACGAATTCTTTCTGCCACATCCATTGCCGTCAAAGAATCGACATCGAGTAAAACGGCAAACTCCTCACCGCCATAACGAAACAAGACATCACTACTGCGTGTTACTTCTTGTAATGTATTGGCCACTACACGCAATACTTCATCACCGGCCGCATGGCCGTATTGGTCATTGACTTGTTTGAAAAAATCAATATCCAGCAGCATTAAACTTAATGATCGTTCGTGCCGATCTGCCAGGCTCATTTCACGTGCAATGTCACGATCAAATGCTGCGCGGTTATTCAGGCCTGTTAACGCGTCTATCTGTGATAACAGCACCGCTTTGCGATACATGATCGCATTACGCAGTGGCTGCACCAGCACACAAAGCAGTTTTTCCAGATGTTTGAGTTCATTTTCTGTAAAGCGACGGCCCCGATAAACCGTCAGCTCACCGAGCTTTATCTCATCCACACTCAGGTTATAGGCACATTGATGCCGCGATTGCCGCCCAAAGTGGAGATTTATTGCCGGCTCTGGAAACTCCAGTGAGTAATGGAAACCATCAAATATCAGATCTTCAGCCACCGCCTGCATAAAAATTTCCACGCACCTGTCGACTTCAAGTGTGGCTAATAATCGATTTGTGACGCTATGCAGACGCTGCTCAAGCTGTGCCTGACGGTATTCCCTGATCCGTTCGGCTCCAAAACTGATAACTTCTAGATTGCGTTCTAACGCTGGCAATTGTATTTGTGTGCTCATGACCCGTAAATCCTGTTAATGATTTACGGAATATGTAGCTATTTTCATGCCAATAAAGGAAATTACTGAATAATCAGAGACTTAAAGCAGGCCGGCTGAAAAATGACGGAAATTTGACCCGTTACATTTAGTAAAAAATAATGCTGCCGACAGGAACCCGTCAAACGCTACTGCTGGCTTTCAAATACACAACGATCAATCGATGGCCGCATACAACGACGACCATCTGTCCAAAGAGCATTATCAAAACGCGTATTCTCAACTTTGACATTAGAGACGATGGCATTGCTTAGATCTGCATACGACAAATCAGCCCCGGATAGATCGGTATTGCTGAGGTTTGCGCTGTTGAGATTGGCACCGACTAATTTGGCCGCTTGTAAATTAGCATGCGATAAATTGGCATTGAGCAGACTTGCGTAAGACAAGTTAGCGAACGACAGATCGGTTTTCACCATTAAAGCATCGTTTAGAACAGTACTGTGCAGATTACTAGCACTGAGGTTGCTGGAAATAAGGTCAATATTGCTTTTATTACAGGATTGCCAGTCTATATTAGCTGCGGCTTTCACAGCACAGTCTGTTTGCCGAACAGGTTGTGCTGGATCCGTGAAAATAAAGCCAAAGACTAAAAGAGCCACGACAACCGCAATGCCGGTGAAACCATAGACGCGTCTGTGTTTTACCTTTTTACGCTGACTTGAGAAATCGGCTTTTAATTTGAGGTACGCAGCGGAGACTTCTTCGTTATTGTGACGTCGGCCGGCTATATCACGACGCTCTTCACTGGTTCGGTTTTTATCACGCCGGTTTTCATTATCCCGGCGCATGTCACCTTCGCGCTCATCTTCACGAAGCCTGGCTTTATTTAGCACCAGCCTGCCTTCAACCGTGTGTGCATTTTTGACTTCATCAGGGATTAATGAAGGCAGCTTCTCGATCGGGATCCAGTTATTTTTATCGACACTCACCAGAGTATCAACATCAATACGCTTGAGGATAAGGTAACTTCCGATTAGTTTGGCAGGGAAAGGACCGGTAACTTTTCCCTGCTTATTGATATACCAGAGGTTTGGTTTTTTAGCTGATACTGAACTCATACACTGATAATAGATCCATTTAGTGTTTTTGTCAGTGAAAACAGTTTAAAAGCTAAACCTCAAGAACGCTCATGCCGCCCATATAAGACTGTAATACAGCCGGGATTTTAATACTGCCATCCGCTTGCTGATAGTTTTCAAGCACAGCAACCAGACACCTTCCCACCGCAACACCGGAACCATTGATGGTATGTAACAGTTCAGGTTTGTTGGTTTCAGGGTTACGGTATCTTGCCTGCATGCGCCGCGCCTGAAAATCAAGGAAGTTGCTGCACGATGAAATTTCACGATAAGCCTGCTGGCCCGGCAACCAGACTTCAAGGTCAAAGGTTTTAGCCGCTGAAAAACCGGTATCACCGGCACAAAGCGCCAGCAGCCGATACGGCAATTCCAGTTTTTGTAAAATGGCTTCTGCGTTCGCGGTTAAAGAGTCCAGCGCAGCCCATGAATCTTCGGCTTTGACTAACTGCACCATTTCAACTTTTTCAAACTGGTGCTGGCGAATCATGCCGCGGGTATCGCGACCATACGAACCGGCCTCTGAGCGGAAACACGGTGTATGTGCAACAAATTTCTTCGGCAAGTCTTTGGCATCCAGAATCTGGTCACGAACTATATTAGTAACCGGTACTTCCGCCGTTGGAATTAAATAATATTCCTGTTCACCACCTAACTTAAAAAGATCTTCTTCAAATTTTGGTAACTGGCCGGTACCACGCAAGCTGTCTGCGTTGACAATATAGGGCACATAGACTTCTTCGTAGCCGTGTTCGTTGCTGTGGGTATCGAGCATAAACTGGGTCAGCGCACGGTGCAGTTTTGCCATGCCACCACGCATCACCACAAAACGTGAGCCG
>Ga0224506_10000474_pt1 | contig 34397 bp, 22 predicted proteins | sample SF_Jan12_sed_USG_2_FD_169108 | JGI IMG/M metagenome (GOLD analysis project Ga0224506, IMG submission 169108) | Sediment microbial communities from San Francisco Bay, California, United States - SF_Jan12_sed_USGS_8_1 | ecosystem: Environmental > Aquatic > Marine > Sediment | place: USA... | reverse complement strand
GAAAGATGAAAGCTTCTGGTTTGGTGCGGCAGCATAAGTCTTTGTTTGTGTAGCTGCGAAAGAATTAGCACCTGCTCAACCTGGCTTAAACAGGTTTCGAGCTGCACTTCTCCGCTTCAATAAATATCCGCTTAATCTGGGGATGTGCTGCTTTAATATTTCGATCAATTTCAGCAATGGCAGATTCCAGTTCGCCAGCGGTGCTGCTATCACGGAAATCCACACTGATGTTGGCCAGAATAAAGTCCGGTCCCATGTGCATAGTTAATACTTCATTGACACATTCTACTAGTGAATTAACTTCAATAGTTTGACGTATGTCATTGATTACATTGGTTTCTGCGCTTTCGCCAATCAACAAACTCTTGGTTTCATAGGCCAGCCACATCGAAGTGCCTATTAGAATTAAACCAATAATGACTGAGGCGGCGCCATCGAAATACAAAATGCCCGTTGTCTGGCTGAGCCAGATACCAGCGAAGGCCACGAGCAGACCTAGCATAGCGGCAGAATCCTCAAACAAGACGACGAAGACCGAGGGGTCTTTGGCGCGTTGAATTGCTTCCAGATAACCCCATTTACCTTTAACCTGCTTGAATTCGCGAAATGCAAATAACCAGGCAGCACCTTCAAACAGCAAGGCCAGACCCAGCACAACGTAGTTGATTATCGGATTGCTTATTGGCTCGGGATGTCTGATATGACTGATGCCTTCATAAATGGAGATGCCACCACCAAGAGCAAAAATCAGAATCGCTACGATGAAACTCCAGAAATAAATCTCCTTTCCATGACCAAAAGGAAAGTTTGCATCTGCAGGTTTTTTGGCCTGCTTGAGTCCGTGCAGCAACAAGAATTGATTACCGGTATCCACCAGTGAGTGAATACCCTCAGATAACATTGCTGAGCTTCCGGTAAACACCGCAGCGACAAACTTGGTGATTGAAATTAATGCATTGCCCACCAGTGCGGCGTAAATCACTTTTTTAGAGCCTGAAGCCATGTTTTGTATTCCGTCTTAGTATTTGACTGATCAACTGATGGCAGTGATTTTATATCAATCGTTATGTTCATTACTGACTAATCAGTATAAAAATCATGTTTTATCTCTTGCGAATATGGCTATACTGTAAAAACCTAGTAAATTAGTCAGGTATTGGTTATAACCCAATTTTTTACGTTTGATGTGTAAGGTGTATTGAAACAATCACAGTGATACGGGGAATAAGATGAAAGCTAAAAATCAACAATCAGAACTCGGCCTGGAATTAATACAAACTCAAATAGAAAATTTAAAGCACCGGGTTAATTTTGATGATGTCATCAGAATGAAATTTCTGGAACAGTCAGCCAGATATCTTGGTGTATATGTTGAAAATACGCCGAAAAATTTATTGGACGACAGAATGATTAGCTGAGAACTATTAAAAGTTAACTGTCGCTGATAATAAGAATTCACGAGCAGGATTTCGCCCTGCAAAAACAAAGCGATCAGTCAGCCAGTTAAATTCTGCATCCATAATATTTTTTATTTCGAGAGACACTTTGCCGGCTTTGTCATCAAACTCATAGCCAATGTCTGCATCCAGAATGCGGATATATGGTGATTCACGACCATCTATGAAATCCATATTTCTATAAGTATCTTTAAGCCCCATTGAAAGACCATTGGCCTGTTGATTGCGTATAGCGATGATGAATAATTGATCATTACGATCTAGTGTGGAGTTGGATAAATCTTCGATTTCAGAGTATCTATAACTAGCGCTGACTCCAATGGTTTTAGTTACCAGTGTTTCGTAGCTTACTTCTGCGCCACTGATGCTGCCTTCGATGCTCACGGTATCAGACGGAGTTTCTTTATCGAGATTGAATGCACCGATCGAGAATAGACCATTATCTGTGTCGTACTCCCAGATAAGATCCACTTCCTGGATAATGGCACCTTCTTCGGTATTTCTAAAGATGGGAACACCTGCTATATCAACAGGATCAAGTCTGGAAGTAACGAAGGGTAAAATGTATTTAAAAGCTGACAGTCGGATTGTATTGTTTTCACTGGCGCCCCAGATGAAACCAAGTCGAGGACCAACTTCTTGAATGTCCCAGCTTGTACCTGAAAAAGCGTCAGCATTTTCCATTTTGTCAAAATAAACGGCGGCTTCAATCATGAAGTCTTCACTCACCTGCCAGCTATCCTGCATGTAGGCGCTTAAGAAAGTGATATCTAAGTCAAATGCAGGCATTGGATTATCAAAAGATAATAAAGGATCTAAAATAATGGGTACTTCTCCTCCTCTATCAACGGCATTAGCACCAATGACAAAATTTTCCTGCATGTTGTTACCTGAAAAACTTAGAAGTCCTGCAATAAACTGATGGTTATTTACCTTGTTCATATATTGCAGTTGTAATTGGTAATAAGGCCGTTCGAATTCTGCCGTACTTGTATCATCCAAATATAAAGCTGGTGGAACAGTAAGGGTTGAATTTGTTGTACTTATAAAATCACCTGTATTGTTCTGATAAGTTCCATATAGTAATAAATTACTACTGGGAGAAAACTGATGACTGTAGCCAAGCTCAATCGCAGCAAGATTCAGATTTAATTCATCTTCTGGTGATGACAAATTATCAAACTCATAGCGTTGATCTGCTCTATCCATCTGTTGAAATTCAGAAAATAAGGCGGAAATTAATAAGCCATTTTCTTCCGATGGTTGCCATTTTCCTATGAATGCAGCGGCCGTGGTTTCTTCAGAGTTGGTTTCACGCCAGCCATCGGTAGCGTCACTAAAAACACCAAGGTTATAGGCAAAATTACTGTCAGGTGCAGAACCATAAATAATAAGTTCACCGCCGGCCGTACCGAAGTTGCCCGCTCTTGCAGTTATTAGACCACCAATATCAGGCTGCTCAAAAAACGAGGTATAGTCATTAAACGAATTGAAGGTGTTTACATTAGCAGGCTGTAACATTCTTGCGAGTAACGCTTCAGATCCAGCAGGATAAGAACGATCATCCTGACTACCCAGTACCCCTGCATAAAATAAATGCGCACTGTAGTTTGTGTAATCAGACTTGATAGCGGCAACGGCTTTCTTTTCAGCAATACGAGATAAACCTAACTTTCCATATAAAATAGAAAGGTCGACATTACGTACAGCGAGATCCTTATCAAGTAAAAAACGTGATCGATAAACTGCGCGGTTATCATTTAGTTCAACAGCTTTATTGAGTGCTTCTATGGCCTCACCTGAGCGATTCAAGTCACGTAAAACGATAGACTTATAAAATACAGGTGTTGGATCTTTTTTATCCAGTAAGGCGGCATGATCAAACATGTCGAGTGCCTTGTCGTAACGTTTTACCTGATACAGCATCTTTCCCCAGTAACTGAGGAAAAGTGAGCGTTGTGGATCGAGAGCTACCGCGCTGGTAATTTCTTCCAGTGCACGATCTGTCTTACCTTCTCGCATATCAAGGATGCCCAGACCCATATGAGATTCTGCCATGCCAGAATCATTTTCCAATGCAATATTGAAAGCATTTCTGGCATCGTCTAGTTTATGCAGAGACAGTAGAATAAATCCGGCTAAATTATTTATTATTGAGTTTGTCGGATCTTTTTTTTGTGCTGTCAACAAAGTGTTCATAGCCTGCTGGCTATAACCGCTGCCAAATTGAAGCTGGGCAAGTATCACAGATGCAAGAGTATTATTTGAATCGATGCGTAATGCTGAATTTACAGAGCGCATCGCCTCATCCAGTTCAAAACGAGATTGTTGTACATAGGCTAACACTACATGGCTGGCCGAATTATTTGGTTCTAGTTTAACTACTTTTTCAGCAGCTTCTTTAGCAGTATCTTTATCTCCAGTCATTAGGCTGGCGGTAGCTAGTGACCGTAGAAGTAATGCGTTTTCTGGCATGTTTATTTTCAAGCGAGTTAGTTTTTTGTGCGCAGTCAGAGGCTGTCCATTAAAAATATCAAGTGCTGCATCGAGTAACTGTAATGAAGAATCTTTTGGGGATCGCTGTATTTGTTGCGAAATCATTTGGGAAGCGGCAGCGTAATCTTCCTGCTTTAATAGTTGTTTTATTTCGCTCGAAACTGAGGCTGTAGATAGTTCATCGACATTAATTAGTGGTGGCATTACAATGGTCCACTGCACCGCATTATCCGGATTCAATAAAATGGATCTTTGCGGTGCCTGGCCAGGTTGAATATTGATCTGGTTTCCCGCTTCAGCTACCACTGTGCCAAATTTATTTTCTGCCTCTACCCTGCCTTCAAGCACTGTTGAAACTACTGAACCATCCTTTTTGGCTTCAATGACGAGTTCTGTGCCACGAATACCAATTGTCGCTGTGGTGGTTTTGAAGCTAGCGCGGACACTTTTGTTTTTATTTCTGGCCCAAAGCTTGCCTGAGATTAGACTAAAGACAGAACGTGATGCTTTTTTTATACTTTGGGCAATAACTGATTTTCCAAACCAGCCGGCATTTTTGACTACATGCGTAATTTGCATCTGAGAGCTTCGATCAAGCTGCATGATTGTTTCGTCGGACATCAACAGACTGGCTTTGCCATTGGCTCTCGTTCTGATGGTATCACCGGCATGTAAAAAACTGCCCGCTGAGGCATTGATCCACTTGTTACTGAGCGCTTGATGGATCTGAACTTTTCCCTGTATCTGTACCACTTTGCCTTCAACTGCCGAGTCCAGTCTTACATTGGCATTAGCGAGAGGCAGTAAAGAAAAATAAAAAATTAAGATAGCCAGAAAACTAAATGTATGATTGTGGTCAGATTTTGATAGAGGCATCGCTTATTCAACTCCAATGTTATTGTTTTTCCATATGCGCGGTATATCGTTTGCGATAAATGATAATGAACCTCATTATCGAGTTAATTTTAATAGCCTAGGCTTATGTTTCAAATAATAATTTATTATTTACATTGTTTATATATTGATGAGATTATTTTTTATTAAATATTTCTTTGGTATATTTTTTAAGAGAAAATACGTTCCAAAGTTAGACGATTGACTAAATTCTTGCCCTTCGATTGTATAAATAATAGGGATTGATAATAAGTTTTATGTGATATCAATCAAGGTTTATTGAAATATATACAATAGAATTTTAAGATATGCGATATTCCGATGTGCCTTCAGTCTGACTAAGATGAATGAAGAGGAATGCCGAATGATAATAAGTTAGGGCTAAGTATAATAAAAATACGAGGGATTGGTGGTATGTCAGCAATTAAAATAAGATCCAGTGTTAAAAGACAAAAGCTTCTAGTAAAGTATCTGGACTTGCCCTTTCTTGCAATTGCAGCAGCTATGCAATTTACAGGAGCTATGGCAGCGACACCAGGATTGCCATTTACGGAAGATTTTTCAAACAATAATGTTCGAGGGATCGCTACTGATGCACGCTGGTCAACTGCACAAAATGCACTGTTCATTCAGTTTAGAAGAGCTCAAACTTTAGGTCTTGTAACTGCATCTTCAATCCCATCAGATATAACCGGCGATACCTATAATACTCAGGGAATTGCGATGGCTGATCTGAATGCGGATGGCCACCTGGATATTATTACGGGTAATGATGGTAGCCCGGCAAGAATTTATTTTAATACAGGTGTTCCTGAGAGCCCTTTTGGTGGCGTTGTTGGCGAGGCATTAAGCATAACATCAGGCAATTATTGGTTTCGCTCAATTGATGTTGGTGATGTTGATCTGGATGGTGATCTTGATATTGTCATTGCCCGTTACAACAGTCCAAATCTTTTATATTTAAATCAGCTAAATGCAGGTAGCTCAGCCCCTTTTACCAGCGTTACGCCACTTAATATTACGAGTGATGCAGATTCTAGTCAGTCCATTAAATTAGCCTATATTGACAACGATAATTATTTAGACGTAGTTGTTGGCAATACCGGTAATTTCAATAAATATTATATCAATGGAGGCGCTGGTACATTATTCAGTGCTCTGGTCACTGGCGCAGCAATCGATAATGACAATAATTCTACAAGCTCCATTGCTGTTGTTGATATCGATAACGATGGTGATATAGATGTTGTTGCCGGGAATTCGGGACAAACTAATAAATACTATCTAAACAACGGCTCAGGATTTACAGGCGGAGCTGGTACAGCTATTTCGTCAAATGCGTTCTATACAAAAGCAATTGCTGCTGCTGATGTTAATAATGATGGTTTTATTGATGTTGTTGCTGGCAATGGAGTCGCTTTTGGTGGTGGACAGGCTAATTATGTTTATCTCAATAACACAACGGCAACTCCATTTAGTGCTGCAACAGTTGGCAACGCAATAAGCACCGAAGCAGATACTACTTTTACGGTCAAGCTTAACGATGTGGATGGTGATGGTGATCTTGATTTGATTACCGCCAATTATGAACAAAGAGATAAAATATATCTGAATAATGGAACATCCACTCCCTTTGCCAGCGCCACAGGTATAAATATTTCTAACGATAGTCTGCTGGATAATGATTTAGCGCTAGGTGATATTGATGGCGACGGTGACATTGATATAGTGGTTGGAACTTTTGGTAGTAATCGATTATATCAAAATGGGGGTACCAGTAAGCCATTCAGTCGAGGCATTGCCGAAGACGTATCTACTGACAGTAACAGTACATGGGCTTTAGCTTATGGCGATGTCAATAACGATGGTCATCTGGATGTTATATCTGGCAATGCTAGTGATCCAAATTACCTCTATATTAATAATGGGACAGATTCACCGTTCACAGGTGTTCCAGGCATGGTCATTGCTGCAGATTTATCCAGTCCCAGAGCTATGCAACTGGATGATATGAATGGTGATGGAAAACTTGATTTGCTTGTAGGTAACTCTGTTGCTTCACGAATTTACATACATGATGGATCTGCAACTCCATATGCCATAGGCGTAAGTCTGGGTGTTGGCGCATTAGAGTTTGCAACCGGAGATATTAATGGTGATGGCCATCCAGATCTTGTAGCTGGCACATCAAGCGGGCAGGATCAGCTCTTTATAAATAATGGCACGGCTACGCCATTCAGTGCTGTTGTCGGCGCGCCTTTCGGTGTGGCTGGAAGCACTGCAGGGTTGGCTTTAGGTGACCTTAATAATGACGGCAAACTTGATCTGGCACAAGGCACATATGGTGTTGATTATATCTATCTTAATAATGGCTCAGGAACACCATTCAGTACAAGTGCAGCATTTGAGCCGGCCAGCAAAAACACTAGTGATGTGCAGATTGTTGATTTTAACAATGACGGAGCCCTCGACATTATTGCAGGTAGAGGTGGTGCCGTAAATCAACTTTATTTGAATGATGGTGTAGGCAACCCCTTCGATACCACTGGTGGTGTTGATTTGGGTACAGATGCATTTAATACACTTGCACTAGCAGTTGGTGATATCAATAGAGATGGCCTTCTGGATGTGATTGCGTCACATTTTGGTGGTCAACATGTACGTTTGTATCTAGGTTCAAAATCGGGTTATGTCGAAAACGAAGGCATTGATGTTTCAAACGACAGTCTTTCAAGTAGAAAAGTTGCTGTTGCAGATTTTAATGGCGATGGAGATCTTGATGTGCTGGCAGGTGTTCAGGGTATTAATCGGCTATATCATAATGACGCCGCACCGGAAGCCTTTAATACAATTGTTGATACTGTAATTGGTACAACAAATTATTATACAGTTCCAATTAATGTAGGAGATTTTAATCAGGACGGCTTGCTCGATGTGATAGGTGGTGTCTGGGGTGGTACGAACAAGCTAAATATTAATAATGGTACTAAAAACCCATATAACCAGGCCGCACAAAATCTTGGTACTGATGCCTTGCTTACACAAGCTCTGGCGGTGGGCGATATTAATCGAGACGGACTTGACGATGTCGTCAGTGGTAATAATGGTGGTAATAATTTACTCCATCTTAACAATGGTACACCAACACCATTTACTGGTGCAGGTACAAATGTTAGTAATGTTGCTGAAACCGATGTTACCCGGGATCTGGTTCTTGCCGATCTAAATCGAGACGGATATCTGGATGTAATTGCGGGCAATCAGGGCATCAATGATAAAATTTATTTTCATTCAGGCAACCCCTCCTCACCTTATGGCGTTGCACCAACTTCTGTTTACCCGATTAATTTTAACACTCGTGTTATAAGGGCTGCTGATATTGATAACGATGGTGATATCGATTTAGTGACCGGGAATGATTCTACAGTCAGTGGAGATAATACAGGTGGTAATGCTGTATTTTTAAATAATGGCTCAGGCGGTTTCCCTCTTTTAAATGGTTATTATATTGAATTTGGTTTTGATTCTGTAAATTTTGATAAGGACAATAGCTATGGTCTAGCTATTGGTGATGTTAATAATGATGGTCTTCCTGATCTAGTTGTTGGAAATTATGGATCCGTAAATAAATTATATTTGAATGATGGATCAGCTAAACCATTTTACAATACATCAAGCATTGATATTGGAGTGGAGACGGATAACACTCGAGTAGTTACATTAAATGATTTTGATCAGGATGGTGATCTTGATCTGATCGTCGCTAACTTTGACGGTACTGATAAATATTATTTGAACAGTGGAACTGCTGTTCCATTTTCAGCGGCAACAGTTGGAGTCCCTGTTTCTGATGTAGTTAATACCAGTTATGCAGTGGCATCTGCTGATGTCGATAATGATGGTAATGTCGATTTAATTATCGCCGATTCAGTTAACGCCGATCATTTTTATCGCTCCCTTCCCTTTGATGTAGAAAAAAACAAAGCTTTTTCAAATGAAGTTGATACTGACACAGATATTCTAAAAGCAACTTTAACGCCCACTCTAAAAGAGGTGTTGCCTACTAATACGTCAATCAAATGGTTTATGACAAATAATGGCTGGACTACTTATTTTCAGGTGCAGCCTGGTGTTGAGTTTACATTCCCGGTGCAGGGTAATGATTTACGCTGGCGTTCTGAATTTAGTTCACTATCTCCAAAGAATACACCCACGGTTGATACAGTAACTATTACAGCTCGTTTGGATCATGATCTCGATTTTGTTGCAGACGATGTGGACATCTGTGTTGGTACCTACGACCCGGCTCAGTTGGATAATGATGCTGATGGTGTGCCCGGTGTTTCTACCGGCCCCATTACGGGTGGCGATGCCTGTGATATTGACGATGATAATGATGGTATTGGTGACGTAAGTGATCTGTTCCCATTCAATCCTTTAGAGTCGGCGGACACGGACGGCGACTGCGGTGCTATTGATTATAACTTGCCTACTTCAGGTAATGGCTGTGGAGACTTTTCTGATCCTGATATAGATGATGATGGAATCCCTAATATTTCTGACCCATTTATGTTTAATGTGGCACCCAGTATCAGTGGTTCGCCTGCCATAACTGCGACTCCTAATACGCCTTATGTATTCACACCGGTGATTTCTGATGGCGGTGATGGACCATCATTAACTGCCAGTCTGACATTCTCAGGTGGTACGCAGGCGAACCTGCCTGCGTGGTTAAGTTTTAATACCACAACAGGTGCGTTAAGTGGTGTGCCATCGAATGATGATTACGGTGTTATTGCTAATATCATTATTACCATCGATGATGGGCTTGAGACTGCTTCACTTGCCTCATTTGATATTAATGTGATTGATACACGTGCACCTCAAACTTTTGCCGTGCCTGGCACAGGTAACTTTAATGAAGATGCTGTTGTCACCCTTGCCTGTTTCGAAAGCATTGGTTCGGGTTGTGCCAATATTCATTACACCACAGATGATTTGGCCGCACCTGCTGCCTTTACAATAGTTAGTAGTCAGACAACACTCATTACCATACCTTCGAGTGCAGGCAATGCTAATTTAAGGTTCTACTCAGACGATGCTGACGGTAATACTGAAAGCATACAAATAGAAACTTACAATTTTGACCTGAATTATCCAGTGGTTTCAATTACTACGCCAGCTGATGGTTCAATTCTTACCACCGTTAACTCTATTGATGGTAGCTCATCAGATGTAGGTACCGGCATTGCTGATATCTCTATTCAAATTACAGATGGTACTAATTCAGTACAAACAGATGGAGGCAGCCTGCTTCCAGGTACACCAGTGTGGATATCACTGGGCCCTGTGGTAGGGGCATGGAGTTATGACACTACAGGTCTCAACTGGACTAGTGATACGGTCTATACCATTACAGCTCGCGCTTCGGATAACGCTGGTAATACCGTTACAACAAGCCTGAGTTACACCTACTTCTCCGGCACTCCTTCGACAACCACACTGGATCTGTCGCTGACCAATACCAGTATTGCTGCCAATCAGACTACTGACGCATTTTTTACGCTAACCCGTTTAAATAATCTGTATGCGGATCTCACAGGCATACCATTAGCGCTGCATATTACTAAACCAGATGCGAGCGTTGTCACTGTTAATGGCACAACCAACTACACGGGTAACCTGACCCTGTCAGGATTGGGTGATGGTGTAGATATCCTGTTTGATACCGCGGGTGTTTACTCGATGGTGGCTGAATTTACAGATACGACCACTTATCCAAACCTGGCGGCTTCGACATCCAACCCTATTAGTTTACTGGTGGGTACTTCTGCCGGTTATGCCATCATTGTGCAGGGTAAACTTTCTAATGAAGAAGGTCTGGATTCACATAACAAAACGGCTAATCGCATTTATAAGACATTTAAAGATCGCGGCTTTGCTGATGAGGATATCTTCTACTTCAACTACGATGCTAACCAGACGGGTGTTGATGGTGTACCTGACAAAGCTACGATTCAGAAACTGATCGAAGGCTCAGCTAATGGCATTACTGATCCGCAATTACTTCAGGATCTAATACCCAACGGCCTGGCCGCTGAAATTAATAGCCGCCCTGCTCCTGTTTACCTGGTTATGGTAGATCATGGTGGTAAGGCTGTTGATAGTCTGGAAGCACGTTTCTACATGAATGACGAAGAGATACTGCCAAGTGAGCTCAACCTGTGGTTAGGCAGTCTTGAAGCCAATATGGATGCGTTAGATGTTCAGCTTAAAGTGGATAACAATCGCATCGTTATCATCGGTGCCTGTTACTCCGGTGGCTTTATTTCAGATGTTGCCGGTGATGGCCGTATTGTTATTACCAGTGCGACAGAAAATGAACCGTCTTATAAAGGTCCAATCGAAGATGATGGTATTCGTGTAGGAGAGTACTTCCTCGAAGAATTGTTCCTTGAATTGGGTGAAGGTAATAACTTACGCGATGCTTTCAAGATCGCCACCAACAAGACTGAGAGTTACACAAAAGAAGCCAGTGGTGATACCTCAACCAACAGTGATAATGAATTCCTGGATATCGCAGTTCAACATCCTTTACTGGATGATAATGCTGATGGCGCTGGCACTAATGCAATATTTGATAACTCAGCAGATGGCCTGAATGCACTTGATGTTGTGCTTGGTTTTGATCAGAGTTCATTAACCAACGATGCCTTCATTCCTGCCGATGTTGACAGTGTTAGTGGTGCGCAATATTTGGATAATGCAACAAGCAATGCAGTTCTAACTATGTATGCGAATGACCCCAGTCAGGTCAATCAGGCCTATGTAGAGATTCGTACACCACAAACAGTACTTATCGATGCAATTGAGAGTACCACTGAACAGTTAACCAGTGATTTCATTCGTCGAGCTTATATACCACCGGTTGCGGCTGGTCAGCCATATACACTCGATTACACTGAATTTGTTGAGGCCGGTAAATACGAGATATTCAGTTATGTGAATGACCGATTCACCGGTGCATTATCATCGGCCAAGCGCTCGATCATCTACAAGAACCGTGCGAATACAGCTCCAACAGCAGATGATGTTGATGGTATTAATGATGCGCCTACTGCATTCAATCTGTTAACACCAACCAATGGTGATACAGGTCCGTACATCACAGGTTTCACCTGGAGCGCATCAACTGACCCTGATCTGGATACCGTGTCTTACAGCTTCTATCTGGCTGATGACACTAGTTTTACTACCTTTACTAAAGATACGGGAGATGGCAGTTGTACGCAGCAAAATGAGCCTTATGTACAGGAAGAGCTCACAGGCCCAGGCACCTTTGTCGATGCTGTAGCTGGACTCTGCGATGGCCGAACCTACTTCTGGAAGGTTGAAGCTATAGATCCTTACGGCTTGCACGTAACTAGCAGTAACTTTAGCTATACCGTTAGCAATAATCTTAATGCAGATATTGGTGTGATCGTGGCCATGGTTAAGAGTGCAACCACTAACCAGCAACTGACTGCGGCCAATATCACCAATGGTGCCTTTGGTGAATCAGCAATCGCCAGTGCTAATGTTCTCTACAACGGTAACTATGTGCTGTTTACATCCAACACCGGTGTTGGTCAGACCGTTACCGCAACATTAGGTAGCTACGCAGCTAAAGATGTTGTTATAGGTGGTGTTGCCAGTGGTCAAACAGTTGAAATTCTGTTCGATATGTCACCAGATGCGGCACTAGATACTGATGGCGATGGTGTTGTTGATATATCAGATAACTGTCCTAGTCCTGCTCCTGATAGCATTAATGCCGATCAGGCTGATTTTGATTCAGATGGTTTGGGCGATGTCTGTGATGATGACGATGATAATGATGGCATTCCTGATACTTATGAAAATGGCTATGCGTTCCTCAATCCATTGTTTGCAGGCGATGCTGTACTTGATCAGGATGGTGATACGATCAACAATCTTAATGAGTACCGCGATGGTACTGATCCATCTGTATTCAATGTGATTCCATCAGATGTTGATACTGATGGCATTGACGATTCGATTGATAACTGCGTCAATAACTACAACCCCGACCAGATTAATACTGATGCTGACAGTCTTGGAGATGTCTGTGACCCTGACGACGATGGCGACGGCATGAGCGATGTTTTTGAATTGCTTTATGGTCTGAACCCGCTGCTCAATGATGCCGCCGGTGACCTGGATGGTGACGGGATCACCAACCTGCAGGAATTTATTGATAACACCGACCCAACCACCGCACCGGGTACCACGACCGATATCGATAATGACGGTGTGTTTGATGCATATGATAACTGCCCGAGCACCACCAATGCAGGTCAGATAGATACCGATGGTGATGGCGCCGGTGACGCCTGTGATACGGACGATGACAATGATACATATGCTGATGTCATCGACGCATTCCCGTTGGATGCCACTGAATGGCTCGATACCGATGGTGATTTGGTCGGCAACAACACCGACCCGGATATTGATGGTGATGGTGTCGCTAATGGCAGTGATGCCTTCCCGCTGGATGCTTCGGAATCGGTCGATACTGACGGTGACCTTGTTGGTAACAATGCCGATGGCGATGACGATAATGATGGCGTGGCCGACGGCAGCGATGCCTTCCCGCTCAATAGTGCCGAATGGCTCGATACCGATGGTGATTTAACCGGTAACAATGCTGACCTTGATGATGACGGCGATGGTGTTGTCGATACTGCCGATGCTTTCCCGCTGGATGCTACTGAAACCCTGGATACCGACCTTGATGGTATTGGTAATAATACCGATCCTGACATGGATGGTGATGGTGTCGCTAATGGTAGTGATGCCTTCCCGCTCATCGCAAGTGAATCAGTCGATACCGATGGCGATTTGATCGGCAACAATGCAGATAATGATGATGATGGTGATGGCATGCCAGATGCCTTCGAATTGCTATACAGTCTGAACCCACTGGTGAATGATGCTGCTGGCGATCCCGATGGTGATGGTGTCACTAACATCAACGAGTACCTGGGCGGCACCAACCCGAACGTGATTAATAGCGATACCACTGACACCGACGGTGATGGTGTAACCGATGTAACCGACAACTGCCCTGCTGTTATAAATGCCACACAACTCGACACTGATGGTGATGGTGCAGGCGACGCCTGTGACAGCGATGACGACAACGATGGTGTGATTGATGGTAATGATGCCTTCCCACTCGACGCGGCTGAATCAGTCGACACCGATGGCGATTTGATCGGTAATAATGCTGATACCGATGATGATGGTGATGGTGTGGCTGACGGTAGCGATGCCTTCCCGCTGGACGCTACTGAGACCGTCGATACAGACAAAGACGGCATTGGTGATAATACCGATCCAGATATTGATGGTGATGGTGTTGCTAACGGTAGTGATGCCTTCCCGCTCAATCCTGCTGAAACACTGGATACCGACTTCGATACTATCGGTAACAACGCGGATAGTGACGATGACGGCGATGGTATGAGTGATGCCTTCGAAATCCTCTATGGTTTAAATCCGCTGGTTGATGATGCCAATGGCGATGCCGATGGTGATGGTGTTATCAATATCGATGAGTTCACCAATGGTACCAACCCGATGGTGGTCAACAGCGATACCATCGATACCGATGGTGACGGTGTGCTCGATATTATTGATAACTGCCCTGCAATCCAGAACGGCGTCGCTCAGGATAATCAGCTCGACACCGATGCCGATGGCACTGGTAATGCCTGTGACCCGGACGACGACAATGACAACGTGCTGGACGGCAGCGATCTGTTCCCGACAGATGCCACTGAATCCGCTGACTTCGATGGCGATGGCACCGGTGACAATGCTGATACCGATGATGACAACGATGGCATGAGCGATGCATTTGAAACACTCTACAGCCTGGATTCGAAAAATGCCGCTGATGCCACCGGCGATGCCGATGGTGATGGTGTCACCAACCTCGACGAATATCTGGCTGGTACTAATCCGAATGTCATTAATAGCGATACCATCGATACTGATCTTGACGGTGTCAAAGATTTCATCGACAACTGCCCTGCAGTCGCAAATGGTGTTGCCGAAGACAATCAGTTAGACACTGATGGGGATTCGGTCGGTAATGCCTGTGATCCGGACGATGACAATGATAGCATTTTAGATGCTAGCGACCTGTTCCCGTTGGATACAACTGAATCAGCAGACTTTGATGGTGACGGTATCGGTAACAATGCCGATACCGATGATGACAACGATGGCATGAGCGATGATTTTGAGATTCTTTATGCACTCAATCCATTTGATGCCGCCGATGCTGCTGATGATAATGATGCTGATGGTGTAAATAATCTGCAAGAGTTCCAGGCAGGAACAAGCCCACTTGTATCTAATGCTGTAGTTAGTGGCACTAGTGCACCGACAAGTAGCACTAGCAGTAATTCCAGTGGCTCACTCAGTCCTCTCTTCCTGTTGGCATTGCTGATTAATATCGGACTGTTTGGATGGTGGCGCAACCACCGGTACACGAGATCTGAAAATGATAGATAGGAAATAAAAAATTAACAATACAGGGTCAGGATCTTATCGCCTGATCTCGTATTGTTAATAAATAAAAAATGAAAGAGAGATGAGCAGTTGTGTGATTCAAAGACTCTTTTTCAATCAAATTAGTTTCTGAATAAAAGTCCCAACATAATGACTTCTTCGTAGTCAACAGGTTGATTGAAATAAAGCTGTTGTCTGACCGTAATGCTAATCCTGTTAGTAAGATCGAGCACTGCACCCGCTTCTGCATAATATTTGTCGTTAAAATCTTCAAAGTCCATATTGTATTCTAATGAAACGCCTACACCTAGAAACATGGAGAAAGAGCCTCCGTAGACGTAACCGCCACCGAAATCCAACGCTAAACTATTACCAATTGTGTTTGATTGCAAATAGCTCAAGTCAATATGTGCCTGCATATCTGAACTAAACTCTAAAGCACCAAGAGAATTAATGGTTAGATCATTTGTTTCAGAGGGTTCATTTTTTTCAATTCGAAGATTACTTGAGTCATAGGCCATAGCAGAACTTGAGCCTGTGATGATAAAACAAACAAATACATGTAAAAACAGTGGTTTAAACTTATTGGCGCAAAAAGATACGGCCGAGAACCTATTGGATGTCATCGTTATTATTTCTCTTGTTATATGTGCATGTAATATTATTGATTGTTTAGGGCAATAAATAAAGGATTTATGAATCAGGAAATATTAGTAAGAGCTAGAGAGTTCCAGAAAGCGTAGTTAGCTTAACACATATTGTTAATGTGACTGTTCAACAAAGCAGTTCCTACTGTAGAGTCATGGAGACGTTGAGGATGCTATTTTCGTGTCATTCTATATTTAATAAACACGCCTATCAGCGTAAGCACCGATAGCAACACCAATGGTCCATATGTAGAAATATTCATTAATGCATCCAGTGAAGCGGTCGTGGCAGCACTGTAGATGACTTCAGCATAGATATACGACTTGATGCCAATACCTAAAAAGGCAGCGGATATAAAGTGGCTAAGTTTAACTTTCAGGATGCCGGAGCTGTAGTTGACCAGTGAATGCGGAAAAGCTGGAAAAACGCGCAGGGCGAATAAGGCGAAGAAGTTATCCTGTTTGTGTAGTAGTTTGTAGGCATGGGAGTTTTCGATTCTTTCTATCCATTCATCGGTGAGGCGCTGTGAGAAATAATACGCACCAATACCGCCAAGGGTACCACCGGCGGCGAGGATAAAAGTAGCCATGGCGGGTGGATATAATGGGGCCGCAATCCAGAGGAAAAACGAACCTGCTAATGCGAAGGTGAACAGGACAGCCTGGAGCAGGATTAACACCACAATTAACCACCATTGATCGGAATAGCCTCTGGCGTAGTTGAGCATTTTTTCAGCATCAAGCAGGCCGTAGAATTCCAGTAGGATACCTGCAGTGATGAGCAGTGAAACGATAAATAGTTTCTTTGCGTAGCGTTTGATCATGGGGTGTTCTGCTTATTGTACTTCAATACCTGCCACACTGACCTTACATCAACATGCTCATGACGAATCAAAAAGGTAATCGCAATTTCTTCAATGGCGGCGTACAGGCAGAATATAGCGGCGAGTCTAAACGGCCAGTCTAATATTCCTGTAAAAAGTAATAGGTAGCCGAAGATGGTTATGGCAACCGCCAGTTTTACGCTCCATGTGTGATAGCTGGTAAATTGGTGAAATTTAACGTAGCCAATAAATGCAGGTAGTGTGAAACTGATTACGATGATAATAAAATAAATCAGCTCTCGTTTCAGGATTTCTGGCCATAATATCCATGCGCAGATGGCGATGGTGGTGTAGATAACAAAATCGCCCCAACTATCGAGGTGTGAACCCATTTTGGTAATCTGCTTGAGGGTCCTGGCGAGAAAGCCGTCAAGCACGTCGGTGAATTCTGCGAATAATAGAACAGCTATAAACCAGTACGGTTGTTGAGAGATGGCGAAGTAAAGTAACACCGGTGCCATCAATATCCTTATCAGGCTGACCAGATTAGGTAGATTGTAGATGTTTTCGCGTTTTTCGATCATACCGTATCCTTTTAGTAGGGGTGTTTACGTATGCCCCACTTGTAGAGTACATGAGAAAGCAGTAGTTCGATAATGATAAAGATCAATACTATTTGTATGACATCATAGATATCAAGTTTAAAGGTCTGCATCATCATTAAAGAGGGGAACAGGGATTCGGGTATCTGATCCAGCAATGGTGCCTTGCTGCTTGCGGGTTTACCCATTCGCCGTTTTATAAAACTTGAGGTGAGATCACCAATTACAACATATGTGGCAACCAGCAGCCCTGTATTCAGCGAGTGACCAAGCAACCAGGCAGCGGTTGATGTAGTGATAAGTGAGGCGAAGATGCCGCGCCATGTTTTTGAGTTACCAAATACTGGCCTGTTATCAGGCAGCCTATGACCGAAATCAACAGCAGTGTCAAAACGGTTATTCAATAACACTCGTAATACAATTGGAGTGCCATTTGCGATTATAATCAGTGATAGCAGCTGTGATAATTCAGTGTGCACAATACGACCCAGTATTTTTTTATAGTCTATAACCAAGTTAGATGAACAGGAAACAAATAATTCCACAAAAATATGTCTGATTTAACGATAAAAATTCTGACTTACAATATTCATAAGGGATTTAGTATGAGTAATCAGCGCTTTGTACTTCAGGACATTAAAGCATCGTTACGTCAGGTTGATGCAGATGTGGTTTTCTTGCAGGAAATTTACGGAGAAAAACAGATTTCCAATGGACGTTTTGATGAATGGCATAATAATAGTCAGTTTGAATATCTTGCTGATGAAGTTTGGCCTCATCATGCTTATGGTAAGAACGCGATTTATAAAACAGGTCATCATGGCAATGCCATTTTAAGTAAGAGCCCATTGATCGAGTGGGAAAATATTGATGTTTCCATTATGAAGAAAGCCAGTCGCAGTCTTTTACATGGTGCAATAAATTTCCCGAACACCAAAATCAAGATACACATTATCTGTATTCATCTCGGTTTATTTGGACATGAACGAGAACGTCAGCTATCAACACTGGTTAAACGTATTAACTCCCATATTCCTTCTGATGAACCACTGATAATTGCTGGTGACTTCAATGACTGGCGAGGTAGAGCTGAACGACATCTTCATGATGACCTTGGCGTTAAGGAAGTGTTTAAAGATACTCACGGATCGCATGCCCGTACCTTCCCTGCCTTGTTTCCTCTTTTATCAATGGATCGGATTTATTTTCGTGGTCTGGATGTTGTTGATTGCAGACATTTAAAAGGTCTACCGTGGCAGCGTTTGTCAGATCATACGCCATTGCTAGCAGAGTTTAAAATGATTTAATTGTTCATGTCCTAAATCAAAAAGAATAAAAATTGAAAATGATCAACTCTATTATGTTATTGTTTCAGTTCTACCAAACCTAAGGACATTATCATGGCAAAAACACCAGCAACAAGCAAAAAGAAAACAGCCGCTACAAAGAAAAAATCAGCCGCTAAAAAATCAGCCGCCGCTAAGAATCTTAAAACAGCCTCCGCTAAACGTGCAGCGTTAAGTAATAAGCTGAAAGCCGACCTGAAAGCCACGAAAGATACATTAAAAGCAGTGAAAGATTCAGCCAAAGCTGAAATCGCTGTACTGAAAGATCAGTTAAATGCTGCCATGAAACGTGAAGCCGAATTATTGAAAATTGGTGAGAAAAAAGTAATTGCTATGGTTGCCGCTGGTGAAAAGTGGGAAAAAGAGCAAATGGCTAAACTGATGAAAATGACCAAAAAGTCAAAGTCAAAGTCTAAAACCAAGAAAAAGAAATAAACTGTTTGAAATGTACTGTAGGTGCGGTTCGCCGCCCTACGGTGCAACCAGGTTGAATCGCTTTATACAGCGTTTTTCAGATGATCTGGCATCTATTTCATCATCAACACCCTCACCTGCTTTATTACAATCTTTATAGGCATCATCGTGTAGTAAATAAATTACTTCGCCGGCATCATTAAATTTTTCAAAACCATCAAAATAATAGTCGCCCAGTACTGTTTTTGCTGGAACTGATACGGGAATCGTTAGAGGCGCTGGGCTATAATCTTCCGTGCTCAGGACATAGGTCTCAGCATCAAAGAGAATGCGGGTAAAGTGGCGTCGAATTGTTCTGCGAATATAGGGCTATCTCACCTCTTCTGCCTGTGACTGGTCATGGTTTCATAAACGGCAGCACTTATGACAATCAATCCGCCAGCTATAGTACTCCACCCTGGAATTTCTGTAAGAAACAACGCCGCGAATATTGTTCCATATACCACTTGAATGCAGGCGATCAGGCTGACCGTCTTTGCCTTCAGGTGTAATAAACTATTGGCGAATAATGTGTGTGGCACAGCAGTAAAGAAAATCCCCAGAACGACAAGTTGCAGCCATTGGGTCTGACTCACCTCGGGGATAACCTGTCCAGAAAATGGCATTAACAAAATAATCACAGCCAATGTCTGGTAGAGCAGCGCATGCCTGGCAGGATAAGATTTGAAATAACGTCCGTGTATGATGTTTCTCATGGCAAACATAAAGGCCGATAATATTCCCCAAAAAACACCAATGGCGGTTTGATTATCGATAGCAAATTCAGGTACCAGTAAATAGATGCCGAATAAAACCACAATCGCACTGAGGATGTCTTTTATACGTGGGCGATCGCCATGAAAAAATGGCTCAAGAAAAACAGTAATCACCGGATAGGTATAGAGTGCAATGATACCTATGGCAATGGATGATACCTGCATCGCATGAAAATATGTTATCCAGTGAGTTGCCAGAAAAAAACCCAATAGCAGAGCTATCAGGTAATCGTGCTTATTGTCCAGTTTCAGTGATTCTTCACGGTACTTGATATAAATAGCAATAGCGATAATGGCAAATACAGCACGTAACAGCGTGATTTCTATGGCACTGAGAGCAATGAGTTTTGAGAATAATGCAGTCAGGCCAAATATAAGTACAGCAGAATGCACTGACAACAGACCTTCGGTATGATTTTTCATGGGTGATTCCAGTTGGCTAATTGACATTTTAACGCCTTAGTGGAAACTTAACCCGAGTTTTCCATAAGTAATTCGAGATCTCATATGACTAGATAAGAATAGACCCGAATAGATTTATGCACTACTGTTAGAGGCAGTTGCAAATAATAACGGCTGGCTTATTTAGGAAAGAATAGATCAATGCTAAAATTTGTTATACGTAGTCTATGGTTGTTCTGGTGCTGGCTTGAGCTATCACTATTTACTCTTGTTTTGTATTTCCTCTCCTGGTTGCCGCGTTTTTTAACGGGTGATTATTACCATTCCCTTTCACGATGCTGGTGCCGCTTTTTTATACGTGCCTTAGGTGTCGATCTAAGATTACACCAGAAGAATGCCAAGCCCTTACCTGAGCATTTTATTCTGGTTGCCAATCATCCCTCTGCGCTGGAAGATTTTGCTATACCCGCCCTGTTTAATGTTTATCCATTGGGTAAAGAAGGTGTACGGCACTGGTATTTTATCGGCCGCATCAGTGAAAAAGCCGATACCATTTTTGTAAAACGAGATGACCCAGCGTCACGGCATGCTGCACTGGATTCATTAATTGATGCTGTTAAAAATGGACGTAACGTGGCTATTTTCCCTGAAGGTGGCTGCAAAGGCCGACGTATCTATTCAAAATTTCAAACTGGCGCTTTTGATATATCAATTAAAACTGGTGTGCCTATCCTGCCCGTGTTCCTGCATTATGAAGCACAGGATACATTTGAATGGCGTGATCCGCAGACATTACTCGATAAGTTCTGGCACTACATGACCTGTCAGAATAATCATGCCAATTATTACGTTTACGACGCCATCAGCCCAGAAGGATTCACTACCAAAGAAGAATTTGCAGAACACGTGCATGCACTTTATTTGCAGTGGCAAACACGTTATCTTGAATAAAAAGTTCTTATCGTAAAAGTTTCAGAAATTAATTTTTTAGTTTATAGCTGTTAAGCTAAGGAAAAAATGCCTTACCCACTTACCCTATGTTGTTACTAATCAATTAAAGGGCGGTGATAATTTCTCACCGCCCCATAATTTACCTGGTAACTGTTTTTCCTAAGTTACAATATTATTAAAGACCACTGGGACCAGGTTCTTTAAAGTACATCTGCTTAAATAGACCAATATCTAAGGAATTAACGATACCATCACCATTGATATCTGAATCTAAATTTGCACTGAACATAGTTTGCTTGAATAGACCAAGATCTAAGGAGTTGACGATACCATCACCATTTAAGTCTGAATCACAAACATTACCAAAACCGTCAGCATCGGTGTCTCGTTGATCTGCGTTACCTTGCTCCGTGCAATTATCATTTAAATAAAGCAGTCCATCATTATCAGCATCTGCTACAACAACAGTTACGTTACGTTTTGCGGAGACAGCATAACCAGTAGTATCAGTCGCTGTGTAGGTAACTGTGTATTTACCTGTTGTAGCTGTATTCACTGTGCTGTTAACAATCAGACTAGCGCTCAAGTCACCGTCTTCAACGTCGCTTGCTGTCACACCTGGATCCACAAATGTATCACCTGTGTAAAGAGTCAGTGAAGATGCGCCATTTAAGTAAACATCAGGAGGCGTGTTACCTACAGGTATTTCAGGTAAAGCACCACCTGCCAAATCAAAACTAATACTCATGCCTATGAATGGCCCTTCAATCAGTGCACCGCCCAGAACACCATCAGCATCCCAATCTGTTGAAGTGTAGGACACAACACCACTTGCAGAAGCAACATCCCAGACATTAACGACGTCCATATTAGTTGTCACACCCCAATCAATTAGCATATGTACGCCAATCTGACCAACACCCACTGTAAATGTATACGAGCCACCTTCTACTGTATCAATGGTGTAGGTTCCGTTCCTATAAGTGTTTATATCATGTGCCTTCCAGAGAAGACCAAAGAACGGTGTTGGACTGGCGATTGTGCTACCTGATCCTGGATAAACAATGGACGCAACTATGGTTGTGTCTGTAGCAAATGATGTACCTGTAGGGTCGTAGACATTAAAGACGCCAGAAACCGAGTTAGGATCAATAACGTTAACAGTACGTGTAACTTGTGTTGCTGTATTACCATTCGAGTCAGTTAAGTTATAAGTAACGGTGTATGTACCTGCAACTGATGTGTTTACAGAATTATTCACCACAATGCTTGCGCTTAAATTACCATCTTCCAGATCACTGGCAGTGGCTCCCGCATCAAAATAGGTATTCCCCATTGATACTATTACTGATGAACTACCTGATAAACTAATAACCGGAATGGCACCTGTGATGACATTAACCGTACGTGTCATAGTCGTTGTATTACTATCAGAATCCGTCACGCTATAAGTTACTGTATAACTGCCTACTACAGATGTATTTACGGAGTTAGTAGTAACGACGCTGGCAGTTAAGCTACCATCTTCTATATCACTTGCTGTGATGCCCGCATCCAGATAAATGGAACCCGTGTATGCAGTTGCTGGTGATGTACCATTTAAAGTAAGCACCGGGAATGCGCCGGTGATGACATTGACAGTACGTGTCGCAACCGTCGTATTGCTATCAGCATCTGTCACACTGTAACTGACGGTATAAGTACCAGGAGTAGAGGTATTGACCGGGTTAGTGATAACGATGCTGGATGTTAAATTACCATCCTCTGTATCAATCGCTGTTGCTCCAGCATCGATATAGGTGGCACCTGTTTGTAGAGTGACTATTGAAGAGCCCATCAAGGTAATCGAAGGAGCATTACTAACTACAGGTAAAGCGCCACCAGCCAAATCAAAATTGACACTGAATCCAGGGAATGGCCCATCAAGTAGTACCCCGCCAGGAATAGTATCACCATCCCAGTCTGTTGATGTGTAGTACTGAACACCCGCAGAAGAGGTGACATCCCAGACATTAATGACGTCAATGTTTGTAGTCACACCCCAATCAAACAACATGTGCACACCAATTTGACCCACACCCACCGTAAAGGTATACGTTCCGCCTTCTACTGTTTCAATAGAGTAAGTGCCGTTTTGATAGGTTGTTATATCATGTGTATACCAGTTGATTCCAAAGAAAGGTGTTGGGCTGGCGATTGCACTACCTGCACCAGGATAAACAATGGAGGCAACAACAGCATTGTCTGAACCAGATGATGCGCCAGTATTGTCGTACATAGTAAATATGCCAGATACCACGTTGGGATCAACGACGTGAACAATGCGTACAACTTCTGTTGCGGCATTACCATTTGAATCAGTCACGTTATAAGTAATGTTATAATCGCCTGCAAGTGATGTATTTACAGCATTAGTTGTGACGATGCTGGTTGTCATGTTGCCATCTTCTACATCAGTGGCCGTAGCCCCGGCATCCGTATAAGCATCCCCCATTGATATGGTTACCGATGCACTGCCTAATAAACTAATTATGGGAATTTCACCTGTGATGACATCAACCGTACGTGTTGCAGTTGTTGTATTGGTCGCAGAGTCCATCACGCTGTAGCTGACGGTATAAGTACCTGGTAAGGATGTGTTTACGGAATTAGTGGTAACGATGCTCGTGGTTAAGTCACCATCTTCTACATCACTCGCAGTGGCACCTGCATCTAGATAAATCGTACCAGTATAAGTAGTTACAGATGATGTGCCATTTAAAGTAATTACCGGGAACGCACCGCTGATAACATTAACAGTACGTGTTGCAGTCGTCGTATTACTATCCGCATCTGCTACGTTGTAACTGACGGTATAAGTACCCGCAATAGAGGTATTCACGGGATTAGTGGTAATGATACTGGATGTTAAATCACCATCCTCTATATCATTTGCTGTCGCACCGGCATCAACATAAGTTGTACCCGTTTGTACAGTGACTGTTGCTGAACCATTCAAAGTAATTGCTGGAACATTAGCGGCTAAAGGTAAGTCGCTACCCTCCAAATCAAAATTGACACTCATTCCGAGGAATGGTCCATCTATCATTCCTCCACCCAGAACACCATCACCATCCCAGTCAGTTGATGTATAGTAGACAACACCCGAGGCCGTAGTTACATCCCAGACATTAATGACATCAATATTATTGTTTCCAGCCCAATCAAATAACATGTGAGCGCCAATCTGACCCACATCCACCGTAAAGGTATACACTCCGCCTTCTATTGTATCAACGGTGTATGTTCCAGTCTGATAGGTTGTTATATCATGCGTATACCAGTTAATTTCAAAGAAAGGCGTTGGACTGGCTATTGTGCTGCCAGTACCTGGATAAACAATGGAGGCAACGACTGCAGGGTCGGAACTATTTGATACACCTGCAGCATCATAGATTTTAAAGATGCCTGTTGCTGCATTTGATGAAAAAGATAGTACCGATAGTAACGCCGTTAAAATTATTCTTTTCATAATTTAATTCCCTTATTTATTCTCATAATTTATTATGCGTTTATACCACACTACTACCTATGATGTAATATATAAAACAATCCAAAAAACCAACAGGATTTATTAATATTATATTTTACTGATGCTTCTTCCCGATTTTTCTATTTGAAAAGATAAAGCTTTTCACCGCAGAGACGCAGAGACGTTATCTTGAATAGATTTATTTCTGAAATATTTTAAAAATAAAAACGCAGGCGCAGGCTTAAACTCGTTGGAAGATAGCCAAATTCTGATTGCGGAGACCCCGAAAAATTCAGGCCTTTGCCATTGGCTTGCAATAAAGAAAATAAAAGATCAGATTCGTTACTGACTGAATAGATAGCGGTAAACTGGTGTAATGATGATGTGCTCAGTTGATTGTCCACATCGTTCAACATGCCGAGCAACATTGTGTATGTGCCCTGCACTAATGGCGTAATTTCTTTACTCGCGCTAATACCAAATACTTTTGTTCCCTGATATTGTTGCAGCCCGTATTCCAGTTGTTGATTGACGGTTGGAATTGTCATTGTATTTTCACTATTTACACCACCGTTATGGTTATACCATTCGGCAGCCAGCAAAAGCCCATTCTCAAATTGATAATCGAGACCAGCAATCCAGAAAAGCGTGTTTTCATTGGTCTGCTCAAGATTATTGTGCGCACCTTCTATACGCCAGCCCATTCCCTGTAACTCGCCTTCGAGTGACAGGCCGATGGCCGTATTATCAATCACCTGAGCTGCCAGCAGTGACATCTCCACCTGCTCTCGCAGCTGCCTTCGATAATAAATAGCAGCGCTATTATCAATTGTGGCATTGCCATTGGGGGCAAAAGCATAGACTGCAGTTAGCGATGAAAAATCTGAGGGGTACCAGTTGATGACAGCCGCATCAATGCCCGGTTTAAAATCGGTATCCAGATCGGTGGGTGCAAATGCACCAAATACATTCAGCGGTTGCCAGAAGCGGCCGCTTCCCCAGTCGATGGCCTGTCGACCAAAACCAACCGTTGTTTTATCGAAACGATGTTGATAACTAAGACGATCAACTTCATAACCGATTTTTGTGGAACCATTAATTCCATTATCATTTAACCAGTCTGAAGAAAGATCAGAATAACGAAATAGATCGCTGGCATGTGGTTCAGTGTTGGCCAAAGTATTTTGATGCCGTCTCGATGTTTTCAGGTGCAGCGTCCACTCACCGTTAGCCTGAATATTATCCAGCATCAGACGTAGACTCTGCTGATCGGCAGTGAGTGTGTCGTTATCTTCATTAATAAACCCGATATCACCCTGTTCCGCCTGCGCTGTTAAGCCGAGCATGGAAAACCGCCCCGTCAGCTCAGTTGCCTGCACACTGGCGAGCGGTAACAACAGCAGTAAGAACAGGCGGAAATTAAATCGTTGGCTCATGATGACGTTGATGGCACTCGTCACTAACAATTTTTCCGTCGTGCAGGGTAATAATTCGCTCGGCTCGTTCCATTACACGGGGATCATGCGTAGAGAAAATAAAAGTGGTTTTTTCTTCGTGAGATAGTCGGTGCATTATATCGAGCAGCGCGGTTGCATTCTCGGAATCCAGATTAGCCGTCGGTTCATCGGCCAGTACCAGACGCGGCCCTGCAGCCAGTGCGCGCGCTACTGCAACGCGTTGTTGCTGTCCACCACTGAGAGCTGAAGGCCGACGCTGCATGATGTCCTGCAGGCCAACCAGCTGCAAATAATGCTCGGCGCGTTCACGTCGCTCGTTGGCATGTCGACCCTGTAACACCATGACCAGCTCAACATTTTCCAGTGCGCTGAGTACCGGCACCAGGTTGTAGGCCTGAAAAATAAATCCCAGCTGAAACAATCGAAAGTCGGATAACTCGGCTTCACTTAAGCCGGTAATATCCGTATTGTTCAATTGTGTAAGACCTTGTGTTGGCGCATCCAGGCCGCCGATGATATTAAGCAGCGTTGTCTTGCCCGATCCAGAAGGCCCTACAAGCGCTGCGAACTCACCCTCTTCTACGTTCAGGTTTATGTCACTCAATGCATTAACCTGTAGCTCACCCTGCAGGTAGTGTTTGCTGATGCCCTGTAATGTTAGTAATGCCATATTAATATTCCGACAGTTGAATATTCATTTTAATCATGTACGAATTGCTTCTACAGGCGTGATCCGCGCGGCCTTGATTGCGGGATAGATCCCACTCAGCAGAGTCGTAACAAAGATAATGGTGGTCAGCTGAGTAACACGATCCCAGGACAGTTCTGTAAAAATAACAGGATCCATAAAGGTGCCCATCAAGGCTGTGCCATCAGGCATCAACGCTGAAAAATCGATGCCGTGCTGAGAAAACCACCAGTGTGTTCCGCCGCCGACAATCCAGCCAATGACCACCGCCAGCACACTCAGTAATAGCGACTCACAAAACACCAGTAACAGGAGATGTCGACGACCGAGCCCGAGCGCTCGCAACAGGCCAAATTCGCGGGTGCGTTCCAGTACGCTCATCAGTACGGTATTGACAATACCAAACACCACCATGATTAAAATCAGGATCAAAAAAACATAGTTGCCGGCATCATCAATAATAATAAATTGCACCAGTTGCGGCATCATTTCCTGCCAGTCCAGTACTGCCACTGAATCATTATCAATCGCCGATTTAATCAGTGTATTCCAGTAGGTTATTGAGTCCGGATCATCCAGAAACACCGCAAAACGCGTCACTGGTGCCTGTGCAATAATGGCACCTTCACCGGCAAGAAAATATTGCGCAAACTGCAGATCACTCAATACCAGAAAATCATCCAGCTCATCAACGTGGGAATCAAAAATTCCACGCACCCGACCCAGTTGTGCCTGTGAATCGCCACCGCGTTTGCCGGCCATTAAAACTACTTTACTGCCGACTTTTACTTTCAGCTTACGTGCCATACCATCACCTATAACAATGCCGCGATGATCCCCCGCTTCAATCCAGCTGCCATCAATCAACAGGGGTTCCAGCATCTGCTGACGCTGATCATTGTTGCTCACAAAACCTTCGAGGGCGGCACCCACAGAATTATTCGCCGTACTGGCGAGTACCTGTAAGGAAATCCGCGCTGAAACACTGCCGTTGATATTGAGCGCATCTAATGCTGTCGACAGGGTCACACCGTCGGAGATATATTTATAATTAGCCGGTGCCTGAAGATAACTCTCGGGCTGAATAGTAATGTGTCCATCGCCGAGTTTAATGGCATTGCGAATCATCGAGTTGTGACTGCCGTCACCAATTCCAATAAATAACACCGCCAGGCCAAAGCCAATGGCAATCGATGAGAGTGTGATTAGCGTACGCCGACGATGCCGCCATACATTGCGCCAGGCCAGCATTAATAACATCGACAAGGGTAGATGGCTGTGGGCTTTGCCCATCACATTACCTCCACCGGTTTAAGACGGGCTATGCGCCATGAAGGAATCAACGAGGCAAACAGGGTGACAAAAATCATCAACACGCAGGCATTCACTACATGTGCAGGTTCGAGATAACCTTTCATCACCGGCTCGAATACCATGCCCGCCCAGTCATAACCATCGGGCATCGAGGCACTAAAGTCGATGCCGTGATCCTCAAAATAAGCGGCAAAAATAATACCGATAAAAGAGCCGACAAAAGCGGATACCAGGGCCAGAAAAAAAGATTCAAACAGCACCATCAATAACAGCCAGCGACGTTTCATGCCAACGGCCAGCAGTACGCCAAACTCATGCCTGCGTTCATGTATGGCCATGAGCATGGTATTGAGCATGCCCATTGAAGCCAGTCCAACAACGATAAAACCGATAATAAAATTCATCGTTTTACTCAGCTCCAGCATATCGGCAATGGCCGGTGTTATCTGTCGCCAGTTGCGCACCACCGGGACACCGCCAAGCGCATCGAGTGACTGACTGGTCATGATCAATTTAAGTTTTGTATCAAGCGCGGCCTGAACATCTTCAAGTGATGTGGCATCATCGAGCTTAATTGACAGCTCATGAAAACCGTCCTGCAGATACATCAACTGTTGATAGGCTTCGATGGACATCAGCACACCCATGCGATCAAAGCTCGGTTCCAGCGGTTTCAGGATTGCAGCAATCCGATAGAGTGCATTGCCAATACTGCCATCAGCGGCCTGCGTCACCAGCACCAATTCACTGCCAGGCTCAAGATTCATGTTTTTCGCGAGCTGTGCACCGATAACCACGTTGTAACGTATCAGGCCATCGTCCAGAGTTTCAGCCACGGCCAGATTTAATTCACCACGGCGCACATGGCTCAGCATCTGTGTAACCGCAGCTTCACGTTGGGCATCAACCGCCTTGATGAGAACGCCAGTAGAGGTATTCTCTGCACTGGCGAGTGCCGCAGAATACAAACGCGGTGTTATGTGAATGTTTGGGAATTGCTGCTCCAGTGTTTGTAGATAGGACCAGGGCAAGGTGGCATAGAGATCCTGATCATCGATAAATGCCTGTCGCTGTACCTGTATATGACCGGTGGAAATTTCAGTGGCGAACTTCACCATCTGCCGTGTCATGCCTTCCAGCAATGTGGAATAAAGAATCACCATGACCAGGCCACCTGCCAGCGCCGAAATCGTCAAGGCACTGCGTACAGGGTTGCGCCAGATATTTCGCCAGGCCATAAACAGCAGTATCGGTAAACGATTAAAAACAGCCAGGGCGTGGAGGGCTGACATAATATCTAGCGCCGTTGTCGCAAACTTTGCAGCGAAAAGAAATCGTCTTCCAGTGCAATATCAAAAACAATGCTCTGGTATACAATCACCGTTGACTCATCGGGTTTGTCTTCGGGTTGCAGGCTCATGCGCATGGGAATGGTTCGATCACCAATCTTTTGCGTCTGATCAAAAGTCATGGTGCGCATCAACAGTCCTTCTTCATCGTAATAAACCGCTTTATAAGGCGCCAGCGTGTCCTGCTCAATAAGCATCACCACCTTGCCCCAGACAACGGCGGCATCCATTTTAGGCAGAGAAGTTATTTCATAAATGTCTCGTCCATTGCGTTCACCTTCAAAAGTGATACTCGAGGTGTAATCATCCTGAAAGCTACTCTCCTTGATTAAATCATCATTGGTAAAATGACTGCCCATCCACGAACCGGACATCATGCTCGAAGGCACCTTGGTCACACGATTTATTTTGGGCAGGTAGTTCCAGATATTTTCCACAACCTTAAGTGTAGCGATGCCCCTGTCTTTAATCGGTTCCCGGATTAATACCAGTGAATAATCTTTACCACGCGACCAGGCCTCCATCGTCATGCTGCGTTGATAACGCTGCGTTTTGACACTCATAGTCATAGTGGCATGTGAAGTATTGCCGCGCCAGAGCTCATCAATGTGACGGATCAGCTCATCAATCTCAATGGCGTTGGCAGTAGAAGAAAGCAGCGACAGGCAGACAATAAAAACAAAACGACAGAACGTCCTATAAATAGACACTGAAGTAGCTAGATTACTCGACATTTGATACTCCGCTAGCACTATGGTACCTCCTGTAAACTATATGCTTACGATACTATAACTTACCGCATTCAAACAAATCAAATCACGGTTAAAGCGCTTTAATCTATTTTTGAAATTGTCAGACATAATATTCGCCCTTCTCCTTTTTAGCGAATTTTCATGCTATCAGATATTTCAAACCGTAATCTTGATTAGAGGCAATTGCTGCCTAAGAAATTTTAATTCCCAGAATTTTCATTGGGTTTATTTAAATATGAAAAGCGTAAAATTACAGGTTGCCTGAAATGCATTATTGGACACATGTCATTTACACAGCTTCACTACGAAGCTAATCGGTAAAGGAGACAGAAATGACTAAAATAGCTGTCGTTCAAAAAGCCCCCGTTTTTCTGGATAAAATCAAAACCATAGACTCTGCTGTAAGTGCAGTCGAAGAAGCCGCAGGCAATGGCGCGAAGCTGGTTGTCTTTACCGAAGCATTTATACCTGGCTACCCTTCCTGGATATGGCGACTAAGACCCGGAGGTGACTGGAACCTTTCTGATGAGTTGCATGCGCGTTTATTAAAAAATTCCGTCAATATGAGTTCTGATGATTTGCAGCCCCTCTTTGAAGCGGCTAAAAACCATAATGTCAGCATCGTTTGTGGTGTCGAAGAAAGAGACTACGAACTCAGCGAGACAACGCTTTACAACAGTGTCATCATTATCGGAGACGATGGCAAACTGTTAAACAAACACCGTAAATTAATGCCCACCAATCCAGAGCGAATGGTCTGGGGCTTTGGCGATGCCACCGGTTTAAAAGTAGTTGAAACCAACGCTGGCCGCGTTGGCGCACTACTCTGCTGGGAAAACTTTATGCCACTGGCGAGATACGCCCTATACGCACAGGGTATAGAAATTTACATCGCACCCACTTACGACAGTGGTGAAGGCTGGATTGGTAGTCTGCAACACATCGCACGTGAAGGCTGCTGCTGGGTCGTCGGTTGTGGCAACCTCATGAAAGGCAGTGATTTCCCTGACGATTTCCCAGAGAAATCAAAACTCTATCCTGATGCCGATGAATGGGTTAATCCAGGAGACTCCATCATCATTGCTCCCGGTGGTGAAATCATGGCTGGCCCACTACGAGAAGAGTCCGGCATTCTGTATTGTGAAATTGATTTAGAAAAAGTCACATCAGCACGAAGAGCGCTGGATGTTGTAGGTCACTATTCACGGCCAGACATATTTACCCTTCACGTCAATAACAAACCGCAGAGTCCCATAGAATTTGAAGACTGACTAAGCCATTAAAAAAACGTAGCATCCTGTTAAATAACAATTAGGAGAAAGACCGTGAACGACAAAATAAAACATAAAGGCAGCTGTTTTTGTGGTGACGTCGAGTTCACATTAACAGGTGAACCAGAAGCCATGGCCTACTGTCACTGCGACTCATGCAGGCACTGGTCAGCTGGACCTGTTAGTGCCTTTACGCTGTGGAAGCCCGATAATATTCATGTCACCAGAGGGCTGGATAACATCGCCGCATTTGACAAGAATCCGGGCTCAAACGATGAAACCGTGGTCAGTATTCGTCAATGGTGCAAAACCTGCGGCGGTCACTTATACACCGATCACCCAATGATGGGACTGATCGATGTGCCCTCAGCTGTCATTAAAAACTTCGCCTTCAAACCCGCCTTCCACGTGCACTATCAGGAGAACGTACAATCTATGCAAGATGAGCTACCCAAGTTCAAAGACCTGCCAGCAGAAGCTGGAGGCACGGGAGAAGAATTAGCTGAATAGTTTTAAAAATGTTTCACGATTCCATCAACGAAGAAGATGCCGTCGAGTGTTGTCATGGAATTTAAAGACGGCTTTTAACTAATTGAGGAAACTCTATTAGCTTAGGAATCCATATATAAGGAGCGGTGAATAAATGGACAAATAGCAATCTCTGATCGGAGGTGTTTAAAATGGCAGATATAACATTACATATCGATGAGGAAACAACGCAGGAAGACCGGAAAGGCATTTGTGACAAGCTACTTAATTTGCCCGGAGTTATGACGGTATCTTGCCGTGATAAACACGGTCATTTAATCGTTGTAGAATATGACCCGACTGCGATTAATCCAAAGGACTTTGTTGAGACAGCAAAACAATGTGGATATCATTCAGAACTCATTGCCATGTTATAAAACCATGTTAACAAGCTGTAAGTATCACTGAATGAAATATAAACAGACCGTAGGTTGGGATGAAGTTATTTATGAAACCCAACAGGTTTATTGGTTTATAGATGCAGGGTTGCGGCAAGAAATTCCCAAGCCAACTTGGCACACTAAAGGAATGGCTTCTTTGAATCTTTAACTACCGTCAGGCAAGCCGTCAAAAAACACCACTTCTCCTGTTTCCAATGAATACTCTGCACCAACGATTAGCAGGTTTTCATTCTCACACAGATTTTCCAGAATAGTGGAACCGTGTCTAAGTTGATTAACTGAAGCCCGAACATTCGATCGCATTGCCTGTTCTACCAGAACAATATCATCATCCCATAATTCAGTTACTTTAAAAGGTTCAACCGAAGGTCTAATACGGTCAACAATAGCCTTAATATTCAGCGACTGTTCACTGTTAGGGCGTTTCATTTCTTCAATGGTGGCACAGATAGCACCACATTGCGTATGTCCCAGGACGACAACAAGACGTGTTTTAAACTGGGAAGCGGCAAACTCAACACTGCCGATCTGTGAAGGCGCAACGATATTACCTGCCACACGTATTACAAATAGATCACCCAGCCCCTGATCAAAAACCAACTCAGCAGGCACACGAGAATCAGAACAGCCTAAAATAATGGCAAATGGTTCCTGACCAGTCGTTAATTCTTCGCGTTTAACGTGTGTCATCATGGTTTCAACACAACGTAAACCTTTAACAAAACGTGAATTTCCTTCCTGTAATAATTTTAATGCTTTAATTGCATCGATCATGAAATAACTTCCAAAATTTAAAATGAATGTGTGGCTGCGAATATGCCCTTAAAGCATCCAAAGAGCTTCGAGCCTGGGCTCTAAAATAAGTTGCTTTTTCGTAAAAATAAAACTTTACGTTACTACCCTGAATCGCATGATTTATGGAAATTATAAACTGCTACTGCGTGTTTCTAAAGCCTTAATAATCACAGTTGTATGATTTTTCTAAGAGATATATATGCCATCTTGATACAATTGGCAAAATAGGCGAGATAGAACAAAGTCTAAAATGACAAAGCGACTTACCTAACCTGTTGTTTTTATATCCCTAAAATGAACGGTTGCTCTATCATAAAATACATAATAGAGTCTTTCCTGTAACTATTTGTAAAGCTATATGTGGCGAAAAGAATATGAATACAACTGATATGCTTCAAACAATAACGCCAATAATTGAGCAATATGCAATACATATAGCAGCCTTCACCTTCACGATTATTACTGTCCTCTACCTGAGTCGGAATAAAATAAAACGCGACTGGTTTAATTTTAAAATTCACAGGCAACTTAGTAACCTTGGTATCAAACAGCTCTCTAATGTTCATTGGCCTGATGGCTTGGATCATTATTTCACTATTGATCGACTAATTATGCGTCATGATGGCATTAGCTTATTAATGTATATGCCCTATCCCGGAAAAATATTTTGTGCTGATAACATCGAAGAATGGACGCAAATGATAGGCCAAAAAAGTTATACTTTCAAAAATCCATTTAATGAACTTAATTACCAAATTAATACCCTTTCAGAATCTATACCTGACATACCAGTAAATGGTTATGTGTTTTTCGATCAACTATCAGAATTTCCAAAAGGTCATCCCGATAGAGTTATACACTACAAAGAAATACCAAAAGAACTAAGGCCCAACAAACAA
>Ga0224506_10000473_pt1 | contig 34445 bp, 31 predicted proteins | sample SF_Jan12_sed_USG_2_FD_169108 | JGI IMG/M metagenome (GOLD analysis project Ga0224506, IMG submission 169108) | Sediment microbial communities from San Francisco Bay, California, United States - SF_Jan12_sed_USGS_8_1 | ecosystem: Environmental > Aquatic > Marine > Sediment | place: USA... | reverse complement strand
CCTGCCCTCCAGTCCAAGAACAACTTGGAGTTCATCCCATCATTCCGGATGTTCCCCTTTCAGCGATCGATAATCTGGACGAATACGACTGTCTTGTCATTCCTCCTGGGTCAGGCAACTACTATCCTGTGCCCAATGCTTTTGGCGGTCTTTTGGAAAGCTCCGAGGCACTCAGCCTCATCAGGAAAGCTGTCGAAGAGGGCCTAGCCGTATTTTCCATCTGTTCCGGTTCACGTGTCCTGGCTGCGGCAGATGTCCTCCGAGGCAAAAAGATGGTTGGCTCTCCAAGGTTTGTGGATGAGTATGAAGCTGCCGGAGCCATCTATTTAGGGAACGAACGGAATGACAGCCCACCGGTTATCGATGGAAACATCGTGACCGGCGCAAGAGGGCAATACTACAACATAGCCAACTGCCAGGCGATCGCAACGGTCCTTGAAAGCCAAAAAAAACGAGAGGGAAAACGATCATCACACGCAAATTTTTTTGCAGTCAAATCAGCGCCACTGGTGACTGAGGAAGTGATCTGGGCCAAAACATACGGAGGATCAGGGGCAGAGGGAGCGAGATCGGTTTGTTCGTGTCCTGATGGCGGTTTTCTCATCAGCGGGTATACCTTTTCTCATGGCTCAGGCGATTCGGATCTTCTCGTTGTTAAAGCTGATAACGCAGGAAAAATTATCTGGTCTAGAACTTATGGAGGTGCTGGCACAGAATACGGCAACGGATGCATTTCTGTGGCTGATGGATATCTTGTTACCGGTTACACCACTTCTTTTGGATCAGGGTCCAAGGACGTCTTTTTGATCAAGCTCGACAGGGATGGAAGAGAAGTCTGGTCAAATACCTACGGCGGGCCTAGTTGGGATGTAGGCAAAACTGTCTGTGAAACCAATGATGGACATTATATTGTTTGTGGGTACACACATTCCTTTGGGAAAGGAGAAGAAGATGTGTACTTGATTAAAACAGATCAGAGCGGCAAAGAAATCTGGTCGAAGACATATGGCGGCGAAAGGTTGGATATGGGAAATTCAGTCTGCTTAACAGATGATGGTTTTTTAATCGGAGCGACAAGCGGCTCGTTCAGCCAGAACACGGATTTTTGCCTGATTCGAACCAATCCTCAAGGTGATGAGCTGTGGACAAAATCTTATGTTGCTGAAGGGCCTCGAGGTCATGGATTTGACTGGTGCAACGCGATGTTCGCCACCAGGGATGGAGGAGCTTTGCTTGCAGGATACACGGATTGCCAGGATGTCATGGACATTCATGTGATCAAAACAGATGCAAACGGAAACGAAATATGGTCCAAAACTTTGGGCAACAAGCCTTTTTATGATTTCGGAAATGCTCTTTGTGAAAGACCGGAAGGTGGCTTCCTTGTTGTGGGAACGACGAAGTCGATAGTCAAAAATAAAGATATTTATAACAATGATATCTATCTGGTAAGATTGGATCCCGAGGGAAACATCGTCGGAGAAAAAAAACTTGGTGGTTTGGGAGTGGACTGGGCCAGTTCTGTTGTTCTCACAGGAAATGGCGAGATTGTTGTTGCCGGTCACACGACCTCATCAGGGAGTGGTTTTTTTGATATGCTCCTTTTGAGAATTGAATCGATTGGGATTAGAAAGGAGGAAGAATGAAAACGAAATGGGCTATGGCCTTCGTTTCTCTGGTTTTTTTAGGAATTTTGTGTCTTGGTCTTTCCGGAGATGCTGCGGGAATCGAAAAAAAAGTCATCAAACTCTCTGATCATGTTTACCGTGTCACCCTTGACTACAGCTTGAGGCCGAATATCGGGGTGTCTGTTGGTTCGGAAGGCATCCTGCTGGTGGATACAGGCCATCAAGAAGTCGCTTCTGAACTTCTCTTAGCGATAAAGAATCTGAAGGAGGGGGATATCAAGTACATCATCAACACACACCCGCACGGGGATCATGCAGGAGGCAACAAAACCTGTGGTCCGAATGCTCTAGTAATCGGATACAAAAATCTAGATGAAATGGTGTCAAAAGGCGTGCTCTCTCTCGGAGAGGGAAAGGTCAAAGGAGGGGGCGGAAAGTCCTTTGACTCCAACTACTCAATGGATTTCAACGGAGAGGAAATCAGGATCATCCCTTCTCCAGGTGCGCACTCCGATTCGGATATAATCATCTATTTCACTGGCTCCGGAGTCGTTCACATGGGCGATCTCCTTTTGACGCAGTCTTTTCCTGCGGTGGGACCGAATGTCGAAAAATATCTTGAGATACTCGATACGGTTATTGACATTTTTCCCGAAGATACAAAATTCATCGGTGGACACGGCCGAGACTACACGATGGCAGAGGTAAAAGACTACCGCAGCATGCTTTTAGATACCATAAAGATTGTTCGAGAAGGTATGAAGTCTGGAAAAAGCATTGAAGATATGATAAAGGAAGATGTATTGAAAGATTATAAATCTTGGGGAGTCTTTCTCGAATTTCTGAATACCGATACTTGGATTAAGTCCATTTACCAAAGCTTAAAAAATTAAACTTAAAGAAGAGATAGAGAGAAAGAAAGGAGAAAGAATGAAGAAGTTTTTTTTATTTTTTATTGTTCTTATCATGCTCTCCCTTTTATTTGCTGATGTGAAAAATCCTGATAAGCCACTCAAGGGAGAATGGAATTTTAACTCTCAGAAAGAATGGGAAATAGATCGTATAGGCGATAAGTTGTTTGAGAGACCTTCAGAACTACGGGCTTCTCAGGATGAGATGCTTTACTTCCATGACTTTGGCCATAAGATGAGTTACGTTTTTGATCACACAGGTGAGTTTATAAACTCATTTGCAAAACAGGGAGCAGCATCAGGAGAGGTAGACAGGTACATCAACTGCTTCATTGCTGATGACAAGGTGGTCATTGGCACGCCGGACAAGCTCCACTTTTATACGCAAGAGGGCACATTCATCAAATCCTACGAGAACAATCTTTTTGAACGATTCCCTCTCTTATTCATATCTGAGAATGAATTTTTATATGCCCCTAGGGTAGTGAGTGATTTTGCAGAAGATAAAGAAAAGATTGTCCGAAAGAACCTTAAAACTGGCAAGGAAATTGGGTTCGATGAATTTTCGATGGCAAAAGGAGAAAAAAGTTCTCAAGGTGGAATGTCGCTTGTCATATTGGGCTTGACTCCTCAGATAAAAATAGGCTTTGAGCCAGACTCAAAAAGAATCTACGTCGGACGGTCTGATGACTACTCCATCCATGTGGGTGAATTGACTGGAAGACGGCTTTTTACTTTCAGCCTGGATCGAGAAAGGAAGGCTGTGACCGAAAAGGATAAATGGAAACATTTCGAACAAACACGTCTACCGAAGGAAAGGATTGAAAAGATCCTTCCGACCCTTCCAGACTTTTTGACGTATTTTATGCGGATTCAGGTTGTCAAGGGGCTTATTTTTATCTTTTCAACCGAAAGTCTTGATAGGCGGCAGAAAAAACTTGCAATTGATATTTTTTCTCCAGAGGGAAAATATCTGTATCGTTCATATCTAAAATTTGGGGATGGTACACCCTTGTATACCCATGTTGAGAAGGTTGCCATAAAAAACACGCACCTTTATGTCATGTTGGAAAACAAGGAAGGCAGGAATTCATTAGCAAAATATAAAATAGACTTGCCTCCATTTAATCATTAATGGGTAAGAATCATAAATTCAGAAGTCTTCCTGAGATATTCAGAGCTCAACTCCAAAGGCAATAAAAGGAGAATTAGGGATGTCAGTTCAAAATAAAGTTTTTATAGGGATTATTGTTTTTTGTGTGATCGGAACGTTTTGTTTGGCCACGGACGTTCACCAGGCTGCCAATGAAGGTAACCTGGCCAAGCTGAAGGCCCTCATCGGAGAAAATCCTGCTTTGGCCAACGCAAGAAATGAAAAACAAGAGACTCCTATGCACAGCGCTGTTTCTGGTGGTCATTTGGATATCGTTGAATTTTTGATGGCTGCAGGGGCAGATGTCAACGTTCAAGACAATCAGAAAAGAAGGCCTCTGCATCTTGCATGCTATGGAGGTCACAAAGATATAGCCGAAGAACTAATATCCCATGGAGCCAACCTCGAAGCAAGATTTGCTAACGGGACAACTCCTCTATTTTGGACAGTGCCTGGGGGACATACAGAGGTGTTTGAACTTCTTGTAAACAAGGGAGCTGATATTGACGTTAAAACAGATGATGGAGCGAATTTGCTTCATACCGTTGCCATGTATGGGCAGAAGGATATGGCAAAACTCCTGATTGAAAAAGGTGTTGATGTAAATCGAACATCAGACGATGGTACCGCTCCGATTAATTATGCGGCTGCCCGGGGGCATAAAGAAGTCCTCGAGCTATTGATTGATAAGGGGGCCGATGTGAATGCAGGAGATGACAGGGGCTATACACCTTTGCGCATTTCTGTTCTGCTGGGTCAAAAGGAGGTGGTCGAAATTCTTTTAGCCAGGGGAGCAGATCCAAATAAAAAAAATGACACCGGAGCTACTTCCCTCCATGATGCAGCCTCTGAAGGCCGTACAGAACCGGCTGAACTTTTGATAGCCAATGGTGCAGCAGTGAATCCAAAAGACGAGAAAGGTCACAGCCCACTTCATCTGGCTGCCAATCATGGGCATAAAGACATAGCAGAGCTTTTGGTAGCCAAGGGAGCGGATGTAAACGGTCAGGATGATTTTGGAGATACAGCTCTTCATGGAGCAGCCTGGAAAGGTGATAAAGAAATAGTCGAGTTGTTGATCGCCAATAAAGTACAAGTCAATATCAAAAACAAGGAGGGCAAGACTCCACTCGATAACGCATTGAGGCAGGGCCATACAGAAATTGTGGAATTTCTGATGGCAGAAGGAGGGGCGGGGATGGAAGATTCGAAAAGGAAAACGGAAAAGACTCTTACAGAAAAGGTTGACCAGAAAGGGATAAAAACACCCGTGAGATTCTCGATTCTGTATGACAATTATCTCCATAAAGAAGGGACAAAACCGGACTGGGGATTCTCCTGTCTGATTGAAGGAACAGAAAAAACAATCCTCTTTGATACAGGTACCAATCCGGAAATCCTGATGCACAATATTGAGCATTTGGGGGTTGACCTGAAGGATGTGGATCAAATCGTGATCAGTCATGAGCATTATGATCACACGGGGGGATTGAATGCAGTTTTGGAAAAAAATCGTGAGGTCTCTGTCTACCTCCCTGTTTCTTTTCCGTATGAATTTGTACGAAATGTTGAAACCAAGAAAGCTGAAGTCATCAGTGTCGATGAGCCTGTTGAGATATGCCAAAACGTTTACTCCACAGGAGAAATGGGAGACCAGATCAAGGAACAATCCCTGATATTAAATACGGATAGAGGATTAATCATTGTGACAGGATGTTCGCATCAGGGCATTGTGGCGATCCTCAAGCGAGCAAAGGAACTTTTTGAGAGGCCGATCCATTTGGTTTTTGGAGGATTTCATCTCGGCGCTAAGTCGGATGCGGAGCTGGAGGAGATTATCCGGAACTTCAAGGAGATTGGAGTTGAGAAATGTGGTGCCACCCATTGTACGGGAGATAAGGCTATCGAGATGTTTAAACAGGCCTTTGGGGAGGATTATGTGCCCATGGGCACAGGGAATATTTTTGAAATAAATAAAAAATAACGAGAGAAGCAAAAGGAGGATAGCATGAAGATTCAGGATGTCCCATTTGTAGTGACAGATTGGGGCCAAATGACTATGGTTGAACACGAGGGAGAAAAGGGATCATCACATTGGCGGACCTTTGAGCAGGGGAATCTTCGTGTGCGGATGGTTGAATATAGCCCTGGCTTTTGGTCTGACCACTGGTGCAGCAGGGGTCATGTCCTTTTGGTCTTGGATGGGGAGTTGACCATCCAGCTCAGGGATGGCAGAGAGTCTGTCATGAAACCCGGGATAAGCTTTCAGGCCGAAGACGATGATGCCAATCCCCATCTGGCATTCACGGAGAAAGGAGCCAAAGTCTTCATCGTGGATTGAGATAACGAAAATAAGAGTGTTGAGGAGATAGGTATGGTAAAGGGAAAAATCATTATTTTAAAATTTCTCCTCCTGTTTATTGTGCTTATTTTAGGAAATGCTTGGGGAATTTCAGTCTTTTCCATGAACAGTACCGTGGAAGATCTAATTCTGCAAAGTGATCTGAAGGATGGAGAGGCCCTCATATGGTACTTAGGGCACGCAGGATGGGCTGTAAAAACGAAAAACCACTTTCTTATCTTTGACTACGTTTCGAATTCCAGGTTTGCTCAACAACCCCAGAATCTTTCTCTCTCGAATGGATGCATCAATCCTTCTGAGATAAAAGATCACAATGTGTTTGTATTTGTCTCCCATGGTCATTTGGATCATTATGATCCAGTGATATTTGAATGGGAAGAGTCTATCAAAAGTATCACCTACATCTTTGGATGGAAGGTTGATAGGAAGCCCAGATATCTTTATTTCACAGAGCCTAGGGCAAGGAAGACTTTAAATGGCCTGGAAGTGTTGACCATAAATCACGATTTCGATGGGATCCCGGAAGTGGCTTATCTCGTGAAAGTGGATGGTCTGGTGATTTTTCACTCTGGAGATCACGGCAGCACAGGAGAAAAGCTCAATCCTATTTTCAAAGATAACATCGATTACCTGTCACAGCAGGCTAGAGATATTGACATTGCGTTCGTTTCTCAGTTTGGCAGTGGAACAAGCGATGGAGTGAATAACGGCGATTTATACACCATTTCCAAACTCGGGCCAAAAGTCACTTTCCCGATGCACAAGGGAGGAGGCGAGCGTTTTTACAAGGAATTCGCGATGGAAGCCAAACAAAGAGGGGCTCAGACAGAAATCTCCTGTGCTCAAAAAAACGGAGATAGATTTTTTTACCAGAATGGAAAAATCAAATGAGACATAATTTGTTCACTTCTTTCAGGCGAAAGATTCTGGAAGAAATAAGAATAGAGATTTGAGCAGTGGATAGAAACGAAGTGCAGTTCCAGGACGGGAACCTGGAAAGAAAATTGGGAGCCTTCTCTGCCACAGCCATCGTGGTAGCGAATATGATCGGCACAGGGATTTTTACCACATCCGGACTTTTGGCTGCTCAACTGCCCAGTCCTGGCTGGGTACTTCTCTGCTGGATTTTCGGAGGAATGATCGCTATCGCTGGCGCACTTTGCTATGCAGAACTTGCCACCCGGATGCCAGAGGCCGGTGGGGAATATGTTTACCTTAAAAAACTTTATCACCCGGCCTTAGGATTTCTGGCTGGCTGGACCAGCTTGATTGTCGGATTTTCAGCCCCTATCGCCGCTGCAGCCATGGGCTTTTCCGAATATATCTATGCTGGGCTGGATTCTCAGCTACTTCATCTGAATTCCACCCAGCTTATTTTTTTCAATAAGGGCATAGCCATAGCCGTTATTTTAATTTTCACCTCTCTTCATTATTTGGGCCTTCGTTTAGGCTCAAGGGTCCAGAATGTTTTAACTATCCTGAAGATTCTGATTTTAGTAGGATTGACGTCTCTGGGACTTATTTTTGGAAACGGGAGCGGCCCGAAACTTTCGTTGAAAGGGGTGGAGACATCCGGAGTCATGGCTATCGGGACCGCGATGATGTTAGTCATGTTTGCTTACAGCGGCTGGAATGCCAGCGCCTATATCGCTGGAGAAATAAAACGTCCGAAGAGCACAATCCCTGTTTCCCTGATCGGAGGGACGTCGATTGTTATTGTCCTGTATTTGGCCATCAATCTCTTTATCTTCCGCATGGTTCCCTATTCAGACCTAAAGGGAGTTATTCCCGTGGTGGAGACAGCATCGGTTCAAGCCTTCGGCGAATGGATGGGCAAAGGCGTAAGCTTGTTAGTTGGAGTTGGTCTGCTTTCCTGTTTGAGTGCGTTCATCATGATTGGTCCTCGCGTCTATTACGCCATGGCTAAAGACCGGCTGTTCTTCCCGTTTGCTGCCACGGTGCATGCCCGTTTCAGGGTCCCGGGACAATCGATTCTCATTCAGAGTGCGATTGCCATGTTGATGGTTCTAATCGGTTCTTTCGAGCAACTGATCATTTACATCGCCTTTGCCCTGAATATTTTTCTCTGGCTGGCCGTAGTGGGAGTGTTTCTTGCTCGTAAGAAAAAAGTGGGGGAGGAGTCTGCTGTCAAGGTTTGGGGATATCCTGTGGTCCCGGTGTTTTTTCTGCTGAGCAGCCTTGTCTTGATGGTTTTCAACTCTGTGAACCGGCCTTTGGAGTCCTCAGCCGCTGTGTTGACGGTCCTTTTCGGCATTCCCTGCTACTTCCTTTGGGTAAGGAGTGTGGGCAGATAGAAGTCATATGAAACAGCGAAAAAACCCGATCATCGCTGCGGCGTTATCGATCGTTCTGCCAGGCGCAGGACAGATCTACAACCGGCAGAAGAATAAAGCCCTGTTGTGGTATGTTGTCTTTTTTATGCTTCCTGTCCTTTTTATTCTCTGTAAATGTCTCCATTCTTTCTGGGGACTGTTGTTGATGCTTTTCCTTTATATATGGCTCTATCTGTATAACGTCGGGGATGCTATCCATAAAGCGGTGAAACCCAAAAGAGTCGAATCCCGGCCACTTCATAAGTTGTTGATCATAGCGCTTATGATTTTTATTGCTGCCGATGTTTACATGATTGCCAGCAATCGTTCTAGAAACACCATTGGGCTTCGAGCCTTTCGAATTATCACTAACAGCATGGCTCCCACGATCAAAGCTGGAGATTCTCTGATTCTGGATTTGAATTATTATAAAAAAAATCAGATCCGAAGAGGAGATATCATAACCTTTCGCCATGAATCCTATAAAGGACTTCTCTCCAAAAGAGTGATAGGCATTCCTGGCGACAGTGTTAAAGGAGAGGGGAATACGATTTTTATCAACGGCGAGGCGATAAAAGAGTCCTATGCCCAATATATCGAAAGGAGCCAAGGGATAGATGGCTTCAACCGGAAGCCCATATTCAGCGATTTTGGTCCTGTTGTTGTACCGGACGGAGAACTGTTCCTTATGGGAGACAATCGCAACAATAGCTTCGACAGCCGCTATCCTGAATTTGGGGCTGTTCCCATCCAAAGCGTTTGGGCAAAGCCTCTTTATATTTATTTTTCAAAAGAAAGGTCCAGAATAGGAAAAAAGATAGAGTGATAGTGTCTGATCCCCAGCGCGGCAGGTATTTTTTTAAATCAAATCCAAGCTACCTAATCCTCCTTTTTCCTGTAAAAGCGCTGGACAAGGCCTAAAAGGATGTAGAGGGGGCCGAAGATGCCAGCCGCAACAGCCGTGGCTCCGATGTTGCTCCCCTGGAGTAATCCTACCCAGAGTCCGAATTGGCTGTCAGTGATGAGGTAAGTCCAAGTGGAAGAGGGGCTCCTGATCCCTTCTTTAACCAGATCGATCCCCTGCTCTGTGATAGGAAGAGATTGGAAGACTTGGAGAGCCACGTCATCTATCTTTTGCTCCAGCTTAAAAAATTCGCTGTGTGCTATCTTTTGGAACTCATTCAATGGGGATTTTCCTCCCACGCTTGTTAGATGGATGCCTTCGCGCACATCGGCAATCATAGCGAGGTGCTCGGCCCAGAGGCGGTCGATCTGGAAGAGGGTGATCTGCTTTTCGATGTTTTGGATCCGATGCTTGCCCAGCAGTTTTGTTAGCTGGGAATAGCGTTTTTGAGCCTTTTCTTCGAGAAAAGCCAAACTGGATCCATCGATGAGTATCTCCTGGCGTTTGTTCTGGATCATTTTTCTCTGTTTCTCGACGAGAATCGAATACTTCCAAAGCGTCTTGCGGATTTCAAAGTTCTGCCCCTCTATGATGCGTTGCCCTCGAGCGATTTCGTGATTCACCAGAGGATTGTCAAGCGGTCCCTCTTGCTGGAGAGTGCGAAATTTTTTCGGAAGGAGTTTTTGGATGCCGTGTCGTTCGATCAGATTGTCCTCGAGACTGATGAAGAACCGGGATGAGCCCGGATCACCTTGACGTCCAGCCCGCCCACGCAACTGGTGGTCGATCCTGAGGCTCTCGTGCCGGTTCGTGCCGATGACATGGAGACCACCGAGTTTGATGACTTTGTCCCGTTCCTGTTCTTTGTCTCCTCCCAGCTTGATATCGGTTCCCCGGCCCGCCATGTTGGTGGATATGGTCACTGCCCCGGGCTGACCCGCCTGGGCAATGATTTTCGCTTCCAGTTCGTCGTTTTTGGCATTGAGCACCCGACAGCTGATGCCGGCATCTTTAAGAGCCAGGGCCAGTTCTTCCGATTCTTCGACACTGGCTGTGCCCACAAGAATCGGCCTTTGGTTTGCATGCCAGCGCTTGATCTCTTGGATCAAAGCTTTTGTCTTGGCCGCCTTGTGAGTAAAGACAACATCTCGGAAGTCCTTTCGGATGCATGGCCTGTTCGGAGGAACGACGACAACTTTTAGGCCATAAAACTGGGAGAGCTCATCTGCAGCAGGCTGAGCCGTGGCCGTCATCCCGGAGATCTTGGGATAGAGCTGCAAGAAGTGCTGGAGCGTTATCGACCCCAGAATAGAGCCTCCTGATCCCAAGCGGAGCTTTTCTTTGGCCTCTACGGCTGCTTGAAGGCCGTCTGGCCAGTGCCGGTCCTCGACAACCCGGCCTGTAAACTCATCCACAATCTCGATCTTTCCTCTTCGCACTATATAATCGATATCGCGATGAAGCAGAAATTCGGCGTGGAGCGCTTGGTTTAACTTGGTCAACAGATCGAGATTTTCAGGAGCATGAAGATTTTTGCACCCGAGTAGGTTTTCGATCCGTCTCAAACCTGAATGAGTCAGATAGATGTTGCGTTTCCCTTCATCGGTTTCGAAGTCGATGTCCTCTTTGAGGCCCTTGACAATCTGGGCCAGATTCCCGGGATCCGCTTTAGGTCGCTCTGTGCTGCCAGCTATGACAAGAGGAATGCGGGCTTCATCGATTAAAATGGAATCGGCCTCATCGACAATGGCAAAATGGAAGCCCTTGTGAACGAGGTCTTCTGCGCTGTAACAGAGATGGTCCCGGAGATAATCGAAGCCGGCTTCTTTAGCCGTGGAGTAAGTGATGTCGGCAGCGTATGCCTTTTTTCTTTCGGTGTGAGACAGGCCCTCCTGAATGCAGCCCACACTCAGGCCCAAAAACTCATAGATGGGCCCCATCCAGGCTGCGTCTCTTCGAGCGAGATAATCATTAAAGGTGTGGATGTGAACACCTTTGGCTGTAAGAGCGTTCAAATAAGCAGGGAACACGGCCACCAGAGTTTTCCCCTCTCCAGTATTCATCTCAACGAGTTTGCCTTGATGCATAACGATTCCTGCAATGACCTGGACATCGAAGGGACGAAGGCCTATCGTGCGCCATGCCGTTTCCCGCACAAGAGCGAAGGCCTCGACCAGCAACTCGTCGACAGGGACTCCTTGCCTGGCCTTCCCGATCAGACGGTCTGAGATTTGTTTCAGCTCACGGTCCGAAGCTTTTTCTAGGCCGCAGGCATTGATCTTGGACAGTGTATTTTGGTATGGTCCTAGGTCCCATTCCACAGGAACTCCCCGGAGTTTATTCCATTGATGAAGAATTTTTCTTTTTGTGTGATGGTTCATGATTTCCCTCAAATTATCAGAATTTGTCGAAAACTCAAAGCTTTATGGTAAAGAGTGATGTTGAGTTAAAAGAGGGAAAGCTTAGTATGGAGGGCTTCGAGGGCCTGAGTAACTGTGGGTGTATACAGATCTTGATGGGATCAGAGGAAAGAGCTTCCTGAAGAAAAAGACCATCAGGAAATAAAAAAGAATAGGCAGAAGAAAAAGCAAAGGGGGAAAAAAGAGACCTAGTATCAAGGAAAACGAGAGGAGAAACAAATGAGCCATTTTCTCTATAACTCCTGTTCTAGAATGGTAATATAAGGTGCTCTTCCCATTCTGTCAATCTTTGCCTAATCCTTTCGTCCGGCCTCCTGTGGGCATCCTCTGAGCGCTCGGTCTATAAAGGGGATAAAAATTTTAATGTTCTAACGACTCTAAGGTGCTCTGGCAATTTTTTGAGCTATTAACCTGAATGAAGATCTGTAAGGAAAATGATCGAGGAATGAAACCTTAGCCTTCCTATGGTGCATTCTTAGGTTGATGTCATTACCGATGGAAAGAACTTCAAAGGAATAGTATTTCTCTAACACATTTTTGAGTTTAAAGGGATTAAAATAAAATAAATGTTTATCAGTATCATAATATTTTCCCACCTTTTTTCTGACCTTTATTTTTTCTAAAAATTTCTTAATCCGATTTGAAAACGAATCAGCATTAGGACAGGCAATGTATAAGACACCTTTCCTTTTAAGAATAGCGTTAATTTTTTCAAGATATTCTCCGGGATTTTTCGTGTGTTCTAACACATGATTGAGATACACACAATCATAATGGCAATGATCATATGATATTTGACAAAAATCTCCGTTTCTGATTTTTAAATGTAAGTGCTTAGACAATTTCTCTATAAAATACTTATTGACTTCATATCCTTCAACACTCCATCCTCTTTTCCGAGCCACTTCAAGGTCGATTCCTTCCCCACAGCCTATCGAGAGAAAATGTCCAACACCTACATAGGACTCAATTTGCTTTATGTTGTATTCATGTGTGATTTCTTTTGGTCTTTTTAGATAGCCATATCTGTGATGTTTTATAGCTCTTTTGTGTTGATGTTTATAAAACTCCTCCAAGTCATCATCCGTGTACTGAGGATTCATAAAGAGAATTCCGCAATTTGCACATTTTCCAATTGAAATTCCTTTATAATCTGTCATGAAATGGTGTATATCGCTAGATTTGCATAAGTTACAACGGCGCAAGGGTTGATCAAACTTAGACTTGAATTTATTCATGATGGTTAATCTATAAATTATATTAATGATAAAGAAAGTGTATCGTCAAGAGTGAGTAAGGCTGATCCCTCCCTATGCTTTTTTTATGAGGGCAACACAGGTTAGGACGGGAAAGTATGGCTTTGTAGAAGAAAAGACGGGCATATTCTTTAAAAAAGCTGTGATAGCTGAATTCCCAGATGTGGAAATTCAGGAACGATTTTCTGCCAAGGCTCGAAAGAAATCGACTGAGCATGATTGCCCTGAATCATTCATAAAACAGATAAATGTAAAAGAAATACTATTCTACATGAGAAAATATGCAAATGTTAACCGTCTCTATTTATGACCCTTACAAAGGACGCCTTGCGGGATAGCGCCTCACGGAGCCGGAGCCTCAGGTTCCGGCTCCACTTTTTCCTTATAACTTCATTTTCCGCTTGACAAATCCCTCCGAAGGCCTTATATTCTATGTGGTGAACAAAATGGTGAACAAACTCAGAAAGAGATTGACCGACAGACAGAAGAAGGTCCTCAAGGCTCTCGAAGAGTTCGTCCTCGAGCACGGGTATTCGCCGACCATCCGCCAACTGGGCAAGCTGGTAAAGATTCCCAGTCCATCCGCCGTGCACAAGCACATCCTGAGCCTGGAGAGGAAAGGTTACCTGAAGAGGGAGAAAGGCCGGATGAGGCTCGAAGGTCTTCCCTCTGCCGCAGAAGCGCTGGCCAAGGTGCCGCTTGTGGGGCTTGTTCCGGCCGGTGACCCGAGAGAGGTGTTTGATGCCTCAGGAGAGGCGGTGGATGTTCCCGACTGGATGGTGGGCCGCCGCAAAGGCAACATCTTCTGCATCTCTGTTGAGGGGAAGAGCATGGTGGATGCTTACATCGACGACGGCGACCGGGTGCTCGTGGAGCGCACCAACACCGCCAGCTCCGGCGAGATGGTGGTGGCCCTTCTGGATGACGGCTCGGTAACGCTGAAGCGGCTTCGGATAGACAACGGCGATGTCTTCCTGATTCCTGAAAACCCAGAGTTTTTGCCGATCAGAGTCAAGGAGCTTCGGGTTCTGGGAAGAGTGATCGGGGTCCTGCGGAAATACTGACTGTTTGTCTGTCCGTCTGTTTGCCTGTCGGTTTGTTGATCCGTTGACGTGTCTTGGAGATCGACGGAGTCATGGAAAACAAATATTGGTGTCGGCGTTATTTATGAATAGTTCAGGCTGAAAAGGTGAGATGAGATGAAGCGAAGGTGTATTGTCCATATCGATATCGATGCCTTTTTCGCGGCGGTCGAGGTGCTCCTCAATCCCGCTCTCAAAGGCAAGCCGGTCATCGTGGGTGGCCTCCCCCATGAGAGGGGGGTGGCGTCCACGGCTTCTTACGAGGCGCGCAAGTACGGTGTCCACTCGGGCATGCCCCTACGGAAGGCCTACCAGCTCTGCCCCCAAGGGATATTCATCAGGGGAAACCACCAGATCTACAGCGCCTTCTCCGAGCGCTTTTTCCGGGTTCTCCACAAGTACACCCCGGATGTGGAGGAGGCCTCCCTGGACGAGGCTTATCTCGACCTGACGCGGTGCCGCCCCCTGTATTTGTGTTTTTCGCGCACCGCGCAGGAGATCAAGCACAGGGTGGAGAAGGAGCTGGGGATTATGGTTTCTGTGGGCATGGGCTCCAACAAGCTCCTGGCCAAGCTGGCCACCAACAAGGCCAAACCAGGAGGGCTGTTCGAGATCAAAGAAGGCAGAGAAGAGGCGTTTCTCAAAAGTCTGGACATAGCAACACTGCCCGGGATAGGGCCGAAGACCCAGGTCATCCTCCGTATGCTCAACATCCACAAGCTCGGCGACCTGTGGGGCCTTCAGCGGGCCACCCTGCGCTCGCTTTTTGGACTGAACGGCGACGAGCTTTTTCTGCAGTCGCGGGGAGTGGACAGTCGTCCCCTTGTCACAGCCATCATCCCCAAATCCGTCTCCAGGGAGACCACTTTTCTGGAAGACATTTGGGACAAGCGCTTGCTCCTGGCTCACCTGGCCTATCTCTGTGACCGGTTGACTCTTCCCTTGCGCAGAGACCACCTGTATGCCCACATCATCGAAGTCAAGGTCCGGTATTCGGACTTTAAGACCGAAGCGCGCAGACGGCTCCTGTTGACGCCCCTTCAGGAGATGGGACGGATCTTCCACATTGCCCAGGAGCTTTTTCTTGAGCTTTTCTCCGGCTCCCGCTTGTCCCTCCGCCTGGTTGGGGTGAAGGCCTCTGATCTGGTCAGGGCCCGGCCTCTCTCCCTTTTTGAGTCCTATTCGGAACGCTATGAGAGATTAGGACAGGCAGTGGATCAGGTAAGGGAGAAATACGGGTTTGGCTCGCTGCTTACGGTTCGGGAGAAGATGCTGGAGAGTATTTACTCTTTCGAAAAGAAGCGAGGCTTTGTCCTGAAAACCGCCTCCTTGACGAAGTAAAGAGTGACGATGGAAGAATTCTCCATAGGAGATGAGAAGAACTGAGATGTTCGTTCCTTTGCGCGTGCATTCGGTCTACAGCAAAGGACGAAGCGGGATAACGCTCCAGGACCTGGGTTCCTGGGTTGCGCAGAAGAGACTTCCGGCTGCAGCCCTAACCGACATCGAGAATCTCTACGGATGGGCCAAATGGAAAAGGATGGCGCTGCAGGCCGGATTCTCCCCCTTGTTTGGCTGTGAGATAAAACTCCACAGGAAACGATTCCTCTTCCTTGTTAAGGCCAGAGAGGGATACTGGAACCTGATGGAGATCCTCAACCGCAAGGAGATAAAAGAGACTGAGGGGCTGGTTGTCATCCTGCTTCCCCAGCCCAAAGAGGGCGATTCACTTGAGGATGCAGGGCATCTCAAGGGCCTTCTGGGTAGAGAAGACCTTTACATCGGGGCCGATTTTTTCAACCTCAAAAAGGCCCACGAGTTGGCCAACAGACACAGCCTGCCGATGGTGTGGGCCAATCCCTTGAAATTCATCAAAAACCCCGAAAGGCTCATTCTCCTCCATGCTATCCAGAAGAAGATTCCCTTCCCACCAGAAAGGGACAAATGGAGGGGCAGGGTGCGTCTTTTCGGTCCAGAGCAGGAGAGCTTTGCCCTCAAGAAATTCGGTCCAGAGGTGAATCCTTTTTTCGAGAGGACATTCGAGGTGGCGGAGAAATGCCGATTCCCTTTCGAGGATATCGTGCTCCCGCTTCCCGAAGATCTCTTTTCCATCCCTTTGAGGGAGCGGGTGATGGACCGATTGAGGTGCCTGAAGAACCTGAGTTGGAGAGAGAGGCAGCGGGCTCAGATGGAACTCGGCGTTGTCGAACAATCAGGCTTTGCTCCTTATTTCCTCGTGGTCCACGATGTGGTGCAGTTTGCCCGCCGAAGCGGCATCCTCCACAACCTCAAGGGCTCAGGAGCCTCCTCTTTTCTGGCCTATCTGCTGGGAATCTCCCACATCAGCCCCATCACTTTTGACCTCTACTTCGCAAGGTTTCTGAACAGCGGGCGGGCCGATCCTCCAGACTTTGACCTGGACTTTGACTCCCGTCGCCGCGACGAGGTGCTTACCTATGTCCTGGAAAAATACGGAAAGGGTCGCACCGGAGCCGCCTTCGTGTGCAGCGTGAAGAATTTTCGGGCCCGCTCGGCCCTGTACGAGACAGCCCGGGCTTTCGGCCTTCCACCCGAGGAGGCCCGATCCCTGAGCAAGAAGGCGCCCTTTTTTGCCGAGCCTGGTTTCCTGAAAAGGGAAAGACCCCTCCCCGAGTACAGGGAGATATGGCAGGCCGCCTCTGACCTGACTTCTGTCTACTGTGAAAAATCCCTCCATGTGGGTGGCGTCATCCTCATGCCGGCACCCGCGGAACGGTATCTGCCGCTCGAGGAATCGGCCAAGGGGTATGTGATGGCCCACTATGACCGGGATGCAGTGGAGGACTTAAAACTCATCAAGCTCGACCTCCTATCGGTCCGGGGATTGGCCGCTGTCTCCGAGACCAAGAAGAGGCTCAAGATAAGAAATATTCCCCCCCAGGATACCAAGACCTACAGCCTCCTCCAGAGGGCCCAGACCATCGGGTGTTTTCAGGTGGAAAGCCCAGCCATGATGAATCTCCTGCGGCGGATGAGACCGGAGAATGTCTATGAGCTAACGCAGGCCTTGGCTCTCATCCGGCCCGGCCCGACAGAGAGCGGCATGAAGGAAAATCTCCTCCGCCAGCGGGAAGGAAGGACTGTGAAGCATGATTCCTTTCTGGCGAAGATCCTGCCCGAGACAGGGGGACTCCTCCTTTATGAGGAGCAGGTGATGCAGATTGCCGAGCGAGTGGCCGGTATGACTCCCGAGGATGGAGATCTTCTGCGACGAAGCCTGAAGAAACGCAAGGAGAATGGACCGCTCAAGGAGCGGTTTTTCAAGGAGGCCGGAGAGAGGGGGTACGCGCCAGGCGAGATCGAAAAGCTGTGGAAGGTCATGGAGGCCTTTTCCTCCTACTCCTTCAACAAGGCCCATAGCTCTTCCTATGCCCACATGGCCTACCAGGCTGTTTACCTGAAGGCCCACCATCCGGTCGTGTACCTGGCGTCGGTGCTCAATGCGGGCGGCGGGTATTACGACCTGGTCGAATACGTGGAGGAAGCCAAAAGAAAAGGGATCAAGATCTTTGGACCGGATGTGAATCGGAGCGTTTATCAGTTTGAGGTGGAAGAAGAAAGCATCCGCGTGGGCTTGCTCTCCATCAAAGGGCTGGCCTTGAAGACAGCCGAGAAGATCATCGAGGAGCGAAGATACGGGCCGTACCTTTCCATAGAAGATTTTCTGGCCCGTGTGTCCTTGACGAGGACAGAGCTTTTTGCCCTGATCAAAGCCGGTGTTTTCGATTCTCTCGAGCCCAGGAGGACCAAGCAGATCCTGGGCTATTTCAGGGGTATGGAGGACGTAGGAGAGATTTCAGACCTGGACCTGAAGCAGAAACAGAGGATGATCGTCGAGTCTCTCGGTTTTTTCCCTGAAGGAGATTCCCTGTCCCTTGTGGCAGGCAAGAGGCCTGCTCTTCGGATAAGGGATTTGAAGGACTGTGTGGGACAGGTGGTGGAACTTCTTGTACGCGTCGTGGATGCGCGGCGCAAAAGGGTCACCAGCGGAGAGAAGTACTTCTTCCTTTTCGAGGATGAGACCGGTCTTTTGGAAGGCGTGGGGGAGAGGAGATGCCTGACTTTTGGCACTCCGCCTGCCTGCTACCTTAGAGGAGAGGTGCGAAGCGACGGCAACGGCCGACCCAAAATCTATCTTTTGGGGTCAGGCTATCATAACTTTCATAACTAAAATAGACATTCCCTTCTTGACATAGGGGACGATTCTATTTTTTTTAATTTTAAAAAAGATAAAAGAGGATCTCAATCCAAAAAGTAGAACCGTTCCTACTTTTCTTTTGACTTACGAGATCGTGAGTAACTAACTTCATTCCAAAAATATGAAAGTTATGATAGCCTGACCCCATGAGCTTGCCTGTGGTTGCGTGCCTTATGATCCGACCACTTGAGAACATGGTAAAGATTTTTGTTTGAAAATTCTTAGAAAATCTATAAAATTTCTGGAGGAGGAGATATTATGAATCACTTCAGGACCTATCAAGGGCGTATCTTTTCAGGGCTTTTGATTATTGCCATCGGTGTCATTTTTCTACTCGCTAACATGGATAGACTGGATTTTGGAGACTTCATTTCTACCTATTGGCCGATGATACTGATTTTCATCGGTTTATGGCATCTGCTCTCAAGCGGTTTTCGGAACGCAGGTTTTCCCCTTGTCCTCATCGTGGTTGGGCTGTTTTTCCAGCTCAATAATTGGGATGTGATCAGCGGAAGTGTTTGGACCTATTTCTGGCCCCTCTTGATCATCGCCGCAGGTCTGTGGATCATCTTCAAACCCAAACACAGAGTGTTCAGCGATAAGGCACCAGAGATCAAAAGTGACGATATTGGTGCTTTTATCATATTCTCGGGTCTCAAACGCCGGTTCGAGTCGGAGAAGTTCCGTGGGGGAAAGGCCACCGTCATTTTCGGAGGAATAGATCTAGACCTAACCCAGACAAAGCTGGTGGACAACCAGGCCACTGTCGAATTGACAGCGATTTTTGGGGGGATAAATCTTTTTGTTCCGAGAGACTGGAAAGTGGTTGTGGACAGCAGCTCCATACTTGGGGGAGTGGATGACAAGCACAGTCCGATCCCCGCTACCGCTGTCCAGGCGACTTTATATGTGAAGGCAACAGCTATCCTGGGAGGGATTGATATAAAGAATTAAGTAAAGAAATTAACTCCAGAAGCTGAATAAACTCAATCTTTAAACTTCTCTAAAAGGCCAACGCCAGAGATCAGAGTGGAAAGAAGGAAGGAATCAATTTCATAAAGGAGGCAGGATGGATGTCATTAAGGCCATAGGAGAAAGAAGAGCCTATCGCTCCCTCGTACCGATCGAAATCACAGAGGATTTGATCGAGGATTTAGCGCACAGTGCCCAGCTTGCCCCCTCATGTTTTAACAACCAACCTTGGAGATTTGTGTTTATTCGCGAGCCAGAAATGCTGAAGAAAATGCATGACGCCCTTTCACAGGGGAATGTCTGGGCTCATGCCGCCTCCATGATCATAGCCGTTTTCAGTAAAAAAGAGGATGACTGCATCATCAGGGACAGGGAATACCACCAATTTGACTGTGGATTGGCTGCAGGCTTCCTTGTTTTGAGGGCTACAGAACTTGGGCTCGTAGCGCACCCCATCGCAGGTTACAGCCCGAAGAAGACAAAAGAGATCGTGGGCATTCCGGAGGATTATCAAGTGATTACGCTCATAATCGTGGGAAAGCGTTCGGAAAAGATAAATCCCATCCTCTCTGAAAAGCAGATAGCCTGGGAAAAGGCCAGGCCCGAGAGGAAGCCTCTTTCAGAATGTATGTCTATCGATCGGTTCAGTGAAAAGTCAAGTTGAATCTATGAGAGCTAAAGGATTTCATTTCAAGCGGTTGTTTGAGAAACCGGATTATCATGCTAAAATGTTGTCCAAGGTGCTCAATTGTCCCGTGTGATAATCACAGGAGGAACAGGTTTTATCGGGAGGCCTCTATCCCAGAGGTTAAATAACAAAGGTTATGAAGTCATTTGCCTCACGAGGAACGCATCCACAGCCAAAGAAAAATGGGGAAACCGCGTTAAATTTGTGGATTGGAATGGGAGAAATGCTATGGGATGGGGAGGCTATGCAGAAGGGGCTTCAGCCATCATCAATCTTGCCGGAGATAACATCGCTGCAGGACGGTGGAATGAAAAGAAAAAGCAGAGAATCATCCAAAGCCGGCTTCATGCAGGAGAGGCCGTTGTCAAGGCAGTTAAATCTGTCAAGAAAAAACCTGGCGTTGTGATTCAGGCCTCAGCCATCGGATTTTATGGAAATAGAGGGGACGAGTTGTTGGATGAGTCGGCATCATCGGGAGAAGGATTCCTTGCAGAGGTGACCAGGAAGTGGGAAGCTTCCACGCAAGACGTAGAAACAGAAGGTGTCCGGCATGTTGTCATTCGAACGGGAATGGTTCTGGGAGCAGACGGAGGAGCTCTTGTCCGTCTTGTTCAGCCTTTCCGTTTTTTTCTGGGCGGACCCGTGGGAAACGGTGAACAGTGGAATTCGTGGATCCACCTAGAGGATGTGACCCAGAGCATCCTGTTCTTGATGGAGAGAAGTGACTTGAGTGGGATCTTCAACTTGACTGCTCCCCAACCTCTCAAGAATAAGGATTTTTGCCACGAAATCGGAGAAGTCCTTGGGCGTCCCTCCTGGCTTCCAGTTCCAGGACTTTTTCTGAAGCTGCTATTTGGAGAGCTGGCGAAAGAGACGCTTCTCTCTGGCCAGAGAGTTTGCCCTAAGCGTCTTGAAGATTCAGGATATGGTTTTATTTTTCCCGAGGCGAAGAAGGCCCTGAAAGATATTCTAGCCTAGACGCCCTCATCCTTTCCTTATTCGAAGAGATCAAGTTGTCCTGACTTCAATTTTTTAATAATTTCTCGAAGAGCAGGATACTGTTTGAGAAGATCAACAGGGATGTCGAGTTTTTCTTGAGTGACCATGTTTTTGATCTGAAGGGCGTTTGCCAGGGCTTGACCTCGGTAGTGGTTGTTTGTGATGACAAAGACCTTGTTGCTCTTGTTCCCTAGCTCTTTTATCTTCTCTATCCATCCATCCAGTTCGTCTTTGGAGTAGAGATAATTGTATCGTTCGTCCCGACCTGCGTTTTCATTGAACCAATTTTTGTAGTTTCGTCCGTGAAGCCTGACGTAAGAAAACGCTGGGATTGTATTAATGGCACTAGGCTTTATAGAATCCCGGAAAAGAGGTTGATCGATGTTGCAAAAACAAATCCTGTGCTCGGATAGAAGCTCATAAAAAACGGGGATGTCCCAAGAACCATGCCTGATTTCAAGGGCCAGGTGGAAATCCGAGAACAATTTGAAAAGACTGATCAAATAATCAAGATTAATGGCGTTTCGAGCAAAAGACCATGGGAATTGGATGAGAATGGCCGCAAGCCTGTTGTGAGCCACAAGAGGATCGATGCCTAACTTAAACTCATCCACATCTTTTTGAGAGAATCCTTTCCGTTGGTGGGTGAAGACTTGGTGGAGCTTGACTGTAAAGAGGAAGTCAGGATAGTCTTTTACCCTTCTTATCCAGGACAGGGATATATTGAGAGATGGGGGCCTGTAGAACGTGCTGTTTATCTCCACGATATTTATGTACCGAGCCAAAAAAATAAGGGGGTGAAAATCGGATCCTTTTTTTTCTGGGTAAACGATTCCTTCCCAGTCTTTATAGCTCCATCCAGCCGTTCCGATATGATATTTCATGAGGGGGTCAGCCCTTGACTTTGGACATTTATCAAATTAGTTCAATCCTTTATAAAAATCAAATCCTTTTTAGGAATGTCAACATCTCTATTTCCGTGACAGTTAATTATGAAGGTGTACTCTGTCACAGCGCCGGTTCACCTCCATCCTTCCCAAGACCCTCCTACCCTCCACAATGGGCTTCGGATGGAGGGGAACCAGCGCCGCTCTTCCAAATTAGGTCAGATATTTCCCTCATCACGGAAATAGAGATGCTGACCGACAAGAAAAATTGTTTGCTACACTCGGTTTTTTTGATTATTATGTTTAGGAAACATCAGAGAATCAGTCGATGAGAAAATGTATCACTTTTTTCATCTGTACGACCCTAATCTTCTTGGGCTGTAAAAAAGAAGAGGAAAATCTTTACACTATCGGGATATTTCAAGTCGATGATGCGCCCACTTTAAATGCCGTTCGGCAGGGCTTTTTTCGTGCTCTGGATGAAGAGGAATTGATGGACGGCGTGAATATCCGTTTGCTCATCCGAAATGGAATGGGCAATATTCCCGAGCTCCAGCGTATCGCCCAGGAATTTGTGTCATCCAGGGTTGATTTGGTTGCCCCTCTCTCTACACCATGTCTTCAGGCTGCTCTCCATGCATCCTTGGAGATTCCCATCGTGTTTTCTTCTGTGGCCAATCCATTCCTAGCCGGAGCAGGTCGTTCAGAGGATGATCATCTGCCCAATGTTACTGGAGTTTCTTCAAGGGGTCCCATCAAAGAAAGCCTTGTCTTTATAAAAGAAGTCCTTCCCGGAGTGAAAAGAATAGGAACCCTCTGGACTCCTTCAGAGCTTAACTCAAAGTATTATCTGGATTTGGCAAAAGAAGGGGCAGGGGAGCTAGGCTTGGAAGTTGTTGCGGTCCCAGTCCACAACAAAGCTGGCGTTCTGATCGCTGCGCAGGTCTTGATGAACAAAAAGATCGACGTCATCTATCAGATATCGGATAACACCATCAATGCCTCATTCGAGGCCGTGAGTCGAGTGGCTGACGAGAATGGCATTCCTCTTTTTGGAGGAGCTGTGGTTCATACGCGTTTCGGAGCCTGTGCAGCCATGGGATGGGATTTTTTGGACATGGGACACAAAGCAGGGGAGATAGCCATCAGAATCAAGGACGGCGAAAGTCCTGCAAACATACCTATACAACACATGAGCAAAATCAAACTCTATCTCAACCTAGATGCTGCTCGGAAGCAGGGAGTCAAATTTCCAGAATCGGTCATAAACCGAGCAGATGAAATCCTCAAAAGAGAAGAAAATTCCACCGAGGATTCCAAGACTTCATGAAAAGATTTTTCAAGAAATCTGCTTTTTATCTTCTATTTATCATTCTAGGTTTTCTGTTTTTCTTTCCTGGTTATTTCTTTATTTCCAAACCTAAGTATAAAGGCAAAAGCTCTCTCGAAGGATTGAATGATGAAGTCAAAATAATCACGGATGCTTGGGGTGTGCCTCATGTTTTTGCAGAGAATGAACAAGACCTCTTCTTTGCCTGTGGCTATATTCATGCGAGCGAGAGGATGTGGCAGATGGATCTCGCACGAAGGGCAGGCTATGGGAGGCTTGCTGAGTTGTTTGGGAGAGCGCTCCTGGAGAGAGATAAATATGTGAGAGTCATTGGACTTAAGGAAGCGGCCAGGAAAGACCTTGAGAAGATATCGCCTCAGATGAAAGATATTTTACACTCTTACAGCCGGGGTATCAATACCTGGCTTGATGCCAGGAAAATGAAGTGGCCACCTGAATTTTTGGTCATGAGATATCGTCCAGAACCCTGGACTCTGATGGACACTTCGGTGATCAAGCAAGTCATGGCCATGCTTCTGAGTACGGATTATCCGAGCGAAGTGGTTCGGGCCAATTTGATAAACCGATGTGGAGCAGAGAAAGCTCTTGAGATACTGGAGGAAGGTGTAGAGGTCCCCTCCTTTGAGACCGCAAGGGCCTCTTTGTCTGGATTTATGGACATTGTTTTCCCTCAGCAGAGCAACAGTTGGGTATTGGCGGGCGAACGAACTGAATCAGGAAAGCCCCTGCTGGCGAATGATCCTCATCTTGAAATCAGCCTTCCACCCATTTGGTATGAAATGCATCTTGTGTGCCCCACGCTTAATGTTTCTGGCGTTACCATACCAGGACTGCCGTGGGTGATCATTGGGCACAATGATTTCATTGCGTGGGGAGTTACAAATTCTGCCATCGATGCCCAGGATCTTTACATCGAGAGGTTCAACGACTCTGGAGACATGTACTGGGATGAAGGAGAATGGAAATCCCTGATGAGAGCAGAAGAGCTCATCCGAATAAAAGGCAAAGAAGAAGCAGAAAGAATGGAAGTTCTGTGGACATCTCGTGGACCTGTTCTTTCTCCCCAGATCATACAGAGCAAGGATCCCATATCCCTCAAATGGACTATCTATGAAGGGGAGAGGACACTCGAAGCTGGATATCTTCTCAATAAAGCAAAAAACTGGGAGGAATTCTCTGCGGCCCTGAGCCTTTTCGAATCACCTTCCCAGAATTTTGTTTATGCCGATAAAAACGGCAATATAGGATACTATTTAGGAGGGAAGATTCCAGTAAGAGCAAAAGAGTCGGGCCTCTTCCCCTATCCTAGTTGGATGAGTGGAGGAGACTGGCAAGGCTACCTGGAAGAGGATCAAAAGCCCAAGTTGTACAATCCTGAGGAAGGGATGATCATTGCTGCTAACCAAAAAATCGTTCCAGAGGGTTTTCCATATTATGTGAGTGTGGATTGGGATGCGCCCTTCAGAGCAGAAAGAATAAAGGAACTCCTGATGCAAAGGGATAAACATTCAGTAGAGTCGCTTCAGGCGGTACAAGGTGATGTTTTCTCGAAGAAAGGAGAAATCATTTATCCACTCCTTCGTCAGATAGATGGGGCTACAGGAAGATTGAAGGATGCCTTGGATATACTCCTTGATTGGGATCTGCATATGGATACGGGGAAAGCACCTGCTCTTTACTCCACATTCATGAACATCCTCCCTGAGGAAGTCTTTGAAGACGAGCTTGGGGAGGATTTTCGCAGTTTTGATTTTCTCTTCAGGAGAAAGGAGGCCGGTGTGCTCCGGGTCCTCTCTAATCCTGATTCTCTGTGGTTCGATGACAGAGAGACAGATGAAATCGAAAAAAGGGAAGATATGTTGAGGAGAACCCTTCAAAGAGCCTATAGCCGGCTGGATTGGTTGTACGGTTCTCCGGATAACTGGGATTGGAGTAAGATAAATGCTGTCCGTTTCCAGCATGTGTTAGGCCGGATGCTTCTTTTTCGCTTCTTCAACCTCGGAACTCATCCTTCAGGAGGAGATGCCTTTACCGTAAAAGTGAACTACCAAACATTGCACAAGACCAGCTGGTCGACCAGCTATCGCCAGATCGTAGATCTTTCAGACTGGGATCGTTCGGTGTGTGTGATCACTTCAGGACAAAGCGGGCACTTCATGAGCCGTTTCTACGACAACCAGCTCAAGTTTTGGATTGAAGGTGAATATCATCCGATGATTTTCTCTCAAGAAAATATTCAAAAAAATGAATACAGGACTCACACGCTGAAACCTCGAAAAAAGAAACCTTAGATAATGTGTTTGGGACTAAGAGGATTCTATAACAAGGATAAGAAAGCCGCAACTGGAAATAGAGTAACAGGATAAATAGATTATGAATAGAGGAAGAAAATGAAAATTTGTAGCATTTTGAAGGAAAACCATGTTTTTCTAGATTTGAAATCCAGGGATAAAAGACAGGTGCTCGAAGAATTTGTCGCAGCTATTAAAGAAAAAGGTTTGATCTCCGATGACAAACTTGTCCTGGATGAGCTCTTGAAAAGAGAAAGCTTGGGCAGCACAGGGTTGGAAAAAGGCATTGCCATTCCCCATGCTTTGATTGATGAATTGAAGGAGCCGTTTTTAGCCATTGCTGTTATCAAAGCGGGAACAGATTTCGAAGCTGCAGATCAGATGCCAACCTATATCCTGATGCTACTTCTCGGTAATAAAAATAATCCTGGTGCTCAACTGAAGATCCTTGCTCACGTCTGCCGTTTGGTGAAGGAGACGGACTTCATCGAGAAGATAAAAAAGATCAATGAACCGAACGAAATCTGTGCCATTCTGGAGGAAGAAGAAGGAAAAATCATATGAAGCTCTTGATACTCTTTCTGAACAAAGTCGAAAAACTGGAAGAGGTGCTTGAGGGATTTGTCGAAATCGGAATAACAGGCGCTACAGTGATCGAAAGTGTGGGCATGGGCCACATCCTCTCTGAAGAAGTCCCGATTTTTGCGGGTTTGAGGTTTATGTTCGCAGGAGCAAAACCTCATAACAAGACCATTTTATCTGTTATCAAAAATGAAAAAGAAGAAGAGGCAATCAGACTGCTTCGGAAGATTCTTGGAGATCTGAACCAGCCCGGTACGGGTATCACTTTAACCATTTCTTTGGATAATGTAGAAGGCCTCAAACCTGAATTTTAATCTTCCATGCATGCCATCTATGCCTTTGGTCTTCTCGTTTTGATCGCTTTTCTGGGCGCTCGATTCATAACAAAGAGAAAGGGGCTTTCCCCTGCTCATTATTTTTTCTCCTCTGGTTTCGTCTACATCCTCCTGGGATTGGCCTTGGGACGCAGTGGATTCAACATCCTCAGTCCTCCTGTTCTGATAGGCCTAACTCCTTTAATCAGCCTTGGCCTAGGGTGGGTCGGCTTTTTATTTGGATTCCAACTCGAAGTCAAATATTTGCGACGCTTCTCAGGTAAGTATAAAAGGCTCTCTTTCTTACAGTCTCTGTTCGTTTTCCTTATAGGTGGATTGATTTTTTCTCTGGTCCTTAAGCAGCTTTATCCATCGGAGCGAGTTTTTCTCCTCTATGGGATGGCTGTGGCCTTTGGTCTTTTGTTGAGTCTTAATTCTCCGACTCTTTTGAATATGGCCTCGTCGGTTATTCCAAAAAAAGGTCATTACTATTACTTAGCGCGATTCTTGGTGAGTTTGAGTGGATTTTGGGGAATAGTTGGCCTGGCGCTTCTTTCCTCCTTCTGGCATTTTCCTTTTTTTGAGTCTAAAATTTTCCTTAAGGGAAGTATCTTTCTCCTTCTCTCATCTGTTTTTCCGGTGCTAATAGGATACCTTTTTCATTTCTTGACAAAAAGAAAAACTTCCCAGGAACAGATTCTTGTTTACCTTTTGGGTTTGGTCTTCTTTGTTTCAGGGGCAGCCTTTTATTTCAATCTTCTTCCTCTCTATGTGAGTATGGTGATGGGGATCACTTATTCCAACATGACCAAGATCCATGAAAAGTTTTATCCTCTGCTTCTTTCTACAGAGAAACCTCTGTATATCATTTTCTTGATTCTCATAGGCGCCCTTTGGGAGGTTCATCTTGATTACAGGGCAGCTCTTCTGGTTGTCCTTATGATTCTTTTGAGAATCAGCAGCTTCATACTCCCGCTTCCACTCCTTCGAGTGATCCTCGGTTTCCCTCTCCATCTTCCGGCTCGTTTTGGGTTTTGCTTTCTTTCTTCAGGGGGAATCGGCGTTGCCTTTGCTGTCAGCTTGAAACTAGCCTTTCCTCTTCCCCTGATGGATGTCTTCCTTTCCATCGCGCTGCTCGGGATCCTTATCAGTGAGCTAATCAGTCCATGGGGATTGAAGATTTCTATATTCAAACTCGATTCAGAGGAAAACAGATGATCGGACTCGTCGTGATTTTTTTGTTGATGTTCATTCTGAAGAGCTCCACACTTTTACCTTTTACCAATCCCGATCAGAGCACATCCATTGCCCTTGGCTTTATACTGGTTTTTGCTTACCAGGTGGGGAGTAATCTTAAACGTTTGAGTCTTCCCCAGATTACTGGATTTATCATCGCAGGCATCCTGTGTGGGCCGTATCTCCTGAAATTCATCAGTGAGTCGGATGTGCAAGATTTAGAGCTTTTAGACGGTCTGGCATTGAGTTTAATAGCCTTAACGGCCGGCGGAGAGATGAACATCGAGAGGCTTAAGAGGCGCCTCAAGACTCTGTCTTCCATTGTTTTTTTCCAGACTTTCATTGTCCTCCTAGGATTCATTCTCCTTGGTCTTCTCGGCCGTTCCTTCTTCCCTTTTCTCGAAGGGAGGACACTTATTCAAGTCTTTGCCTTCTCTCTCCTTTTAGGGACTCTGTCGACTCCCACATCTCCGGCAACAACCATAGCGGTTATCACAGAGACCAAGGCATCAGGGAAATATACCGACCTTGTATTGGGAAGTGCCGTGGTTAAAGACTTTTTTGTCATCGTGATATTTGCCTTTTCTCTCTCCATCTCTAAATCTGTGACCGTGCCTTCTCACGCTTTTGACTTGGGTTTTCTGCTTGACATTCTCGAAGAAGTGGGCGGATCCGCGCTCATAGGACTTTTTATCGGTGGCGGAATCATTCTCTATCTCAAATACATCAAAAGGGATGTAACCATTTTTATTCTGGGTGTTGCATTTTTCTCTTATCAGATCTCACATAACTATGGTTATCATCCCCTCTTGATCTGTCTTGTGGCCGGCTTTTTGGCAGAAAATTTTTCTGCACAGGGAAAGCTTTTGATTTCGGCTATCGAGAAGAGTTCCGTTCCTGTCTACGTTGTGTTTTTTGCCATATCTGGAGCCTCGTTAAATTTAGGAGCTTTACGCCAGACATGGCTTTTGGCTCTGATATGTGTGGTTTGGAGAGGCGCGCTGAAGTTTCTCGGGACATTTCTCGGAGCAAAAGTGACTGGAGAAGAAGTTGGCATTCAGAAATGGGCTTGGGCAGGCTTTATCTCTCAGGCTGGTGTGGCCTTGGGCATGGTCATTGTTGTGGATGCGACTTTTCCTGAATGGGGGGACGAATTTATGGCTTTGGTCCTGGCGGTCATCGCCATCAATCAAATCATAGGTCCCGTCTTCCTTCAGAAGCTTCTGGTTAAGGCAAAGGAGGCAGGGAAGAAACTATAAAGAAAAGATTTTCTGGCCGCGGCCGGCTTTTATGGCATTCTTCATAGCTTCATGGGTGGTTTGGATAGCGAGGGAACTGGCTTTGTCCAGAGCTAGTCCGCTGACCATATAACAGAGGAGAGCGGAAGAGAGAAAACATCCTGTGCCGTGGACCTTCTTCTTCAACTTCCTGTTCTTGTAGCTGTAGAATTTTTCTCCATCATACAGGATATCGAGATTTTGATGGCGAAGGTGTCCCCCCTTTATCAGACAAGGTGTTTTCGTTTGTTCAAATATCTCCTGAGCAGCCCTTTTCATCTCAGGAACACTCCCAATCTTCATTCCAGAAATAAGTTCTGCCTCTTCAAGATTTGGGGTGATTAAAGATGCCTTTCCATAGATTTTATTCGTAAAAATCGGAATGGATTCTTTTTCCAAAAGCCAATCTCCTGCACTGGATTTAAATATGGGATCAATAATTCGGGGTGTGTTCGGATTATCGTCCAATATTCGAAGGACAGAATTGATATTTTTTTTACACCCCATCATTCCAACTTTGATACCTGAAAATTCCACATCGTCTCGTAAAATGCGGTATTGATCCCAAATGAATCGGGCAGGGGGACAGTGGATTTTTTTTACACCCAGGGTATTCTGGACAGTCAGGGAGGTGAGAATGCCCATGCCTTGATACCCAAGGCTCTGGAAGACTTTACAATCGAGAGAGGCACCGGCACCTGTGGTCGGATCATACCCTGCAACAGAAAGAAGAATTTTTTTCATTGGGGACAACCCTTGACCTTAAACATTTATTTTACCAAATTTTTATGCTTTTAGGCATGAAAAGAAGCATATCTTTATGCGTGACAGTTAATTATGAAGATGTAATCTGTCGCCAACATTCTCAATTAGGTTAGATGTTTCCCTCATTACGGAAATAGAGATGGCATGAAATTTGAATTATCCAAAGTCAAAGGCAGACTCCATGGATAAGGCTTGACCCAGACACGAGTGTTTGTGTTATATATATAGGGATTGGCATGAAGACAAGGGCACGCATTTTCGTATCGGGGAGAGTTCAGGGCGTTTTTTACCGCGATAACACGCGAAGATGGGCCTCCTCCATGGGGCTGACGGGTTGGGTGAGAAACCTGCCGGATGGCCGTGTTGAAGCTTTGGTTGAGGGCGAGAGGGAAGGTATACTGAGCTTGATAGGGAAAATGAGAGAAGGGTCTCCTTTGGCCTGGGTTGAGAATGCCGAAGTCAATTGGGAAGATTATAAGGGAGAATTTTCTGACTTTCGTGTTACCTGGTAACTTGAATAAGGCCTTGATTTCAATTTCCAAAATCGGAATGCTCAACTGACTAAATATATGGTTCAAAAAAATAGACCCAATAGAATGAACAGACCGAGTGGGAGGTGGCTGAATGATTAAAATAGAGAAAAAAGACCAGCATGTTGTAGAGGTGTTTGAGGGAGTTATCCGACGGACTCTGGCCTGTGGCAAGGATGTCCTAATGGCCAGATTTGAATACGAAAAAGATTCTCATGTGCCTCCCCACAGACATTCCTACGAGCAGGTGACCACTGTCTTGAAAGGCGAACAAAAGATCATAATAAAATCAGAAGATGAGGAGAAAGTGATAGTTATCAAGGAAGGGGACTCTTTTGTTGTTCCCTCGAATTTTGAGCATGAACAGATTATATCAGAGGAGTCTATAACAATCGACGCGTGGAGCCTAACCCCTTAACCTGAATTATTCATAAAAACTGCCGATGCCTTCATTCATTTTTACTAATATCAATTCTCCCGTATGATTTTTTGTCAGATCAAAATTGTCTTTCTTGTATTGAGATCATTAATCTTATTCATCGGCATTTTTTATGAATAATTCAGGTAAATCCATTATTTTCTTTCCTCCAAAAATTTTTGGCGGCACTCTTTAGAACAAAAATAATATTCCTTCCCCTCCACAATTTCTTTAATCGCATCCTCCTTGGGAAGATAGGTGTTGCACATGTCGTCTTTAACCATCATCCCTGAGATTTGTCTGGGTTGTCGAGGGGCCCTGCTTCTTTTGCTGAAGTATTGATAGAGACGGATGAATTTATAAATGATGTAAGCCAAAAGTGCATACAGAACGATTCTTAAAAATCCTTGCAGCATATTTTTAACTTAGACGATTTCCATGACCAAGTCAATTTTCCCTTGATTTTTTCTTGATTATTGATTTCCTTAAAAGTAAGATGGAGAGGGAAATGAAGGGGAAGGATAAAAAGGAGAAAGCATGGATTTTTTACTGAGCGAAGAACAAGAAATGTTGAAAGAATCCATAAGGAATTTCGCCCAAAAAGAAATACATCCCCTGATCAAAGACAGTGACGAAAAAGGAGAGTGGCCAAATGTTCTCACCAAGAAATTAGGTGAGATGGGATTACTAGGAATTATCATTCCAACAGAATATTCAGGGGCAGGCTATTCTAATGTCGATTACGTCATAATTCTGGAGGAGATTTCCAAAGTGGATCCATCGGTGGGCCTGGTTGTTGCAGCCCACAATTCTCTGTGTTCCAATCATTTCAATCTGTTTGCCTCTGAGGAACAAAAGAGGAAGTATCTCACAAGGTTGGCTGCGGGAGAAACCTTGGGAGCTTGGGGATTAACTGAGTCCGGTGCTGGCTCTGATGCAGCTGCCCTGAGAACAAAAGCCTTAAAAAAAGATGACCACTGGATTCTCAATGGATCCAAGCTTTTTATAACCAATGGATCCCATGCTGAAATCCATGTGGTGATAGCCGTAACTGACCCTGAGAAAAAACGGAATGGGATATCGGCTTTCATTCTAGAAAAGGGGATGGAAGGTTTTTATGTGGGAAAAAAGGAAGACAAACTCGGCATTCGAGCGGCCGACACAGCTGAACTTATTTTTGAAAATGTTAAGGTTCCCGCTGAAAATTTGATTGGCGAAGAAGGAGAGGGTTACCGGCAAGCCATGGCTATTCTGGACGGTGGCCGCGTCAGTATCGCTGGATTCTCTTTGGGGATCGCTGCAGGTGCCCTGGAATCCGCTCTCCAATACGCCAAAGAAAGAGTCCAATTTGATCAACCCATCGCCAATTTTCAGGCGATTCAATGGATGCTAGCGGATGGGTTTACAGAATTAGAGGCTGCCCGGCTTCTTACCTATCGTGCCGCTTTTCTGGAAGATCAGGGAAAAAAGATCCCCAAGGAATCCGCCATGGCCAAGCTCTATGCCAGTGAATTGGCCGTCAGAGCCTCTTCTATGGCTGTCCAGGTTCATGGAGGCTATGGTTTCACGAAAGATTATCCTGTGGAAAAGTTTTACAGGGATTCGAAGTTGGCTACGATAGGAGAAGGAACCTCAGAGATACAACGTTGGATCATCGCCCAAAAGGTTCTTTCCGAATACTAGATCTTCAAACATCATGTCATTAATGATTAACGACACAAGCGCAATAACGATGGGGCATCGTTGCTTCGCTCATTGCGGAATTGTATCAAATCCATAGAATTAGGATGGACTTAACACAGGAAATTCTCAAAGGAAATCCCAGGGCTATAGCCAAGGGGATTTCCATGGTTGAAAACAACAGCACTGAAGCCCAAGAGCTACTCAAAGAGATTTTTCCTCATACAGGAAGATCGGCCATTATCGGGATAACGGGGTCTCCTGGATCGGGTAAAAGCACGTTGGTCGATAAGCTCATCGAAGGACTGAGGAAGAACGAAAAAAAGATTGGTATCGTTGCTGTGGACCCTTCAAGTCCTTTTACTGGCGGAGCCATCCTTGGGGACCGAATCAGGATGATGCGGCACAGCATCGACTCAGGTATATATATCCGCAGCATGGCCACCCGAGGCCATCTGGGGGGATTGGCCAAAGCCTCAGGAGAGGCTATAGCCATTCTTGAAGCCTCAGGCAAAGACATCATTCTTGTGGAAACGGTTGGAGTCGGCCAGGATGAGGTAGAAGTTGTCAAATTCGCTGATGTTGTTCTCGTGGTCTTGATGCCTGGAGCAGGGGATGAGATCCAGGTATTCAAGGCAGGCATTATGGAGATTGCCGATATTTTTGTTCTAAACAAAGCGGATTCTCCGGAAACAGATAAAACAGAAAGACAGTTAAGAGCTATCTTGGATTTAGGTTTGAAGGAAAGCTCCATTCCTCCTGTGGTGAAGACCATTGCCACGGAAGGCAAAGGAATCGAGGCTCTGCTCGAAGAGATAAATAAAGTCACGATGGGCAGGGATCAGGAGTCTAAGGCCTCTCGAAAAAAGAGCCTGATATCCTGGTTGTTGAGAGACATCATAAGCGAGAAGTTATTCCGGGCTGTTTCGGAATCGATCCAAGGCTCAGAAATCGAAAATTTCATAGAGAAAATATACAGGAGGGAGATCGATCCCTACACCGTCGCAGAAAAGATCATCCGTAAGATGAAAGAGAACTGAAAGATTAAGCATTTGGACTGCATAGGCCTTGCGGTCAACCAGAAGTTGATTATTGCTGAAGGCTGAGCGTTTTGATCCAATTGGCGAAGGATTTGGCATCCTCAAGATCGTTTTCGTCAGGATGAGTTTGGGCTGAGGTTGCCATCTCTGCCCATGCTTTGTGCTCAGGCGATTTGCTCAAGACCTCCATAGCTTGCATCGATACTTTTCCACGGCAAGAAAATGTACCTAGAATTTTGGCCTTTGATGCCAGGGTGGTGGAGTGTTCCAGAGCCTCCCGGGAGAGTCGGCTTCCTGTCAAGGAGCCATGGGTGGAGAAGAGGGCGATTTTTTTCCCAGGAGGAATTTTTTTGAGCAGCTCCTCAACCTTGAAAGGGACGCCGTGGGAGTGGACAGGAAAGCCTATGAATAGGAGGTCATATTCATCGAGATCTTGAATCTCATCAACCTTTCCGATGGTTTTTTCTCCATCCAATTCCTCAAAGATGACTTCAGCCACCTTTTTCGTGTTTCCAGTCAGGCTGAAGTAAGTTACCAATATTTTTGACATCGCTTTTGGGTGTCTAAAACTTGAAACGGATGCCGATCTTAAATGAGAATGTGCTCAGGTCAAACTCTCCTTGGCGGAGATTCCTGATGTCTACAATTCCTGTAGGATAATCCTCGGGATCTTCTGGTTTTGTCTTATGTCCGGTGAAAGTAGAATAATACTTATCGAGCAATAATAGTTTGGATTCATAAAAATAGAGAGATGCTTTGCCGGAGTCTTTTTTTGATTCTTCACTAAAAGGGTCATAACGTTCTTCGTCAAATGAGCCTTTAAAGCCATCCGCCTTGGACCACACTTTTTCTGCCTCGGCGACTATAGCTATGTGTTTGATCAGATCGTACTCTACTCCAAGTGTGGCATATATGCCCAGCGCTTCGGAATTGTATGTGTAATCCTTGTTTAAGGTATAGGTTAAGCTTGAAATGGTAAATTCGTAGTCCTGATGGAACGTGTAGGTGATAAACGTGATCTGTCTGCCGATGCCGCCAGAAATATACAGATTCTCTAAAAAGGGAAGGGAGTGGAAATAACTGAATCCGACTTTTATCGGGTAGCCTTTGACTTCATTTCTGACGAAAT
>Ga0224506_10000472_pt1 | contig 34500 bp, 30 predicted proteins | sample SF_Jan12_sed_USG_2_FD_169108 | JGI IMG/M metagenome (GOLD analysis project Ga0224506, IMG submission 169108) | Sediment microbial communities from San Francisco Bay, California, United States - SF_Jan12_sed_USGS_8_1 | ecosystem: Environmental > Aquatic > Marine > Sediment | place: USA... | reverse complement strand
GCAGGGAATATCGGGAATATTTTCAAGTTTTTCAACGAAGCAATTGACAATTTAGGCCTCATATATGCCATTCACGGAGTTAATCAGAGGTTCCTTAGGTAAGCTTTACGGTAAAACCCAACCCCTGCAATCGCTCACGAACACTGAGTAAATTTGCCTCCGGCATTTGATTTTTCTGCAGCAGTACCGTGAAATAGGAAAACTCGCGTCGTACCGGATATTGCTTTCTCAATCGATCAAAGTGAGCCACCCAGGCATCCGCATCCATGTACATTCCCGCCCTCAGTGCGGCATCATCCTGCATTACAGGGTAAGCGTGCAAAACAGCTTGAGAGATCAAGTCCTGCGCAGATATTTCAGGCGGAAAACTGATTTCCTGTGTTGCTTCAGGAACTGCCAGATGCGGATCAGACCAGTGGTATGGGATTTGAAAATAGTCACAGGCCGCTTCAAAAATCATCCGGGTACCGCGGACTTTCCCATCCAAACTGTATCCGGCAATATGGGGGGTGGCGACACGGGCATAGTCTACTATATCCCGATCAATTGCCGGTTCGCCATGCCACACATCCAAAACCAAGATCAATTGTTTCCCGGATTGCAGCACCCGCTTCAGTGCAGCCTCGTCCACAGCTGAACCACGTGCTGTATTAATAAATACTGAGTGGGAAGGACGCTCGGTAAAAAATGCGTGATCAAACATATGTAAGGTGGGATGGGACCCCGTGCGATTTAAGGGCACGTGCGCCGTGACGATGTCCGCCCCTTTCACTGCATCCCAAGTCACATAGTCTCTATCATTAAATTGCTCCTGCCGAGGTGGATCGTAGGGTAACGTTTTAATGCCCAACAATTCTAAGCGATGTAAAACCCGAGAACCCACATTACCACAGCCCACTACGGCAACGGTTTTGTTGCGTAAAGTGTCCAAAGTATATATCGCACATAAGCTACTTAATACGTATTCTGCAGCGGATATTGCATTACTACCGGGAGCACTGGCAAAACCCATATTGTGTGATTTTAGATAACTCAGATCGACGTGATCGGTACCTATTGTTGCGGTGGCCACAAACTTGACCCGGCTGTTTTGTAACAAGGACTGATCCACCCGGGATACGGAACGTACCAGGAGCATATCGGCATCACTCACTTGGTCCGCACTCAATGCCCGACCTGTCACAGTCCTTACCTTACCTAAAGCACCAAATACCTCGGCCACATAGGGAATATTTTCATCAGCAACAATATTCAAACCCGAATTCACTTCCACATTCTTTTTGCTCAACGTTTGAGCATATCCTATTTGCGTAAGCTCAAAAAAAACGCCCTGCCAAAACAAAGCGCGGGAGAAAATCTCCCGCGCAAAATTAATACCTGCAGAACACCAGTGAAGCTGGACTACAAATAAAGGTCAGTTCACCTAAGTTCGTTGACTAACAAAAACAAAACCGGTCACAACCCACGTACTTTACTTGATCGCGAGAGAACTGGACTCGGCTGGGTTTACTTTCACAGGCCCGACATTGTTCATCCCCGAGTTCCGGATGCGTCATTCCGGTTAGCTTCCCTTCATCTTCGCCGTCAATTTCCACCCAATAACAGGTTTGCGCATCATTGATTTGCACAAAACACCCGGAACCCAGATTTTCCAATTGCAATTCGGTGGGTTTAGGAAAACGTTCGTTCATAATTTCACCCCGATCTTGTTTAAATGTTACAACTCATTGAGTCGGTTTCACCTATCTCAATTTACCCCACACAGAGATGCAAAATACATACACTTTATTAGTTTGGTTCGTTTTTAATGCATCACTGTTTCATCACAAACTTTCGAAAGTTATATGGCTTTCGAGCTATATAACTTTAGAGCTATATAACTTTAGAAAAATTCTGTTGCCTGGCATTACGTAAATACACATCAAACACCATACACACGTTCCGGATCAAAAGCCGACCCACGGGTAAAACGTTAATCGCGCCGGCACTTAACTCCAACAAACCATCGTCCTGCATTTTAGACAACTCCTGTAACTCGGTCTTGAAATAATCCGAGAATTCAATCCCGAAGGCCGCATCAATTTTGGAAAACTCCAGCTTAAAGTGGCAGATCAACTGCGTAATCACTTCCCGACGCAGTATATCGTCTTCACTCAGGCTGATACCCCGATACACCGGCAATTTCCCGGAATCTATTAATGGGTAGTATTCTTCCAACGTTTTTACGTTTTGACTGTAGGAATTGCCCACTTTACTGATAGAAGTAATACCCATAGCGATCAAATCGCATTCGGCATGGGTGGCATATCCCTGAAAATTACGATACAAAGAACCGTTTTCCTGAGCAATGGCCATTTCGTCATCCGGTTTGGCAAAATGATCCATACCGATGAACACATAGCCCCCCTGGCTCAATTGCTCCATGGTATTGCGCAGTATCTTTAACTTTTCCGCCGGCAAAGGTAAGTCCGCTTCATTGATGCGCCGTTGCGGTTTAAACATGGTAGGTAAATGAGCATAGTTAAATACGGAAATACGATCCGGTGAGGCTTGCAGCACCTTTTCTATCGTATGAGCAAAACTGTCTACGTTTTGAAACGGCAGACCATAAATAAGATCCACGCTGACGGATTTATAGCCTAAATCGCGTCCGGTCGCTATGGCATCGAACGTCATCGCCTCCGGCTGTATACGATTCACAGCTTTTTGGACTTGAGGATCAAAATCCTGTACCCCCAGACTCAAACGGTTAAACCCCTCCCGCCGTAAAATGGATAGGGTCTCGCGACTGACCTCTCGTGGATCAATCTCAATGGAATACTCACCGGAGTCATCCTCTTTTAATGTAAAATACTTCCGCGTGACCTGCATCAACTCTATCATTTCATCGTGACTGATGAAGGTCGGTGTACCCCCACCCCAATGCAATTGTTCCACCGGACGCCCGGTATCAAACCAATGTGACTGCAGCTCTATCTCTTTATGTAATCGTTGTAAGTATGGCGCCGCTTTGCTGCGATCTTTTGTAACCACCTTATTGCAGCCACAATAGAAACAAACGGTATTGCAAAATGGGATATGAAAATACAACGATAGAGGCTGAACAGTGGTTTCCTTGCGGCTCTGCACATTGCTCCATTCTGCCCACTCGATGTAATTTTGAGCTTGAAACTCCTGATTAAACTGTACTGCGGTGGGATATGAGGTATACCGTGGCCCGGATTTATCGTACGCTTGGATCAGTTTTTCGTCGAATTGATACAGAGTCACAGTTCACCTGTTTTAGCTATTCAATAAAATTATATCAATTTAATACCGTGCGATTTTGATATTAATCAAAATTCTTAGGAATTAACTAAAGAAATCCGTAATTAGTGGCTCAAGCGGGGACTTTAGGATTGTTGTCGCAGGGCAAATCCCCTGTGATCTTACGCAGAGCATCCAAATCCAAAATCTTAATGTGTTTTCGGGCCGCTTCCAGGTAACCCAAATCCTGAAAATGGGTGAACTGGCGACTGATAGTTTCTACGGCCAAGCCCAGATAGTTTCCAATATCGGTTCGGGTCATACTAATATTGAATTCGTAAGGCGAGTAACCGCGGCGGCTACTGCGAGTTGACAAATTCACCAAAAACGCTGCCAAACGTTCTTCTGCCGACATTTTTCCCAATTGCAATAATATTTCCTGATCCGCCAGCAGCTCTTTACTCATGAGTCGATGTAACTGGTGTTGCAAACCGGGCAGTTCACCGGATAACTCTTCCAAACGGCCGAAGGGTACTTGGCACAAGCTGGTCATCTCCAAGGCTTGAGCGTTACATCCATAATAATCCGAACTCACACCGTCCAATCCTACTATTTCACCGGGCAGATGAAATCCCGTTACCTGTTGCTCGCCAATTTTTGTGGTTGTGTAGGTTTTAATGGTGCCGGAACGCACCACATAGATGGAGCGGAATTCGTCACCAGTCCGGTACAAAAACTGGTCTCTTTGCAGGGGCCGGGGACGTTTAACGATCTGGTCCAAACGGTTCATTTCGTCACGATTCAGACCCAAGGGCAAACATAAGCTGCGCAGACTGCACTCTCCGCAGGCAACTTTAATGGTGGACATGCTGATAACTTTATTTGATGTATCCATTTATTCTAATTATACCTCTAGCACACCACCGCCTCTTTTCCTGCAGCATCGCGCCTGGTCGACCAATCTTGAGAAAATACCAATGCTCACCCATAGTTATATTTTAATGCGCTGGGCGCCGGATGTCATGTTAAATTCTCATACCTAAGCGCGCTTTAACACCTGCTGTTCAATCCCGCCATTTATTTGTTTTTATAGAACTTTATTCATCAAGAAACCACTAAACCGGCCGTTACATTGGTGAACCCCAATGACAGCCGCAGATGATAAAACCGTCGCAAAACCGCATAAAACTCATCGCTTTGATTAGTATCATGGCGACACTCACCGTTGCGGTGGCGGGAGCGACATTATTTTTACTCTACGAAAAGGCCTACGATCGCCAGTTACAATGGCTCAACGAAACCGCCCAAAGTAATGCCAGCTACATGGATGCCATTGCCGAACACGAACTGGAAACCCACAATCAGGATTTTGGTCATGCTTTTGAAAGAACCATAAACCAGACCCGCGCAGCCCACCGTCATCTGGCTTCTATATCTGTAGATACCAGCTATGTGGTTGCCGGGGAGAAAAACGGCCAGCTGACCTTCATATTGCATCATGACGCACCGTCCTCTACTTTACGCCCCATTGCGACAGCCATCAAATCCATTTATGCCACTCCTTTTCGGCGAGGACTGCAGGGAGATTCCGGTATCTTGGTTGGTGTAGACAGCGACGGCTCAGACGCTATTTTTGCTTATGCACCGGTTCCCTACCTTAATGTGGTTGTGGTCATCAAACGAAACCTGCAATCATTTCGGCAACCGTTCATTAAAGCCGGAGTTGTCGCTGCCGGTACCGGATTAATTTTTATCGTGATCGCCAGTCTGTTTTTTGTCAGAATCGGTAATCCATTAATTGTCTCCGAAGAAATTAACCGATCCCAATTACAAACGGTGTTGAACACCATTGTGGACGGGGTACTGACTTGTGATCCCAATGGCCGAATCACCAGCTTTAATGGAGCCGCCGAATCTATTTTCGGTTACACAGAAGCAGAGGTTTTAAACCAGAATATTGCCATATTGGTACCTACTGATACTGCTGAGCTCCACAATGCCTACATGCAACAGCATTCTCAGGGTGATGCTGTGCTGCTACACGGCATCACCGGGTTTAGCCGTGAAGTTATGGGACAACATCGAAACGGTACAGTTTTTCCCGTCGATATTGCCATCAGTGAAAACATCATTAACGGTGCAACCGTGTTTACCGCCATCGTGCGTGACATTACCCAACGTAAACACATTGAAGCGGAACTCAACAAGCACCGCTTAAATCTGGAAGAGAAAATTGCGCAACGAACTGCCGACTTAGCCGAGGCCAATGCACAACTGTCCCGTTTGGCCCGTTTGGACAGCCTCACGGGTCTGGCTAATCGACGGGTTTTTGATGAAACTATTGAACAAGAAATGCGCCGTTCCCAACGTCTCAATATACCGCTGACTCTGTTGATGTGTGATATTGATTATTTTAAAAACTACAATGATTCTCTTGGCCATTTGGCAGGCGATGAATGTTTGAAAACGGTAGCTGCGTTGATCCAAAGCCAGTTTAAACGTGCCGGTGAAGTCGCTGTACGCTATGGCGGTGAAGAATTCGCGGTAATCCTCCCCTCGGTCGCAACACCAGATGCCCAAGGTATGGCTAAGGGGCTTCTTATAGCATTGGAACAGTTAAATATCCCTCACCCTTCATCAAGCATTTCCAAACAATTAACCCTAAGTGTGGGCATTGCGACCAGCCACCAAGGACATCTCACAGAAAAAGATCAGTTAATCAACGCGGCTGACCAAGCCTTATATCAGGCCAAAACCAATGGTCGCAATCAGGTGGCCTGGTTTAAAGAGCAAACGCCACTACCGAAAACGCAGCCGCCTCATTCCTGACCTGCATACTCCTAATCTCGTGCTGCCATCCGGCTTGTCCTATAATGAAGCTGGAGCTTCTCATTCCCCAATAAGCCGCGGATCGCATGGAACCAACAGCGAAAAAGAAACAGATCTTTCGTGGATTGCAACAACAACTGCAAGGTGAGTTATTGACCGATGATGTCAGCAGAATGTTATACGCCACTGACGCTTCCATGTATGAAATTCTGCCGCTGGGTGTGGTCCGCCCCAAGTCTTTGCAGGACTGCCTCACCTTAGTCCGTTTTGCCTATGAGTTCGACATACCCTTAATCCCACGTTCAGCAGGCACCAGTTTGGCAGGCCAAGCCGTGGGAGATGCACTTATTGTTGATTGTTCCCGCCATCTAACCCGGATCATCCATATCAACCCGCAACAACGTAGGGCCGTGGTTCAAGCCGGGGTGGTGTTGGATCAACTCAATCTTGCGGTGGCGCCATACGGTTTGCGCTTTGCCCCTGACCCATCCACCAAAAGCCGTTGCAACATTGCCGGAGTCATTGGCAACAACGCCTGGGGAGCTCATGCACCGCGTGACGGCTCGACGGCCAATCATATCGAACAATTGCAGTGCATCGTTAGCCCGGGAGAGCAGGTTTACTTTGGCCCTATGAGCCCAGCCGCCTTAGACGCCAACAACACAGCAAAATTTCGTGGCCGGCAACTGACCCACCAGGTTGTCGATACCCTTACTCGCTACCGTGAAGCCCTAACAAGCGGAGCCAATGCAGATACAATGGATGGAGGTATCATAAATAATGGTGGCTACGCCTTACCCGATTTGGCCGCGACTTTGACAAACCATACAACAAACAGGTCAAGAGACAACTTCAACCTGAGTCGACTGATCTGTGGTAGTGAGGGCACCCTGGCGCTGGTATACCAGGCCACCGTACGGCTAAGCAGCAGCATCCCCCACACGTACATGCTGTGCCTGGAGTTTGAGTCCCTGCACAAAGCCATGCAGGCTGTACCGCTGATAAGACACTCCGATGCAGCTGCTATTGAGCTGCTGGACCACACACTTTTACAGTTGGCGCAAACCAAATTCGGCGGAAAGCTTCCTTGGTGTAAGAACGGGATAAGAGACGGTCTCCAAGGAGCACCCGCAGCCATGCTCATTGTGGAATACTCCGCCGATAACGCCGATTCTTGTTGCCAGGCTGCCACGCACATGGAACACGAACTGCACCGCGCACGGCTATGCCAACACATCACGACCATTCCCCATGAACTCAACGCCTCGGTTTGGCAACTGCGACGCTCTGCCCTGGGAATGTTAATGGGAATGGCATCAAGAAAAAAGGCGCTTACTTTTGTGGAAGACAGTGCAGTACCAGTACAACATTTGGCCGCCTTTGTAACCGAAGCCCAAAACATCATGCGCCAACAGGGTTGTGACGCTGTATACTATGGCTCGGTGTCCATGGGCCTGGTACACATACGCCCCTTATTGGACTTGGGTGACCCGGTAGATCGCGCCAAACTGAGACCGATCACTACAGCCATCTTAGAGGCATTGCTACGCTACGGCGGCACGCTAAGTGCCAAGCACGGTGACGGCCGTGCCCGTTCGCCGTTTTTACAACGCATGCTGGGCGATGAACTCATGCAGGCCGCCGGCGAAGTCAAAGCGCATTTCGATCCTAAAAATTTATTTAATCCAAATAACATCATTCGACCCTTGCCCATGGAACACGGTCTGCGCATTCCGACAGCATTGTCACAGCGCACATCGCTACAAACATCGCTACACACATCGCTACACACACAGCAACTCGTAAAGGAAATACCACAAGACAAATCACAGGAGCAACGACAATCCATACTGACGGCGGTACAATCGTGTAACGGCGCTGCTGTCTGTCGCCAGTTAGAAGGAAGCATGTGTCCTTCGTACCAAGCCACACGGGATGAACTGCATGTGACGCGGGGGCGGGCCAATGTGATTCGGCAAATACTCAGCCTGCCTGACACCCGTCTATCCGCATCCGACACCGCAGCGTTGCAGCAAACGCTGGAACTGTGCATTGCCTGTAAAGCCTGTAAAGTAGAATGTCCTGCCGGTGTGGACATGGCACAAGCCAAGATACGGATTCTTAACCTATTTCAACGGCAATACGGCACCCCCTTCAAAACTCGCCTGATTGCTCAACTGGATCGTCTTTGTAGTTGGGCCAGCCTCTTACCCAGTCCTGTAGTAAACTGGCTGGCGCAAACACTTCTGCGGCCCTTACTGAATCTGCATCCACAACGACAATTACCCCGCATGCAGGCTACCCGCTTTAGTTTATGGTTTTCACACCGAACCCGGCAGTCGAAAGCTGTACTGCGGGAACAGAGCGTAATCTTGCTGAATGATTTCACTACGGAGTATTTCCACAGCGCCACCGGTGAAGCCGTGGTGGAGTTATTGGAAGCTGCCGGTTTTCACGTGTTACTGTCCCCCTGCTTTGACTCAGTGCGGTCGGTACTCAGTCAGGGAATGTTTCAACTTGCCAAACAACGCCTAAGCGCGATTATCGCTTGGATAGAGCAGCAAGCACTGCCGGATACCTACATTATCGGCCTGGAACCGTCGGAATGGCTAACTTTGAGGGATGAAGCCAATCGGGTATTGGATTTCAATCTGCCACCGCAGCTGTTACAGCGCTTTGTTTTGTTTGAGGAATTTGTGCAATACCAACACCCGGCCTTTGCACAGCTGGACTTCAGCGATGAACCCATGCATATTGCCTTGCACCTGCACTGCCACCAAAAATCCCTTGGCAAGACCCAAGACAGTGTCAACACGCTGTCCCTATTACCCAACACCTCGGTTGAGGTGATTCCTTCCGGTTGTTGCGGCATGGCCGGCCTATTTGGTTATGAAACCAAGCACTTTTCCGTGTCTAAAGCCATCGCCAACCTCAGTCTGCTACCGGCACTAGGCCAGACCCCAAAAAACACCGTGGTGGTCACCACCGGGTTCAGCTGCCACCACCAGATAAAGGATCTTACCGACATAGACACCGTTCACCCAGCGGTTATTTTACGGCAGCGGTTACGGTCTCAAGCTTGATCCAGTCTTAGATTTGTTGATACGACCTGAACTGTGGTCTCAAGCCTGAATCGAGGTTTTGATAACATGAGCCGCCTGAGCCGGCAAAAAGTACTGGTACACCGGAGCCGAATGCAAGGGATTATGGGCATCATAGGTGATACCGTATAAGGCAAAAAAACGCTGCGCCTTTTCCGGAACCATTTCCCGCCGTGAAACAATTTCCAACAATTTGGCGTTTTCCACCGTGGTTCCCAGGCCCGGTGCCACCGTGTCAATTTGCTGCTTCAAGGCAGTGGGAATGCCTGCATTTTTCTCCGGCTGGGTAAACACCTGTACCAATAAACCGGCCGTATAGCGGCCGGTGGGTGTCATAGAAGCCACTCCCTGCGCCTGCAAAGCGTCTACGATATCCCCCAGAGAAACCGCATGACGTGTACCGTCTTTGGTAACAGTGGCACGAATAGCCAAATGATGGGCGGTATAACCATAAACCCGGTTCCAGTGCTGTATGATCTGTTGCGGATGATCCGCACCGGATTGATCAATAAACAGACGCAATACTTGTCCGTTTTCAAGGATTTTGTATAAAGGATAAGCGTTCCAACCGTCCGGGAATTGGTAAAAGGCTTCGTGATCCAGTTGTGGTGAAACATAACCGTGGTGGGTCTTGAGCATTTCGACCACTCTTTCTGCATCCCCATTAGCCTGAGAACCGCAACGTATGGCCAAATGATCAAACAGAACCTGCCATTGATGCTGAGCGGCAATTTGTAACAGTGTGAGATCGGCTTTGCTGTTTAGCAGGGACTCAATGGCCTTAACGGCGGTGTAGGCATCCAGGTCGACAATCCAACGGCAAATGAGCTGGACTCGGGCCTCATCCATGAAGCTTTGAGCCTGGGAAAAAATACCCTGCATGAACTGTCCGGCATACTCGGACACATGGTCCGAAGCTCCCGGAACTTGAGTTTCAAACACAAAATCCGCTCGCACTTTTTCGTAGGCCTGAACCAATTCCGTATAATTGCGCACCTTTTCAAAATAGGGTCTCGCGGTACACGCCTGGGCCCGGGCTTCAAAGGGAGTCAAATCCAATATGGACCACTCACCTTCGCTTCTGGGAATGGTGATACGGGTATCGCTGCAGTTTTTTTCCAAAGTATCCACTTTGGGGTCGACATAGCAGGCGTCATTGACCAAAGATTGGGCAAATTGTGTAAACGGCGTCGGTGTATTTGTGGTAGCCATTAAACGATCCTCCTGCATTTTAGAACAGGCTATGCTGCAAAAGACCCGGGTGGCCGACCCAACCCCGGACAGTACTCCAGCAGCGAAAGCGACGTAAAGCAACTGCGGCTATACTTAAAATTGCTTGCCGTATTGATCCAAGTATAGCTGCGTAAAACGTGGTCGCCGATGGGTGAAAACAGCAAACGGCCTGTAAACATTGTCGTCCTTTTACCATCAGTCTTGAGGAGAAACTCATTGTCAGCACATGCCATTTTGGTGTTGGGCGCAGGGAAAATTGGCTCCCTGATCACTTGCATGTTGTCGCAAAGCCCTGACTATAAAATTTGCTTGGGAAATATGAATTTGGATGCAGCCAATGAACTACGCAAACAATTATCACTGGACCACGTGGTCGTCTTAAAACTGGATGCCCAAAACCAATCGGATTTGGAGAAGGCTATTCGCAACCATAATATCCAAACCGTAGTCTCGGCTTTACCCTATTATTGCAATCCCATAGTGGCGGATGTCGCTGCCCAGTTACAAGTCAACTATTTTGATCTCACTGAAGATGTGGAAGTAACCCGACATGTACGGCAAGTCAGCGCCGGCCACCAAAATGTTTTTATGCCTCAATGCGGCCTGGCACCCGGCTTTATCAGCATCGCCGCCAATGCGCTTATGCAACAATTTGATAGTCTCGACACGGTCAAAATGCGAGTGGGGGCTTTACCGGTTAATCCCAATAACACCTTAAAATATTCCCTTACCTGGTCCACCGACGGGCTTATCAATGAGTACGGCAATACCTGCTTTGGCATTGAGAACGGGGATATTTCTCCCCTGCTCCCTTTGGAGGGCTATGAAACCATTACTCTGGACGGTGTATTGTATGAAGCCTTCAACACCTCCGGCGGCTTGGGTACTCTGGCCGATACCTATCACGGCAAAGTGGAGACGATGAACTACAAAACCCTGCGCTACCCCGGTCACTGCAAAAACATCAAACTCTTGATGAACGACCTCAAACTGAACCAGGACCGGACCACACTCAAGCGTATTCTGGAAAACGCCATTCCTAAAACTCTACAGGATGTAGTACTGGTTTACGTGGCGGTGAGTGGCCGTATCGGCGGTGACTTGTTTGAAAAAAATTATGTGAAAAAAGTCTATCCTGAAACCATACAAAACAAGCTCTGGTCCTCCATTCAAGTCACCACGGCAGCCGGTGTTTGTGCCGTAGTGGATATCGTGCTGCAAAATATAAAAAACTACCGGGGATTTGTGACCCAGGAACAAATTGGTCTGGACACGTTCATTAACAATCGTTTTGGAAAATATTACGCTTAAAGGGAGTACGCAGTGGACTTATTAAAACAACTGCACATTGAACCCAATCCCAGCGCTACCTATTGCGGTGGCCACGGCTGGATCAGCAGCAACGGTAAAACCATACCGTGCATCAACCCCGCTACAGAAGCACAAATCACTCAAGTGCAAACCTGCTCCGCCGAGCAATATGAATTAGTGATGCAAAACAGCGCAGCGGAATTTCAACGCTGGCGCCACCTTCCTGCGCCCAAACGCGGTGAATTGATACGCGCCATTGGCGACAAACTGCGACAATACAAAGACCCCTTGGGTAGTCTTATCGCCACGGAAATGGGGAAAATCAAACAGGAAGGTGATGGCGAAGTCCAGGAGATGATTGATATTGCCGACTTGGCCGTGGGCCAATCCCGCATGCTCTACGGCAAAACCATGCACTCGGAACGCCCACAACACCGTATGTACGAACAGTGGCATCCCCTGGGCATCGTCGGTGTCATCAGCGCTTTTAATTTTCCCATGGCGGTGTGGTCCTGGAACGCCTTTCTTGCCGCCATTGCCGGTAATACCGTGGTGTGGAAACCCTCATCCAAAACGCCCTTGTGCGCCGTGGCCGTGCAGCACATTTGCAATCAAGTCATGGAAGTTGCCGGCTACCCCGGTGTTTTTTCACTGTTTCTGCCTGAGGATAGAAGCACCTCTGAGCGATTTATCCACGACCCAAGAGTGGGCTTAATGTCATTCACCGGCTCCAGCGCCACCGGACACAAAGTGGCTGCCGCCGTCTCTGCGCGCATGGGTAAATACCTATTGGAATGCAGCGGCAACAACGCCATTATCGTCGACCAAAGCGCGGATTTGAAATTGGTTATCCCCGCCATCGTCTTTGGCGCCGCCGGTACCGCCGGGCAACGCTGCACCACTACCCGCCGAGTCCTGGTCCATCACAGCATCATGGATGAAGTCTGTGAAAAACTGCGTCATGCATACGCCCAAATCAAACCCGGTAATCCGCTGCAAACTGATGTGCTCATGGGCCCCTTAATTGATGCCACCGCGGTGGACCGGTTTGTTCAGGTCATAGAGACACTAAAAAATGACGGCGCCCAAATCCTGGCAGGCGGCAAATCCCTGCCAGGCCCCGGTTATTTCGTGGAGCCCACGTTAGTTCGAATGGAAGAACAAAAAGACATGGTCAAGCAGGAAACCTTTGCCCCCATACTCTACCTCATGCCCTACGACACCCTGGAACACGCCATCGCCCTGCAAAACGATGTGCCTCAAGGTTTGTCATCCGCCATTTTCACTCAGGACCTGAAAACCGCTGAAACCTTCTTATCTGTGGTGGGTAGTGATTGTGGCATTGCCAATGTCAACATTGGCACCTCGGGCGCCGAAATTGGAGGTGCCTTTGGCGGAGAAAAACAAACCGGCGGCGGTCGCGAAGCCGGATCGGATTCCTGGAAAGCCTATATGCGGCGGCAGACCAACACGATAAACTGGAGTGATGAGTTACCGCTGGCGCAGGGGATTCGGTTTGATTTGGAGTGAGGTTTGGTTTGGGGTTTGGCACTTCGAACAAATACGGAAAGCCTCTGCGTTTCTTGGCTCAGCCTGGGAACTCGCTCGACAGGCGAGTCGTAGTGCGTACTGCGGGTTTCCGTGAATGTTTTTTGGATTTAATTTTCGTCAATATCTTTGCTGCAAACTGACGCAAGCAATCGGATACGAAGCTGGTTTTTGCTCACCCTACTTGGTCAGTGGTCAATCTATTTAAGCCTTTTTGAGGTGTAGCCTATCGGTAACAAGAACAAATCTAATAAATAAATGAACTGAATTCGTTCAAGGAACCCAGCCAAGCGACACAGAAAAAAGTATTACAGCTCGAAACGCGGTAAGGAAAAACCAAAAATGGAGCAGAGAAAAAGACTAAGACTCCGGAGCATCACCAAACAACAAAATCCCATCCTTCCCCATAACGGTCACCTGACATACTTTCTGCTTCCATAACGAAGCCGACAGTATTTTCCGGTTGGAAGTCACCGAAACAGTGTAATCCACACCGTTGTGGGTAAATCCCACATAGGCGGTATCTTCACCGTGGTTACCCCCCGGTCTTTCGATGACTTGTTGCAACTTCAGTGCATGCTGCTGGAATTTTTTCTGCACAGGATCCATAAATCACCGGGTTATTCTTGTTAGGCAAACAAGCGTTCTATTCTACAGAATCCCTGGTGGTTTTCCCAACACCAATGTCAGGCACCGGATTGAACCGTAGTAATCGCGGATTGTTGGCTTTCAGACTGTTTGCGCACACAATTCCGTATAGCACGGGTCAGATCCGCCTCTTTTACGGGTTTTTTCAGATAGTGAGCCGCTCCCATGTCGTAAGCTTTTGTTTTTTCGTCTACTTTACTCAAAACAATCACGGGAATATGATTCAAATCGACATCCGCCTTAAGCTCCAGCAGGCAACCCCATCCTTCATCTTGAGGTAACAAAATATCGAGTAGAATCACATCCGGATCGACCCGCCTGGCGAGATGCAAGCCTCGCTTAGCCGTTTCGGCTACAGAAATATTAAAACCTGCCTTTTGCAAATACTCCGGCAAGAATAACAGCGCGTTGGGATCTGCATCAATGACCAATACTGTCGACACATAACTGCGCCGGTCATTACCTTTTTCTCTGGACAAGGGGGTGTTCGGGATTGCAATGGTTTCAGGTCGATTAAGCGACAGCGGCAGTCTAATAATGAACTCGGTCCCCTTACCCGACTCACTTTGCACATCGATGCGGCCTCCTAACATTTCCGTAAAACGCTTACTGATGGTTAATCCCAGCCCGGTGCCGCCATACTTTCGGGTTGAGGTACTGTCTACCTGAGAAAACTCTTCAAACAGATGCTTAATCTCCTGACTGGATATACCTATGCCCGTATCCTTCACTGAAAACCAGATTTCATTGTGTTCGGCACTGCGCGTCACGCTCAATGTAATAACGCCTGCATTGGTAAACTTGGCTGCATTACTCAATAAGTTAATCAGAGACTGGCTCAGTTTGGCTGAGTCAGAAACGATCTCATCCAGTTCCGGGTCTACTTCTAATATAAAGTGATTAGTGTTGTAATTAATCAACGGTAAAACCGCTATGGACACCTCATCCAGCAATTTATGCAAATCTAAGGATTTGAGGGTCATTTCCATTTTACCCGCTTCAATCTTGGACAAATCCAGAATATCACTCACCAGACTCAACAGATGCGCCCCGGCTGATTTAATTTTCTTTAGATCGGGACCAAATTGTTCAACTCCGGCAGCATCCGCTTCTTCCTCCAGAATCTCACTGTACCCAATAATGGCGTTCAAGGGCGTACGCAACTCATGACTCATATTCGCCAGAAAAGCAGACTTAATTTGACTGGACTTCAGGGCGTGGTCTCTGGCTTCGGCCAGTTCGGTGGTGCGTTCGCGGATACGCTGCTCCAAGCTGGATTGTACATCAAGCAATTCTTTTTCTAAGGCCTCACAGCGCTGACGATAATACTGTATATTATTGTTTTTAATATAGTTATTGGAATTCTCCTTGTGGCGTTTGGAATCCGCATAGGACATATAAGCAGCGCCTAGCGCCAGAGCACATGCCAAAACCAATAGCCCTTGTATCAGCCCGATAGGAAAACCACCGCTGATGGTTGCCACGCACAGGAACAACAAGATCGTGACTAACAACAGAGAGCCGATGTAGGTTTGTATTGTCCGGTATTTTAGAGACATCTTATATTGAACCACCTCCAGACTATATCGTTCCAGCCGTCTATTCTCTAAATAGTCATTTCCGCCGCCCCAAGGAACTTCTTGTAATTCTTATCTGTCATACCTTGCTGACAGGCCGGAGGAAGTCTAGAATTCCAGCCTGCTGGAACGTAAGGGAGTAACTGCCAGTGGCAGTTATAAAAAGGTTCCACACGCTTGCTGCATAAGGCAGGCTGACAAATAATTGAAAACTTTTGGTGATCTGATTAAGTCCTGCACAGTTTTTACAGGATGATTCATGGCGACGTCATACCGACAAGCTGTAGTACCAACATGTCCTGAATTACTGGCCTTGGATTCAATCCAGTATTGCCATACCACAAACATCCTTGATCCGTTGTGGAGGCGGCTTTGATCCGCTTGCGCAACACAAGGCAACAACCAATAAGAGAGGTCATAGATTGTTTATGGAGACAATGATTGACGTTCAAAATTTGCGCAAAACCTTTGGGTCTTTTGTCGCAGTTTCGAATATCTCATTCCAGCTAAAGCGAGGCGAAGTGCTGGGTTTTCTCGGTCCCAATGGCGCGGGAAAATCCACCGCGATGAAAATGATTACGGGATTTCTGACCCCCACTGATGGTCAGGTCAGCATCTGTGGTCACGACGTCACTGACGAACCCATCAAGGTGAAAGCAGCATTAGGGTATTTGCCCGAAGGTGCCCCCACCTACGGTGACATGACACCCAATAGCTTTCTGGAATTCATTGCCGAAATTCGCGGCTACAAAGGCGAAGAAAAACAAAAGCGGGTGCAGCAAGCCGTAGCTACCACCAACTTGGAATCGGTACTGCACAAACCCATTGAAACCCTGTCCAAAGGATTTAAACGCCGTGTCGGTCTGGCTCAAGCCATATTGCACGACCCGGACGTACTTATATTGGATGAACCCACCGACGGTCTGGACCCCAACCAAAAACACGAAGTGCGGGCGTTATTGCAATCCATGGCTAAAGACAAAGCCATCATTATTTCCACCCATATCCTGGAAGAAGTGGAAGCGGTTTGTACCCGGGCCATGATCATTTCTCGGGGAGAACTCTTGTTTGACGGGACTCCGCAGGAACTGGAGGCACAATCCAAAGTTCGTAACGCTGTGTCGTTGGTATTGGAGTCCGGTGATACCAAAGAAGTCAGCCGCAAACTGGAACAACTGAACCAAGTGGCTTCGGTACAAACACAAAAACGGGATGATACGGTGAAATACACCATCATACCCAAAGACGGCAAATCCATCGTCAAGGACCTGGCCCACCTGTGCCGCTCGGAAAACTGGACCGTGGATGAGATGCATGTGGAACCCGTGAAACTCGATGAGGTTTTTCGCAGCATCACCACATCAGAATCTCAGGAGGTACGCACATGAGTACTGCGATTGCAAATACAAATTCCAACCTGCTACTGTCCGTGTGCAAGCGGGAATTGGGCAACTACTTCGGAACACCCGTTGCCTATGTCTTTATAGTGATCTTCTTGGCGATGACCGGTGTCTTTACCTTTGACATTGGCAGCTTTTATGAGCGCGCGCAGGCTGATTTACGACCTTTCTTTCATTTCCATCCCTGGTTATATTTGTTTTTGATTCCCGCTCTGTCCATGCGCTTGTGGGCCGAAGAGCGAAAATCGGGCACCATTGAACTCATCATGACACTACCCATTCCTATTGGTATTACCGTATTGGGTAAATTCCTGGCCGCCTGGGGTTTTACTGCCATTGCTCTGGCGCTCACCTTTCCCATGTGGATCACCGTAAATTACCTGGGCAATCCGGACAACGGTGTCATTTTCGCCAGCTATGTGGGCAGTCTATTAATGGCCGGGGCTTATCTGGCGGTGGGTTCCTGCATTTCAGCCATTACCAAAAATCAAGTCATCGCCTTTGTTATTGCGGTGGTGGTTTGTTTTCTATTCATTGTGGCGGGTTTCCCCGTGGTGCTGAACTTCTTCCGGGACTGGACCCCACAACTGATCGTTAACGCCATTGCCTCATTTAGTTTTCTGACCCATTTCAACAACATTAACAAAGGGATCTTTGACCTTAGGGACATTTTCTACTTCGCCAGCTTTATTGCGTTCTGGCTCTACGTCAATGTTGTAATTATTGAAATGAAAAAAGCGGATTAGAAGGAAGCACCAATGAAGAATACCAAACTCATATCAAGCACAGGTATATTGATTGCCCTGGTGTTGCTTCTGGCGGTCAATATTCTGACGAATGTTATTTTTAAGTCGGCACGTATAGACCTGACTGAGGACAATCTTTACACCCTGTCGAAGGGCACCAAAAACATTATCGGCAATTTTGAAGAACCGGTAACGCTGCACTTTTACTTTTCTGAAAAACTGGCCAGTAAAATTCCGGCCTTGATGAACTACGGCAACCGGGTTCGCGAACTACTGGAAGAGTATGCCTCCCATTCCGGTGGCAATGTGCGGTTGATTGTTTCGGATCCCGAACCTTTTTCCGATGCCGAAGACCAGGCCGTACAAAACGGTTTGCAGGGCGTACCCATCGACAATGCCGGTAGTACGGCCTATTTTGGTCTGGTGGGCACCAATTCCACCGATGATAAGGAAGTGATTCCATTCTTCCAGCAAGACAAGGAAGCGGCATTGGAATATGACATTACCCGTCTGGTTTACAAGCTGGGTAACAGCAAAAAGACGGTGGTAGGATTGCTGAGCACCCTGCCGGTGGAGGGGGATGCCCCCAATCCCATGATGATGGGACAACCGTCCGATGAATGGATGGTGGTATCCCAGTTAAAACAATTATTTGACGTACGCACTCTGGCTAAGGACGTGGACAAGATTCCGGATGATGTCAGCGTGCTCATGCTGGTACATCCGAAAGAGCTGAGTGACAAAACCCAGTTTGCCATTGATCAGTTTGTACTCCGCGGTGGCCGAGCCCTGGTATTTGCTGACCCCCATGCGGAAGCCGAAGAGATAGCACCGGACCCCAATAATCCCATGGCCGCCGCCATGGCCAGTAAAGCCTCCGACCTGAAAAAACTGTTCGATGCCTGGGGCGTAGAACTGGTACCGGGCAAACTGGCCACTGACGTGGTAACGGCTGCCCGAGTCACTATTAACCAGGGCATGCGCCCACAAAATGTGGAATACGTTGTGTGGATGCAACTACAGAAAGACAATATTTCCAACGACGATTTTGTTACTGCGGAATTGGACCAGATTACCCTTGCGTCGGGTGGCCAATTACAAGCCAAAAGCGGTGCAACAACTCAGTTTACGCCACTAATGGAAACCTCCGACAAAGCCATGTCGGTGGACACCAGCCGCGTTCAATTCCGGCCGGACCCCATGGGTCTGCTCAACAGCTATCAACCCGGAGGCAAAAAGCTGACCCTGGCCGCACGTGTCACCGGAGAAGTAAAAAGTGCTTTTCCGAATGGAGCTCCGGACGGCGCTCAGGGTGAGTGGCTCAAAGAATCCAGAGAAGCCATTAATATCATTATTGTGGCCGATACGGATATGTTGCAGGATCGTTTTTGGGTGAATGTACAAAACTTTTTCGGTCAACGCGTGGCTATTCCCAGAGCCAATAACGGTGCTTTGGTTATCAATGCAGTTGAAAATCTCAGCGGAAGCAACGATTTAATCGGCCTGCGCAGCCGTGGCAACTTCTCCAGACCCTTTGAGAAGGTAAAGGAAATTCAACGCGAAGCGGAAAAGAATTTCCGTGCTCGGGAAAAACAGTTACAGGCTAAATTGCGCGATACGGAACGTAAAATATCCGAGTTGCAGCGCCAAAAAGGCGGAGACAATGAAACGATTCTCAGCCCGGAACAACGTCGTGAAATTGACAAGTTCCGCAATGAGCAGGTAAAGACGCGGAAAGATCTGCGTAATGTGCAACATGAATTAAGGAAAAATATAGAGTCTCTAGGCTCCTTCCTGAAATTTGCCAATACCGCATTTATTCCCATACTGATTATTCTCTTTGCCATCGGCCTTGGCGTGTATCGCCACAAACGTATGGATCGCATGGCAGGTTAAGAACATTAGGGAGACACTTTGGAATGAAGAAAAACCAACTTATTATTTTATCGGTAATTACCCTGGTGGCCGCAATTGCGGCCCTGGTGGCCAACAATATGAAAAGCAATGCCGTCAGCAACAAAGCGGCCGGCAAAGCCTTGTTCCCCGCCCTGTCCGCTAATGTCAACAAAGTCCAGGAAGTGGAAATCACTAAAGGCAAAAACATTATCAATATCCAGCGCAAGGACAACACTTGGCAAGTGGTTCAAAAAGACGGTTACACAGCCAATTTGTCGAAAATAAAGGAAACCATCCTGAAACTGGCGGAATTTAAAACCCTGGAAGCTAAAACCAAAAAACAGGATAACTTCGGCAAACTCAATGTCGAAGATCCTACGGTGGATAGCGCCAAATCCATTTTGGTGACACTGAAGGGCGAAAACAATACCACCATGGCAGCATTGGTCGTGGGCAAACAACTCTCCGGTAGTGTAACCGCGGTGGGCGGTGAAAAAACCTATGTACGCAAAATGGGGGAAGATCAAGTCTGGTTGGTAGCAGGTGGTTTGCTGATCGATGATTTGGCAATCGACTGGATGGATGAACAAATCATGGACATCCCCGATTCCCGTATCAGTAAGATCGTGATCACACCGCCTAAGGGCAAGCCCGTAACGATTGTAAAAAACAAACCCGAGGACAAAGAGTTCATGTTAATGGATTTGCCTAAAAACAAAGAACTCAAGTCCACCGGCGAACTCACGCAAACCGCACGCCTGTTACAAGGGCTGCGTATGAAGGATGTCAGCAAGGCCGAAAAGGTGGATATGAGTACCAACCCCAACACCAAAACCGATATTTATACCTTCGATGGCTTGGTAATAAGCGCCGTCAGCATGCAAAAAGACAGTGATCACTTCATTACATTGGATGCTCGCTTTGATGCGACGACACGCTTTACACCGCCCCAAGATCCGGCACCAAAACAAATCCCTGCGCCGGATGGGAAGGCGCAACCCGATTCAACCGCAACTTCGCCAAGCACAGCAAGCTCACCCGGCACGATGTTAAAACCCGCCGCTGAGGTTCAAACCGAAGCAAGTGCATTGAGCGAAAAACTCAAACCCTGGACCTACACCCTATCCAAATCCAAAGGGGTGGCTTTTATTAAAACCATGGATGATTTACTCAAAGCAAAAGAATAGACAGCATTCAGCCGACGACGGTGCGACAGGCGCCGTTGTCGTTCTATTTTTTCCATCCATCAGTCATCAAACCGTCTCAGTATTCATCACCCCTTGGGACTTTTAGGTAATATTCTCTATACTTGTAGAGAACACCTCTTCAACAAGGACCCCAATGGAACGGTTAAAGCCAGCAATACCCCGCTCGTTTTCTCATAGCAACTCCGTCAAAATCGTTCTATCGTGTCTGCTGTGTTTTTTCATGCAGGTCAGGCCGGTCCAAGCGGACCCCCCTCAGATTGGCAAACAGAGTAAAGGTGCGTCCATTAATCAAACCATGGCACAAATCGGAACCACCCTGATGGACTTGTATCCTTATATCCTTGACCAGGACAGCGACCACATGCTGGAAAATCGTGGCCTTATCGCCACCCAAGTGAATCGTCTGATCTTTCTATTGAAATCAGCACAACCCCACTTTCTACACCGCTCCAAAACTTTCCAGGTGTCTTATGATGTACTAATTGGCCACTTGTCAGAAACTCAAAAAGCCATTGCCCGTGATAATATGCGCTACGCTTATAGTTTGCTCAATGAAGTTAGCTCTATATGCAGCTCCTGCCATACCCAGGACCAGCGCCAACGCACATTGTTCAAAGACGGTAAACGCGCCCGCTTTAACTCCGATTTTCAATTTGCCGAATTTAACTTTCTCACCAGAAATTACCCGGTGGCAGTTCGCTACTATGAAAAGACCTTGCAGAACCAATCAAAAGACCAGCGTAAAAACATGATGGCACTGGACCGCGTACTCACCATTTATGTACAGGTTCAAAATCAACCCGGTACCGCAGCGCGTTTTTTTGAAAAATACAAAGACACTGACAATGTTGATGCTCTAACAAAACGGTCCATGCAACAATGGATTCCGGCGCTTAGGCAATTAGACAAAAACAAAACCGGTGCAAACCCGAATTTTACGCAGTTGGAACAAGAAGTTCATGAATACCTGGGATCGTTGCAGGAAGCCGGAGCCACCCTGGCACCCACCAAAACACAGAAGGTTTTCCATCTGTGGCTGCAAGGCAGGTTGTACCGTTATCTCTCCACGGCAACAGCCACTGAAGTACCCAAGCTATTGTACTGGCTGGCACTCAACGCCCGAGCGACCAAGCACAGTTATTACTTTTCCCTGGCTGATCTGTACCTGAAACAATGCATGCTGGAATACAGCCGTCACGACTACGCTCGCAAATGCTTCGAGGAATACAAGGAATCAGTTGAATTCAGCTATTCCGGTTCCATTGGCACCCATATCCCGCAAGAGGTACAACAGGAACTCAACCGTTTAAAGGCCATTGTACACTCCAAATAACCTCACCCATCAATCAGCAAAACCTAATGCAATTACACAGCTAAATGTCGCGACCTGTGGATAGCAGTTGTTGTAAATAACGCTGAGCAATGGATGCCTTTTGCAAACAGTAGGAGTATTGTTTTGTCCGCAAATGACCTTTTGCCTGGGTAATCCACTTGTAAGACTGAATATAGGCTGTGGTCTGGGTGTAAGCTTCCTGTTCAGCTTTTTTTAACATGGCTGTTGCATCATCCACTGTATGCTGACAGGAGCCAATCAATGCGGGATCGGGTTCGGAACTCAAAGCAATACAAGCGGTTAACAATATGGTTCCAAGCCCAAAAACAACTATACGTAACATCTTCAGCCAGCCTCCTTTCTTAATGTTTTCTTATGCTTCATCTTTCCTGATATCCCTCACATCATAAAACTTATTGTTTTCTATGTACATTATTTAATTCCCACAAAATATGTAGCGTCTACCGTTAAAGAAATTCCCTGCCGGAACGAAGTAAAGAACAGTATTTTCCCTGTTTGCTGAGTGGACTATGAGATTGTTACTGGTAGAAGATAATGAAAGTATTGGTAAAGGACTGTATCTGGGTTTGAACCAAAGTGGTTATGCTGTGGACTGGGTACGAGACGGCGAAACCGCCGAATCTGCTTTTAACACCAATGATTACGATGTTGCTGTGTTAGATCTGGGATTACCGCGAAAATCCGGCATGAGCGTGTTGGCAGCTGTTCGTGCCAACGGTAACCGTGTCCCTATTGTGGTGTTAACGGCAAAAGATACCATCGACGAACGCATCACAGGCCTGGATACCGGCGCCGATGACTATATGGTAAAACCGTTTGACTTGGATGAGTTGGGTGCCCGTTTGCGAGCCGTCATGCGGCGCAACCGTGGTCGCGCCACCCCCGTTTTACTGCATGGAGATCTGGAACTCGATCCGGCCGCCCACAGCGTACGCAAAAACGGTGCGGCGCTGGAACTCACGCCAAAAGCTTTCGATATTCTCCATGTATTTATGGAAAACCAAGGCCAAGTGGTCAGCCGCTCTCGATTAGAGGAAAGCCTGTATTCCTGGAAAAACGAAATCGACAGCAATGCCATAGAAGTACACATTCATCAAATCCGTAAAAAGCTGGGTCCGGACATAATCCGTACCGTGCGCGGTAGTGGTTATATTATGGATACCATCGACTATCAGGAAACATGATTCTCTCCATCAAGGCCCGCCTGCTAACCGGTTTGCTTACCATACTGGCTTTGTCCTTTGGCATCATACTGGTTATTAACTATTTTGATACAGAAGCCGAATTACTGGAGTTATTCGACGCCCAGATTGCACAAGCGGCGCGGGTTTTATTGGAGCTCAGCGATCATGAATTGCAGGAGCAACTGGCTTTTCACGCACAGGATGATATTAACCATTACCAAACTCAGATCCACAAGTATCAGCAGGAAATTGACTTTCAAATCTGGGTCAATGGCGATCATTTGGCAGTAAAATCCGCCGGGGCGCCTTCGGAACGTTTCATAGAACAAGATAAGGTATTCGGATACTACAAAAAAGGGCAGCAACACTGGCGCGTTTATGCCATTTCCAACCAAGATGGCAGCATACGAGTACAGGTAGGACAGCCTTATGATCAACGAAACGCCCTGAGTAACAGTATTACTGTAAGGCTCATGACCTCATTCGCCTTGCTGCTGCCTCTGTTGGCTATTTGTATTGTCATTATTGTGGCGCATTCTCTCAATCCCTTTAAACGTATCGCCGCACAACTCAAATCGCGCAAAGCTCGCAATCTACAAGCCATTGACACCCGCTCTGTGCCACCGGAAGCTCAGCCCATGATACAGTCAATGAACGACTTATTTATCCGGCTCAAAGCAGCATTCGAAAATATCGTCCTGTTTACCTCCAACGCCGCTCACGAATTACGCACACCTTTAGCTCAACAGTTGGTGCATGCTCAACTGGCTCAAAAAACCACCGATGAGGAAACTCGCGAAGTTGCGTTAAGTGAAGTGGTACAAGGTGTAAAGCGAGCAACCAATTTAGTGGAACAACTGCTCACCCTGTCCCGATTGGACCCGGAAAGTGCACTGGAAGAGTCCGAATCCACCGACTTGCTTGCGGTTGTGGAGGAAAACCTGGAAAGCATGATGGTCACGGCACTGAAAAAGAGCATTGATGTCAACTGGAATAAAACCAATGACGACATGAAGGTGTGTGGAAAATCGGACTTATTGTCTATTTTGGTTCGTAACGTGTTTGAAAATGCCGTGCGGTATACCCCGGAAAACGGCACAGTCGATGTCTATTTAAGCAACAATGCCAACTCGGTGTCATTACAAGTCTCCGACAGTGGGCCCGGTATTCCTTTGGAAGAACGCAGTCGTGTTTTTAAACGCTTTTACCGGCTAAACAGTACCAGCGAAGGTACCGGACTGGGGTTGGCCATGGTGAAGCGCATTGCAGAAATTCATCAGGCGCAAATTGAATTGACAGAATCAAACTACGGAGGCCTGCAAGTCAACCTGAAATTCCTGCGCAACTTCCCCGAGACTTGCTGCGAATCGGGTAACTAACCACTCTACGTTTGCCCCGGACTTCGTTAAAGCAGGTTTATGTATTAGAATACCTGCGCAAATGAGCACCGCAACTTTTAACCGTATTCCTATCTATTGGCTGCCCATCTTAATTGGGGTACTGCCCGTAGCTGCCGCCAATATTTGCTATGTGATCGCCTCACAGGCCGGTCACGTACCATTGTGCATTCCTTACCTCAGCGGTTGCACCTCCATCAGTTCAACGGGGCGGGCCCTGCCGGAAGCCTTGATATTTAAAGGTGCCATCATCCCAAGTGCGGTGTTAATGATGGCCTACTGGGCTCTGGTCTACCGTTGGTTTACCTGCTTTGAAAATAAACCCGGTTTTGGTATTCGCAGCATTCCGGTATTGGGAATCATTGCGGCTGTTTTTCTCATCGTCTACGCAGTAGCCTTGGGTGCCATCGGTGAGGAATACCGCAATATACGCCGCGTGGGCGTTACCCTGTTTTTTGGTTTGACGTTTCTGGCCCAGTTAACCATGACCGCAGCCTTGCATCGCCTGTACCGTAGTGGCCGTGTTACCCTGCCCGCTTATCTTCCCAAACTCTACATTGCGGGGGCTGTAGTGCTATTGAGTATCGGCCTTGCCAGTACGCCCTTGTCCTGGTTTTTACCGCAAACCAATAATATTGTGGAATGGAATTTCGCGATTATAATGTACTTGTATTTTTTACCTACATATTGGTTGTGGCGTCATAGCGGTTTTTACCTTCATGTCGCTACGCAGACATCCGGATAGCAAACCATGCGATATGCAAGCGTTATTTGTTTTTTAAGTCTCCTCTGTATTTCCTGCCAAAGCAATGCACCGAAAGAGCAAGACAAATTTGCACCTACCCGATCTTCCTTCGACACCATTTGGAACGCCTTGGCCACACACGACTCCAACGCGGACGGATACATTGATTCACACGAATTTAACCGCTTTAGTAAAGACCCGGAAGTACTGGCAAAAGTACCAGAGAACCAACAACTTATATTTGAAGACATTGACGAAAACGGTGATGGGCTTATTTCCCAATCTGAGCTGACGACTCTCAGTCATCGGCAAATGTGGTAGCCCCGGCAAGTACCCGCCACTGTGGCGGGTACTGTGAGTGAAAAAAATTCTGCTGTTTCTATTTTACGCTGGCGTAAAACGCCGCCAGATTGGCGATATCAGCGTCGCTTAGCCCCTTCACGATAGTTCCCATGATGGCGTCGTTGCGTTTGCCGTCACGATAATCCTTAGTGGCTTTGATGAGGTAGTTTTCTTTTTGCCCAGCCAAATTGGGATAATTAGGATTGTTGCTGCGTCCATTTAGGCCGTGGCAACCGACACAGTCTTCACTCTTGGCCTTACCGGCTGCCGCATCCCCCCCCGCTTGTGCATTAACACTGATCAAAAGACCGCACATAACTAACATCATCATTGGTTTTATCATTTTGTAGCTCCTCAGTTATAAAACACGGTTTTGGTACCGCCTCAATCAAAATTTTGCCTATAAAACCATGAAACGACTAATGAATTAGCATTTCATTTAATGCTAATTAAAGGTTATTTTGGGTTTGGGCAGCAACACTTTTTTACCCATTTGATGCAAATACATCACCCCAATTGAGCTGGGTCAATAACCACACTCCCTAAAACCCCAATCCGGGCAAATCCAAGTTGCTTTCGTGTCTCAGTCTCCGATAATAAGACAGTTAACAGCACAGGAAAAGCGCCCATGAAACACTTCCTATCCGGCATATTTATTACAACGACTATGGTTTTTACCGCTATGGTTTTAAATGCCTGTTCAGACAGTAAACCGCCTCAGATCAGTTTCAGCGGCAACATCCATCCCATTCTCAATAAGCACTGCATGGAATGCCACCAGTCGGGCGGACCGGGATTTGAAGCCAGCGGCCTGAATATGCAAAGTTACGACACTTTGATGAAAGGAACCAAGTTCGGTCCGGTTATCAAACCGGGGGACGCCATATCCAGCACCCTGGTACGTTTAATCAAGGGCAAAGCGGATCCTTCTATTAATATGCCGCACGGTGGCAGACAACCCCTATCCGAAGTGGAGATACAACAAGTGGAAACCTGGATCAACCAAGGCGCCAAAAACAACTAAGGCCCAACTCCCCGGGTCGGTATAGATACCCTGGTATTCGTACAGTCGTGACATACAATTAGACTATGGACACATTGCAACTACGCAAGGTGGGCATAGATACCTACCTCGAAAACGTCGCCTATTTACATCGAGAATGCGAGGTTTATCGTGCTGAAGGATTCCAGGCTCTTTCCAAAATTATAATCAAACTCAACCACATCAGTATCTACGCCGTTCTCAATGTAGTTGATGATGCCGGCATTGTCTCTCCCGGTGAACTGGGACTGTCACAACAAGCCTTTGAACAATTGAATGCCGATGAAGGCACGGCGGTCAGTGTATCCCAAGCCGCTCCACCCCGTTCGATGGATGCCGTACGCCGCAAAATCAATGGGGAACGCTTGAACCTGGAGGACTTTCGAGCCATCACCAATGATATTGGCAAGAATCGTTATTCCAAAATGGAACTGGCGGCATTCCTGGTTGCATCAGGACAAACGGGGTTGGACCGTGAGGAAATTCTCCACCTTACCCAGGCCATGACCGAATCCGGCGACCGTCTCGACTGGCACGACTCAGTGGTGGTGGATAAGCACTGTATTGGTGGAATTCCGGGCAATCGCACTTCCATGATAGTTGCACCCATCGTCGCCGCCCATGGTACGCTGATGCCCAAAACCTCCAGCCGGGCCATAACCTCACCTGCCGGCACGGCAGACACCATGGAAGTGCTGGCAAATGTTGAACTGACACCGCAACAGTTACATCAGGTTGTGGCCAAGGAGCGAACCTGCCTGGCATGGGGCGGCACCGCCGGACTGGCACCGGTGGATGACATCCTGATCTCGGTAGAACGTCCGCTGGGCATTGATTCCATGGGGCAAATGGTAGCTTCCATATTGTCGAAAAAACTCGCTGCGGGCTCCACCCATTTGCTGATCGATATTCCGGTGGGCACCAGCGCCAAAGTACGTCATATGCGAGAAGCTTTGCAGCTGCGTAAGCTGTTCGAATACACCGCAGACCGGCTGAATCTCCAATTGGACGTGGTACTCAGTGACGGCAACCAACCGGTGGGCCGCGGCATTGGACCGGTGTTGGAAGCCCGGGATGTCATGCAGGTGTTGAACAATCTGGATAGTGCACCCAATGATTTACGCCAAAAATCCCTACGCCTGGCCGGGCGTCTGCTGGAATTTGACCCCGATGTTCGTGGCGGCAATGGCTTTGCGCTGGCTCGCGACATCCTGGACTCCGGTCGAGCCTTGAAAAAAATGCAAGCCATCATTGCCGCCCAGGGTAAACAAACCACGAACTTTGAGCTGGGCCAACGCACCATGGATGTGGTCGCCGGTAAAACCGGCTATGTGGTGGCCATTAACAATTTCCAGATGTCAAAAATCGCTCGTTTGGCCGGAGCCCCTATGGACAAAGGCGCCGGGGTGGATTTGTTCAAAAAACTGGGGGATCCGGTGGAAGCTGACACCGTGGTGTATCGCATACATGCCCAGTTTCCCGCCGACTTCCATTTCGCCTGCGCACTGGCACAGCAAGACAGCGGCTATCGTATTGGTGATCAGTCACGTATTCCCACGCCCTATGCCGAACTCTAAACCCCATGATACATTTTTGGTCACCTTTGCCGATGAGGATCAGGAGCAGGCTCGTCTCTTATCGCAACATTTGGGAATAGAACGGGCGCAAATTCAAGTACATTATTTTCCGGATGGAGAATGCAGAATCACACTGCCGGAAATGTCGGCCCGGCAACTGATTTTGTTACGTTGTTTGGATCATCCCAACAGCAAACTGGTGGAGCTGATGCTTGCCGCCGGCACCGCCCGTCGGCTGGGCTGCAAAGATCTCACCCTGATTGCCCCTTATCTCTGCTATATGCGCCAGGACGCGGCGTTTAAACCGGGTGAAGCCATCAGTCAGGAAATTATCGGTAAGTTTCTCAGCGACCACGTAGATCAACTGATCACCGTAGATGCCCATTTGCATCGCATCAGCGAACTGCATCAGGCCGTCCCGGCCCATCGTGCCCTCAATATTACCGCGGCGCAGCAAATCGGTCGTTTTATTGCACAACAGATAGACAAGCCGGTGTTACTGGGACCGGATAGTGAATCGCAACAGTGGGTACACAGCGCCGCGGAGCCGGGTCAACTACCTTGGTTTGTAGCCGACAAGCAACGCCTGGGGGACCGTCGAGTGCAGATACAACTTCCCGACATGCCGGTAAAACAGCGTAATATCGTCATTGTTGACGATATGGCCAGCACCGGCGAAACCATTATGCAAGCGGCACTTTTACTACAGCAACGAGGAGCCGCCAGTGTCAGCTGTGCCCTCACCCATGCCCTGTTCGACGACAACATCTATTCTAAAATGCGACAGAGCGGAATCCAGGCGATCTGGAGCTGTAATACGGTCAGCCACCCTACCAATCGGGTGGATATCACCCCCTTACTGGCCCAAGCCTGGTTTTCAGTGCAAAAGGAATCGGAGCTTTAAAGCGGATTAAACCGTGCGAGCGGTACCCAATACGCTTCGGGCGACCGCATTGAAACGATGCAGGCGCGTCACCAGCACATCCCGGCAACCGTCTTGATTTATGAGCAACAACTTTGTTGATAACATAATTAAGCCGAAGGACAATAACCAGGAGAACTCGGCGTAGTAACAACAGGCAAACAACAATGAAACACCGGCCATAAGCGCTGAAGCGCAACACAAATAGCGCCCCCATAGCATGGTCAAACCACCGAACATGTAAGCAAGCATAAGAAAAATCAAGAGGAAATCCCAACCCTGGAAGGCGGTGTGATGATTATACAAAATGCCGTCAGGGTAGTTAAACAGATTACTGTAAGCGGTTACGATTAACAAATACGCCAGGGAGAATCTCACGATCAAGACAGATATTCTATTCATCACAACCTACCCGTTTACTGTTACCTATTCCTTGTTATGTCTGTTATCGGTCCGTTCCGAGTTTTTTGAGCACTGCGTCACAGTTATTTGGTAAACTAAGTGCAAACTTTCGGAATTGTTAAATAAAAGACAACAAATCCCTTTTTTTTGAAGTTTTCTATCGTTTTTCTGAAGTATAGAAATACAAGCCAGAATCGGACCAACCCTGAGATGAAGCACTTCCAGTTTGACCGACATCATTGGAAACAATCTAACCTTCTTTATAATGAATAAAGAAGCTTGCAAATTAAGGTACATACCATGGCTTATTCAAAAATAGCAGTCGCCATTGATTTTTCGCCTACGGCGGATGTGGTCATCCAACGTGCTCTGGACATGGCACATAACAATGCCGCCCTGCTTTGTTTAACCCACATTGTGGATCACCTTCCCCCCATGGGCTTCGGTGAGGAACCCCTAATTGCACCGGACTGGATGATCCCGGAAAACACGTTGTTACAAGAAGCCGAAAAATCTTTAAACAATTTTGCCCTTACCCACGCCGTCATTGCTGCTGAACAAGTGGTTGCGGTGGGTACGCCGCACCATGAAATCGCCCGTATTGCTGCGGAAAAAAACTGTGATCTGATAGTCGTGGGGTCACACGGCCGCCATGGGGTTCGCCTGCTACTGGGCTCTACGGCCAATGGCGTGTTACATCATGCCCTGTGTGATGTACTCGCCGTCCGTATACCCAATGAATAAGGCAAATCGGATTCAAGTAAGCACAACAAATCAAACTCACTACAACAAAAAACAATAATAACAATGACCATTGTCCTATCCACACTCAATGCACGTTACATTCATAGCGCCCTGGGACTGCGTTACCTCAAAGCACATATGGGAAGCCTGGAAGCACAAACCCGGATCGTGGAATTTGATCTGCAGCGACCTCTATTAGAAATTGCTGAAGCCTTGCTTCAACTCAACCCAACTATTGTCGGATTTGGCGTCTATATCTGGAACGTTGAGGAAACCACTCGGCTGATCGCGATCCTGAAAAAAATTCAACCCAAGCTGACGATAGTCATTGGCGGCCCTGAGGTGAGTTACGAATTCGAGCAACAAGGTATCACTCAGCTTTGTGACTATTTGATTACGGGAGCCGCTGACTTAGCGTTCGTCCGGCTGTGTGAAACCATTGTGGAAAACCTGGCCCCAGCTGAAAAAATCATACATGCCCAAACACCATCCCCAAAACAATTACAACTCCCCTACTACCTTTACACTCAGGAGGATATTGAGAACAGGGTTTTGTACATTGAAGCCTCGAGGGGCTGCCCCTTTAAATGCGAATTTTGCTTATCCGCATTGGATAAAACATCCACGGGTTTTGAGCTGGAACCACTGCTGCGGGAACTGGATTTGCTAATTCAACGTGGCGCCAGGCAGTTTAAATTCGTGGATCGAACCTTTAATTTGAACACACAACACAGTAGCCGAATACTGCAATTCTTCCTTGATCGAATGGATTTAAACCTGTTTATTCACTTTGAGGTCATCCCGGATCACTTACCGGAAAAATTGAAATTATTAATTACTCAGTTTCCACCGGGAAGTCTTCAATTTGAACTGGGGATACAAAGCTTTGATCCGCAAACACAAGAAAGAATCAGTCGCAAACAAAACAACGAAAAGACCTGCGAAAACCTCTTATGGCTGCGACAGCATACAAGTGTGCATCTACATACGGACCTGATTCTAGGCTTGCCGGGAGAAACCCTGTCAAGTATCGCCAAAGGATTTAACCAACTGCAACAACTGGAACCGCAGGAAATTCAGGTGGGCATACTCAAACGCCTGCGTGGTACCCCCATTATTCGCCACACACAAAATCACCAAATGGTGTATAACCCCAATCCTCCCTATAACCTCATATGCTCTGACACCCTAGATTTTGCCACCATGCAAAGACTGACACGCTTTGCCCGCTACTGGGATTTAGTGGGAAACTCCGCCCGATTCAAATACAGCCTGCCACTGCTTTTGGATACGGAACCGTTCCAGCGGTTTCTGTACTTCAGTGATTCCCTGTTTAGCCAAACCGGTCAGACCCACCGCTTTTCCTTAAAACGGTTATACGAATATGTACATAGCTTTTTACATAAAAACCTGACCCGGTACAAGGAACTTGACGCACAAATCATAGACACGGCACTACTGCAGGACTATCTCGACAGTGGCCTTAAATCCACACCAACATTTATTGATAAAAAACAGTACCTTGAACTGAAAAGGCTCAATTCAAAACAACACGAGGAAATATCCACGGGAAAACGTCAGCAACGACACATCAATCCATGACAAACAAAGCAAAAAAAAGATAAAATGCCACCTAAGAATTACTGAGTTACCAGCAAAAAACCAAGCAAACTACCCGAGATCGTCATGCCAGTTTTATCAGAACTATCCAACAGACAAATAGCCAAGCCCGCAGGCGCAGCGTTTTCAAGTTTCGCAGCCGTAATGTTGCTGACATTTTTTTTGACAACAACCGTCATCGCCTCAAACCAAGACGATGCAACGGCCAAAACAGACACGGCGGAAACAAAACCTATCCCGGCATCAAGCAAATTATTACGTCACTGCAAGGACTGTCATGGAACCGACGGCAGCGGTAATTTAAAAACCAATACGCCACATATCGCCGGCCAAAATTTCGATTACATGTTAGCGGTTACTTTGAATCACAAAGCCGGACTGGTCGACAGTGTCAGCACAAAAAGTACCAACGCAAAAAGCATCGATGACCAACACATCAAGCCCAGTAGCGGCGTACATCAAGTGTATGCCAAACTCGAAGAAGCACAATTGCGCAGTCTTGTGCTGTACTACGCCGAGCTGAAAACGCCTTGGACTTTACCAAAAATATCCGACCACAAGGAAGCTGACCCGGCCGCCTTGATACAACAAGGCAACGCTTTGGCCACTCCGTGTAAAGCGTGTCACGGTGCAGACGGAAACAGCCATATCAAAGGATTACCCAGCTTAGCGGGCCTCTCCGCTGAATATCTGGAAAAAGCATTTTCGGACTATTTTTCCGGAACTCGAACCGACTCCATGATGCAGGCATTCAGTTTGAGCACCAGCACGGCTCAAATAAAACAATTGGCAGCCTATTATGCAAGCTTACCCAGAAAATCCGTAGCTCCAGCTAAAGTGAAATCCCCACCCAAATCGTACCTCGGACTCTGCAACGGCTGTCATGGCCTCAACGGTAACAGTGGCAATCCCAACATTCCCAGCTTAAGCGGTCAGAATCCCTCCTACCTGGAAAAAGCAATGTTGGCCTACCGCGACGGCAAACGTAACGATAACGCCATGAAGGCCGCAGTAACCGACCTGAAAATGGCAATGATTAAACAATTGGCACAATACTATGCGGCGCAAACGCCAATCCAAGTAGCAACAGCCGGTGTTTCCGGCTTTAACCCTTTGCTTGAAGGAAAAATCCTGGCCAGTGCATGCGATGGCTGCCACGGCAAAAACGGCAACAGCGAGTTGAGCGGAACCCCCAGTTTATCCGGACAACCCTTAACCTACTTAGTCAACGGCATTAATGCTTACCGATCCGGAAAACGTAACGTACCGATCATGCAAGCGGCCACCACCTATCTTTCAGATTTAGATGTGGAAAAAATCAGCCTGTATTATTCCAAACAAAAACCGCAGCGAAGATCGAGTAGAAAAATGGAGTCCCCTGAACAAGTATCCGGGTGCAATGGTTGCCACGGTGATAATGGTAATAGTACTTCCAGCGATGTCCCCAGTCTGGCCGGACAAGACCGCCATTATCTAAGCAAGGCACTGTCGGAATACAAGGATGGAAAACGTCCCCATGATGATATGCAGAATGCCACAAAGTCTTTGAACAAATCGCAAATCGCTGCCTTGGCTGAATACTATTCCACGCTCACTCGTGTTCAGGTGGAAAACCTTGCCTTTGAAGATCCCAAATCGCTGGCACAAAAATGCAACCGCTGTCACGGGCACATCGAGCAACCGGATAAACCACGCATTGCAGGCCAAATAAAAACCTATTTATTAAAATCTTTACAGGCTTACAAAAGCAAATCCCGCGAAAACTCCATGATGCATGCCATGTCGGATGTTTTGAGTCTAACTGAGATGGACGCGATTGCTTCGTTTTATGCCACTAAAGTCAAGTGAGCCATCGCTTGAGACCCTGTCCAGAGCTGGCGCGGCGCCAATAAATATGTTACAAGGCACAATGTATAAGGAGAGATTACGATGAAAACAATTAAATTAGTATTCCTTACCGCCGGCTTGGCTGTTGGTATGGTCGGAGCTGCTTACGCAGCAGACCCGACGAACAAAACCGTAGAAGCGGTGAATTTGGAAAGTAAGACGCTGAGCGGAAAGCAAGTACGTATCAAAGGCAAAGTAGTCAAAGTCAACAATGGGATTATGAAACGCAACTTCCTCCACATTCAGGACGGTAGCGGTAACCAAGGCACAAACAATATCACCATCACCAGCAAACAAACGGCTAAGGTTGGTGATTCTGTAACAGTCGTGGGCACTGTCGTGGTAAACAAAGACTTTGGTTTTGGATACTCCTACCCGGTATTAGTAGAAGATTCCAATATTCAAATCCAATAATCCGACGGAACCTCATACGAGGTTCCCGGTTTTTTATCAAGCAGCAAACAATGGCAACACCCAAGAAAACCCGTATTATCACAGCAACGAATCCTGTATTCAGCCAGAACCTCCACCGCTTTTTGCG
>Ga0224506_10000471_pt1 | contig 34560 bp, 32 predicted proteins | sample SF_Jan12_sed_USG_2_FD_169108 | JGI IMG/M metagenome (GOLD analysis project Ga0224506, IMG submission 169108) | Sediment microbial communities from San Francisco Bay, California, United States - SF_Jan12_sed_USGS_8_1 | ecosystem: Environmental > Aquatic > Marine > Sediment | place: USA... | reverse complement strand
GTATCTTGAGATACTGAAGAGACGAGAAGTAAGTAGTAAGCTGTTGTACTGACATGATTTGAGAAAGCGAGAGATCGCGAGAACTTTGCACGAGATTTGTTCCAGACAAATCCTTGTGTACGTCCATCCTTGGACGCAATTCCGAATGACAGGTCTTAGGGCCTGGTATGTGGTGATAGACAATGCCATGTACGAACCGAATTGCTTGACGACGATAGAACATTGGAACCACCTGATCCCATTCCGAACTCAGAAGTGAAACGATGTATCGCCGATGGTAGTGTGGGGTTTCCCCATGTGAGAGTAGGGCATCGTCAAGCGCCTAACACTAAGCCCGATCAGTAATGATCGGGCTTTTTTATTGCCTGTCGATCAGGCCGATCCCGTGCATTCATTCATGAACGTCAAGAGATCGGGCTTTTAGTCCTTTATTGGTTTTACTCTTTAACTTTAAATATATTTATAAAAATCTATCCGTAATTACTGTATCCATATTCCGCTTAGTATTGGTTAAAGATTCTGATAAAGGTTAGAATTCAATCTTCGATTAATAGGTTAATTCTTATGGCTGGCAGGACTGAGTTTTGATGAAAAAGTGGGTGTTAATTATACTTTCTTCTATATTGGCAGCGCTTCAAATTCGCCTTTGGTCCGGTGAACGTAGTTTTTCAGAAATAGCATATCTAGAAAATAGAATTAAGTTCAAGGAAATAGCAATTAAAGCCCAGGTTATACAAAATAAACAAATAACTTCTCAGGTAGATGACTTAATGAATGGTAAAAGTGCAGTTGAGGAGATATCCAGAAGTGAACTTATGCTAATTCTACCAGGTGAGGAATTTGTTATTATTACCGGAGAACGGCGTGTTCAGGAATAAACCAGTTTGGGTTGTACTCCCAAATGCGGGAATTGGTAAAAGGCTAGGTTCTACTATCCCTAAACAATATTTAGAAGTACAGGGTAAAACTATAATTGAGTGGACACTTGACGTATTTTTAAAGCTTGATTATGTAGATGGTATTGTTGTTGTGAATCATTATGAAGATAGTAAATGGGAATCAACTAATTACGTTGGCTCTATACCGGTAATCACAGTTGAGGGTGGCGAGGACCGATTTAATTCCGTATTGAATGGCTGCAAACATGTTAAAGAGATTGCACCCGAAGACACGTGGGTATTAGTTCACGATGTAGCACGACCTCTGGTAACTGCACAGGCAATCTATAAACTAGTTGATACTTGCCTTCGTGATAATAATGCGGGCATATTAGCGAATCAAGTTAGCGACACCATAAAGATTGTGGTTAATGGCAAAATTCAGGAAACCGTTAGTCGTGAGTTATTATGGCAAGCACAAACTCCTCAGTTTTTTCCACTTCGAAAATTATTGTCTGCAATGAAATATGCTCTTAGTTTAAACCTACAGCTTACCGATGAATCATCCGCATTTGAACAGTTGGGATATGTTGTGAATGTAATTGAAAGTCCCAAAAGTAATATTAAAGTTACCCATCCCGAAGACTTGGGGTTTGTTGAATTCATTAAGAGTAGTGTAGATAAATGATAAGAATTGGCCACGGATACGATGTTCATAAATTTTCTGAGTTAGTATCAACTAAAGGAATACGATTAGGCGGGATTCAAATAGACCACGATTATCATTTAATTGCGCATTCTGATGGAGATGTCTTAATTCATGCTTTATGCGATGGTTTACTAGGCGCAGCAGCTCTAGGTGATATTGGTAAGCACTTTCCGGACAATAATCCAAAGTATAAGGATATTGACAGCACGTTATTGCTTATAAATGTCAATGAACTAGTAAATTCGAAGGGTTACTCTATTGGCAATATAGATATTTCAATTGAAGCCGAAGCGCCAAAAATGACACAACATATTCCGAATATATGTCAAAAAATAGCTCATTTATTAGATATACCGGTAGAAGACGTTAATGTAAAAGCTACGACGACTGAGGGACTTGGTTTTGTAGGGCGCTCTGAAGGTATAGCAGTGCATGCTGTGGTATTAATTTATGAAAACTAATCGTTATCATCAAAACTTAATGTCTGCATATAAGTCATTGGATCTAGACTTAGATTTTAAAGCCTACCCAGAAGATTTTTTGGTTGAAGAGGAATTAAGTTTTAGTTGCTCAGGAGAGGGCGAACATTTTTATATTCAAATACGTAAAACACAATTAACGACCTTATCCGTTGCAGAACAACTGTCGAAGTGGGCGAAAGTATCACCAAAGAATATTTCCTATGCAGGTTTAAAAGATAAACAAGGGATTACAGATCAATGGTTTAGTATTTGGTTGCCAGGAAAAACTCTACCAGAGCGACCACCTAATGTTACCGGCATCGAATTTCTGTTGATTACTAGACATAGTAAGAAACTTAAGCGTGGTTCAATAAAAGAAAATAGGTTTACTGTCAGATTGAGAGGCGAAAACATTGATTCAGAATTAATCTCTAATCGATTAGAGTTAATAAAAATGAATGGTGTCCCAAATTATTATGGTTCTCAAAGATTTGGTAGGAACCAGGATAATGTCGACGTTGCTTTGCTTCATTTATCAGGACAAAAAATCAAAAGACAGGAAAGAAGTATATTAATATCGTCAGTGAGGTCGTTTTTATATAATTTAGCGCTGAGTATGAAAGTAAAAGACAATACATGGAGAGAGGTTGTCACGGGACAGCCATTGCAGCTATTTGGTTCCCGCAGTTGGTTCGTTTCTGAGGGCAGCCAGGAAGAGGTTGATAGAGTTAATTTAGGAGATTGTAGCCCTACCACTGAACTCTATTCTAATGAGCTTGTTGGCTATGATACCCAAAGGGATGCCATTTTTGAGTCGTTCCCGGAATTGACAGATTTATTAGAGAAATTCGACTTGAAAAGAGACTTACGCCCAAATATTTTGCGACCATTTAATTTATCTTACAGTATGGATGACGCTGGATTAACAGTAAAATTTTCATTATTAACAGGTGCTTATGCCACATCGTTGTTACGTGAACTAACGAATAAAATTAATTAAGATAACAAGTTAACGTTAAGGGTTTTGTAAATGAAAAATTCGCAGGGAATTGGCATGACATCAATGCGAACACGCCAACGTTTAGTCGAAAGATTAGTTCGTCAGGGCGTTGTCAATTCAGAAGTGCTTAACCTTATCCGGAATACGCCAAGACATTTGTTTATTGAAGAGGCTTTGTCACATCGAGCCTACGAAGACAAATCACTTCCAATAGGTCAAGGTCAAACAATTTCTCAGCCTTATATTGTGGCTAAAATGACGGAGCTGTTATTAGGTAACGGAAAATTGAACAAGGTTCTTGAAGTGGGAACGGGTTCTGGTTACCAGACGGCTATCTTATCTGCATTGTATAATCATGTTTATACTACAGAACGTATTGCTGCGTTATTAAGAAAAGCGAAATCGATACATAAAGACTTATGCATGGAAAATATATATTACCAAGTAGTAGATGGAGGTATGGGATTAGAAGCATATGCTCCATTTGATGGAATTATCTCAACATGTGCTCCATCCGTCATTCCTGAAGCGCTGCTGTCACAATTATCTCCAAATGGTGGCCGTCTAGTTATACCAGTAGGAACGTCTGAGCAAGTGTTAACTGTTGTTGATAGAAACGGTGATGATTATAAATACCAGGAAATAGAGCCCGTAATATTTGTTCCTCTAATATCTGGCGTTAAGGATCAAATAAACTTATCTAACACTGGTTGATAAGTGTTTGATTAAAAATTGATCAATAAATTTGTGTTTTTATACCAAGTTGATGTTATAAGGTATTCTTACTCATGATTAATTATATAACAACATCGTAAAATTTATATATAAGGTTAACTGACTGAAATGAATTATAAGTTGTCTGTGTCGATAATAGTGGTATGGATAATATCCGGATGCGTGAATAACCCATCCTTCCAACCCCTCGAAGGCGTTACTCCTGAGACAGTTTCGCTGCCATCCACTTCTTCTGCTATCACAACCAAGTTTCACGTTGTCAGTAAAGGAGAAACCCTGTACAGCATTGCTCTGCTGTATGATCTCGATTATAGGTTGCTAGCTTCAGAAAATAATGTCAATCAACAATATAAAATCGTACCTGGTCAAAGACTCAAGTTAGATGTGACTAAGCCACAGGCTATGCCCTCAAGTGTTACTTCACAAACGCTGGTTAAAACTAATACTGATAACGCCATTTCAAGAGAGACGACTGAAAGTCATACGTTTAAGAAATCGTTAATCCAGCTAAATTGGCCAGTTGATAAAACTATAGTGCGAACTAGTGGTGTAATAGTTCCTCAATTGAAAGGAATTGATATCAGATCACAAATTGGAGACTCTGTGCTGGCTGCTGCAGATGGTGAAATTGTTTTTGCAGGGTCTGGGTTGAGAGGGTATGGTAATTTAATCATAATTCAACATACCGATGATATTTTGACAGCTTATGCTTATACGAAGGAAATTTTCGTAAAAGAAAAGCAGATTGTTCAGGCGGGTGATCGAATAGCAACTGTTGGTACTAAAGGTTCTATTAAGGATGCTGCGCTGCATTTTGAAGTCAGAAAAAATGGTAAACCCCTGGACCCTTTGGCCTACCTTCCTAAGTAGCTAAAAGACAGCTTAAATATTAGTTGTTGACATTTATAGTATCCAACACGGGGAACTATCATGGCTGCTATCAGGGAAAATAATGTAGATATAAGTGTATCAAACTTTGTTGCTACGGATATGGGGACTGGTTTAAATTCAGATCAATTTGATGCTCCAGTTAAATTGAAAAAATCATTAAAATCCAAGTCATCGGTAAAAAGTAAAAACCTGGATCCAACTCAGTTATACCTCAATGAAATTGGTTTTTCCCCACTTCTTACACCCGAAGAAGAAGTTTACTTTGCCAGGCTTGCGCAAAAAGGTGATGATGCCGGGCGCAAGAGAATGATTGAGAGTAATTTAAGGCTCGTTGTTAAGATCGCTCGACGTTATGTAAATCGTGGTCTTACTCTGTTAGATCTTATTGAAGAAGGGAACTTAGGATTAATAAGAGCCGTTGAAAAATTTGATCCGGAAAGAGGCTTCCGTTTTTCTACTTACGCAACCTGGTGGATTAGACAAACTATTGAACGGGCTATTATGAATCAGACTCGAACAATAAGGCTGCCAATCCATGTGGTTAAGGAGATAAATGTATATCTCCGTGCTTCCAGAGAGCTATCTCAATCATTAGATCACGAACCCACTATGGAAGAGATCGCTGCACATTTAGACCGTCCCGTCGAAGATGTTAAAAAAATGTTAAGCCTAAATGATAAAATAACATCTGTAGATACTCCTATCGGCGTTGGCTCGGAGAAAAGCCTGCTTGAAACTATTGCCGATGAGCAATTAGGTGATCCATGTGAAGTCCTGCAAGACGAAAATTTAAAAGAAAGTATAAATTCATGGTTATCTGAATTATCGGAAAAACAAAAAGAAGTTGTGGCCAGGAGATTTGGATTAAGGGGCTATGAAACCAGCACATTAGAAGAAGTTGGTCAGGAAATTGGTTTAACCCGAGAGAGAGTCAGACAAATACAGGTTGAAGCTTTGAGAAGATTGAGAGATATCATCGAAAAACAGGGGCTTTCCAGGTTAACGGTTTTCAATAATCAATAAACTAATTGAAGTCATAGTTTCAAAAAAGGACGTTAAGTCCTTTTTTTATTTTTCAAGATACTGCAACTTATTTTCAATGCCATTCCACTCCTTAGAATCAGGTTTAGGTTGCAATGCTTCCGTTATATTTGGCCAGATATCGGCTAACTCAGCATTTAATTCAATAAACTCAATTTGATTATCTGGTACATCATCTTCAGATAAAATCGCATTCGCCGGGCACTCCGGCTCACAAAGAGCGCAATCAATACATTCATCTGGATGAATCACTAGAAAATTGGGACCTTCGTAAAAGCAGTCTACCGGGCAAACCTCAACGCAATCTGTAAATTTGCATTTTATACAATTTTCCAATACTACGAATGCCATTTAAAATACTCCTGAAATAGTAAGCTTACTCCATTTCCTTTAACTGATACAAAATATCAAGAGCTTGCTTCGGGGTTAGTGCATCCGGATTAAGGTCTTGAATTTTATTGATAATCGGGTGTTCAATAAAATTGCTGAATAATTCGGGTTGTATTGGGGTAGGTTGAATTTTACTTCCGGAGTCTTTTTCAGCTTCTAACTCCAATAACTTCAATTTAGCCATATCGCATACTTTTGGTGGAATTCCAGCTAATTCCGCAACATGCAGACCATAACTCTTTGAGGCAGGACCTTCTTGTACTTTATGAAGGAAATATACTCGACCTTCATGCTCCGTTGCATCCAAGTGATAATTGTGACAATTCTTTAATTGCTCTGTTAGTGATGTCATCTCGAAATAATGTGTTGCAAATAATGTCATACATCTTATTTCGGTAGCCAGTTGGAAAGCTGCCGCCCAAGCCAATGAAAGACCGTCAAACGTACTGGTACCACGACCGACTTCATCCATAATGACTAAGCTGTAATCTGTAGCATTATTTAGTATGTTGGCAGTTTCAGTCATTTCTACCATAAATGTAGATAGCCCACTGGCAATATCATCAGAAGAACCCATTCGAGTAAAGATTCGATCGATATTACCAATTACAGCAGATTGACAGGGTACATAGGAGCCTGCGTAAGCCATCAAAGAAATTTGAGCAGTTTGGCGCATAAATGTAGACTTACCACCCATATTTGGACCTGTAATGATGGCAAGTTGTTTCTTTTCATCCAGGATACAATCGTTGGCTACAAAAGGTTTATCCAGTAACTGTTCTACAACGATATGTCTTCCGCCAGTAATCTGGATCTCTGCTTTATTTGTTAATGTTGGTCTGTGTAAATTAAGAGCAGAGGCTCGTTCCGAAAAACAGCAGAGTACATCCAATTCAGCAAGTGCTTTTGCTGATTGCTGGAGGGCACTGATGTGGTTAGCAATATTAAGTTGAAGTTCTTCGTAAAGATATTTTTCCCGACTTAATGCTTTAGATTTTGCACTTAAAGCTTTATCTTCGAATTCTTTGAGTTCTGGTGTTATGTATCTTTCAGCATTCTTCAGGGTTTGCTTCCGGACGAAGTGAGCAGGCATTTCATCCACTGACTGTGATTTTGAAATTTCAATGAAATAGCCGTGGACTCTATTATAGCCAACTTTAAGAGTTGCAATGCCCGAGTTGTCTCTTTCTTTCTTTTCAATTTCCAATAAATGCATTGAAGCGTTGTCTTTGATTGAGCGTAATTCATCTAATAAAGAGTCATAACCTTTAGCAATTACCCCTCCATCCCGAATTAAATGGGGAGGGTTTTCAATGATAGCGTTTTTTAACAAATCTTTAATGCTTTCATGATGGTCCATTTCAATATTAATACGATGAAAAATCTTAGCTTCTATAGAAGATATCAGGCACTTAATATCAGGTATGACATTCAATGCTGTGGAAAGTTTGCTTAAGTCTCTAGGGCGTGCACTTCCCATACTAATCCGGGTAAGTGGCCTTTCGATATCTCCAACAATTTTTAAAAAGGGTTGGATCGAAAGATAATCCTGATTGTTGATAAGTTTTTCAACACCACCTAATCGTTGATTTACGAGATCAATGTTTCTACTGGGTTGATTAAACCATCGTTTAAGTAATCTACTTCCCATATTGGTTTGGGTGCGATCCATTACCCAGCACAGTGTAAAGTCTTCCTCTCCATTATTGTTGATGTCAATCTCGAGGTTTCTTCGTGTGGATGGGTCTATTTGTACACTATCAGAGCGATCTTCAATCTGGATTGACCGGATGTGATTAAGAGATGTGTTGTGAGTATCCCGTATGTATTGTAGGAGAGCACCTGCGGAAGATATTACTGCTGGACTACCTTCTATACCAAATCCTTGTAAATTATGGACCTTGAATTGCTCTGTTAGGATTGAAATACAAGACTCTAGATTAAAGCTCCATCCAGGTACTTTTTGAATGCTGGCATCAGTCATTTCGCTAAGTATAGGGAGCAGTTCTTCAGTACATAGTAGTTCTGCTGGCTTGATTCTATTTAACTCAGAAGAGATTTCTTCGGCAGAGTTTGTTTCCGAAACAACAAATCGCCCGGTGCTGATATCCAGGCTTGCCAGCGCTCCTTGACTTATGTCTCCATAAAAAGCAGATAAAAAATTGTCTTCGTTAGCTTTTAGAAAAGCATCATCGCTAAGAGTCCCGGGTGTTAATAACCTAACGACCTTGCGCTCCACGGGCCCTTTGGATGTAGCTGGGTCGCCAATCTGTTCACAAATTGCTACTGATCTACCTTGTCTGACTAGCTTTGCCAGGTAGTTTTCAGCAGCATGATATGGAATGCCAGCCATAGGGATTGGATTACCACCTGACTTTCCACGAGCTGTAAGTGTTATGTCGAGAATTCTAGAAGCTTCACGAGCATCGTCATAAAATAATTCATAGAAATCACCCATACGGTAAAACAATATAGTATCGGGGTGGTCCGACTTTATTTTAAGATACTGTTGCATCATGGGTGTATGTTGCTTTAAATCGATACTCATAAAACTGTCGAAATTCCTGGAAAAGATAAGGCTATATAAACAGGTATTGTACGGATAAATCTAATGAATTGAGAGCCAAACATGAATTAATATTGGTAATCAATTACAATTTCTAGTTTGTCAGGTAATTAAATTATCAGAATGATTAACCAAATTGAAACTCAAATCGTTTCCCTTGTAGATACGATAGCAAAACAGGGTGTCACTATAGCTACCGTAGAGTCTTGTACTGGCGGAATGCTGTCGCAATATTTAACTGCTAAAGCCGGAAGCTCACTTTGGTTTCTGGGAGCATTGGTAACCTACTCTAATCAAAGTAAAATAAAATTAGCTTCGGTTAGTGAAGTGAGTTTGAGTAAATATGGTCCAATTAGCCAATGCGTTGCTGAAGAAATGTCTAGTGGTGGCGCTAAAATATTTAACTCGGATATTTGTGTGTCAATAACCGGGTTAGCGGGGCCATCTGGCGACGGTATAAATCCAATTGGCACTGTTTGGATATCCTGGTCAACTAATAAAAGTACACACTCAAAGGTTTTTTATTTAGATGGTAATAGGCTGGAAATTCGTTTAAGAGCAGTATTGGAAGCCTGTAATGGAATTAATAAGATGATAAAAGATCTTAAATTAAAATAATACTTGATTAAAATACAGACTACTGGTTAAATTTACAGCATGTAAATATATATAGATAATTATTGGGTGATTGAAATGGACGAGAACAAAGAAAAAGCTCTAGCTGCAGCGCTAAGTCAAATTGAACGTCAATTTGGTAAGGGTTCAGTAATGCGTATGGGAGACCAGGAACGTTTGAAAATTCCTTCCATTTCAACTGGCTCATTAGGATTGGATGTTGCTCTGGGTATAGGCGGCTTGCCAAAAGGACGGATTGTTGAGATTTACGGACCAGAATCTTCAGGTAAAACAACTTTGACTTTGCAGGTTATAGCCGAGGCTCAAAAGGCTGGTAGCGCTTGTGCTTTTATTGATGCTGAGCATGCTCTGGATCCAATTTATGCAGAGAAATTGGGTGTTAACGTTGATGATTTGATTGTATCTCAACCTGACACTGGTGAGCAGGCTCTTGAAATTGCCGACATGTTAGTTCGATCTAATGCTATTGATGTGTTAATTGTCGACTCAGTTGCTGCATTAGTACCAAAAGCAGAAATTGAGGGTGAAATGGGCGATCATCATGTTGGCCTTCAAGCAAGGTTGATGTCTCAGGCGCTTAGAAAAATAACTGGTAATGTAAAGCAGGCTAATTGCTTGGTTATATTTATTAATCAAATTCGCATGAAGATTGGTGTGATGTTTGGTAGCCCCGAAACAACGACCGGTGGTAACGCATTGAAATTTTACGCTTCAGTTCGACTGGATATCCGCCGCACAGGTACCATTAAAGATGGTGATGAGGTTATTGGTAATGAAACTCGAGTTAAAGTTGTAAAAAATAAGGTGGCACCACCATTTAAGCAGGCTGAATTCCAAATAATGTATGGTAAGGGTATATACAGACTTGGCGAACTCATAGATTGGGGCGTTAAGCTTGGCTTTATAGAAAAAGCCGGTGCCTGGTATAGCTATGAAGGCGATAAAATCGGTCAAGGTAAAGCGAATGCAGCTCGGTATCTTTCAGAAAATGTAGAGCTGGCGGAGAAAATTGATGCTTTAATTCGCAAAGAAGCATTAGGTGACCCAGAAGATAAGGGTAATGAGAAAGATACAGATAAAAAGGCAAATGCAAAGCCAAAGCAAGTAGAAATAGCTAAGTAGCTTTAATAGTAAGGGCTGTATATCCATTTGGTTTTTACCATTTAATTGCAGTTATAAGCTAAGATTTGGAGTTTTCCATTGATTTCAAAATCTCGTAACTATTGTTTGTATCTTCTGGGTAGGCGGGAATATAGCAAGAAAGAATTATCAGATAAGTTACGTCAAAAGTTCCCACAGCTCCACTCTGATGAGATTGAGTCAGTAGTTGTTGACCTGGAAGACCGCGGATGGCAGTCAGACCAACGATTCGCGGAATCTTTTTTCAGGTCTCGTGTATATCAATCGAAAGGTCCTAAGGCTATTCGTTATGAGCTCGTCCAGAAGGGAATCAGTGAAAGTACGATTGAAACTGTATTTGAGCAACAGTCTATTGATTGGTTGGAGCTAATTGAACAGGTTATTCTAAGAAAAGTTCAAATCGAGCAGCTGGAAGATTTCCATGCTAGAGGGAAATTATTTCAGTTTCTTGTTAGAAAAGGTTTCGAGCCTCATCAAATTGATAAATCTATCCAAAAGCTACGTTGATACTGAGTCTGCCACCATGTAGTATTCACGCCAAATTTATGTATTTACCTCATTTTTTTGGAAGTGTATCAAATGAAAAGCTCTGAAATAAGAGAAAAATTCCTCGCCTATTTTGAAAGTAACGGACATCAGCGCGTAGATAGCAGCTCTTTGGTCCCTGATAACGATCCTACCTTATTATTTACCAATGCCGGTATGAATCAATTTAAAGACCTATTTCTGGGTAATGAAAGTAGGGCGTATAATAAAGCGACATCATCTCAAAGGTGTGTTCGTGCGGGCGGTAAGCACAATGACCTTGATAATGTCGGGTATACCGCAAGGCATCATACGTTTTTTGAAATGTTAGGGAATTTCAGCTTTGGTGACTATTTCAAAGAAGATGCTATTACAATGGCTTGGGAGTTTCTAACAAAAGTTATTGGATTGCCTGAAGAGAAATTGTGGGTAACTGTTCATAAAGACGATTTAGATGCAGAAAAAATCTGGAAAGAAGTGATAGGTATCGATCCAAGTCGTTTCTCTCATATGGGAGACAAGGATAATTTCTGGACAATGGGCGACACAGGACCATGTGGTCCCTGTAGTGAAATATTTTTTGATCATGGTGAAGACGTACCTGGAGGCCCACCTGGGAGCGAAGGTGAAGATCTGGACCGTTACATAGAGATTTGGAATTTGGTCTTTATGCAATTTGATCAACAAAAAACGGAAGATGGAAGTATCACAAGAGTTCCGTTACCAAAACCGAGTGTTGATACCGGTATGGGTTTGGAACGTCTGTCGGCCATTCTTCAAAATGTCCATAGCAATTACGAGATTGACATTTTTCAGGCTTTGATTAAAAGCGCAGGTAAATGGACAGGTTGTGCAGATTTAGAGAAAAAGTCTTTACGCGTCATCGCAGATCATATTCGTTCTTCTGCATTTTTAATTTCTGACGGAGTATTGCCCTCAAATGAAGGCCGAGGCTATGTTTTGCGAAGAATTATTCGGCGTGCAATCCGACATGGTAATAGTTTAGGCGCAACCGGGTTGTTTTTTCATAAGCTGATAGATGAGTTGGCAGTTCAAATGGGTGGGGCATACCCAGAGCTCGTCAGTAGGAAAGAACAAATTAAAAAGGTTCTGAGGTTAGAAGAAGAACTTTTTGATAAGACATTAGAAAATGGCCTGAAGATATTAACCGACGAAATTTCTCTTCTCAAAACAAACGTAATCCCAGGAAGTGTCGCTTTTAAACTTTATGATACTTATGGGTTTCCTGCCGATTTGACGAGTGATATTGCCCGCGAAAGAGGTTTGGAAGTTGATATGGAAGGCTTTTCCGTTTATATGGAAGAACAGAGAAAGCGGTCTAAAGAATCGAGTGAATTTTCAACCCAGGTTATTTCTGACTTGAATCTTGGCATAGATACCGACTTTAATGGATATAATCTTCTTGATAGTCATGGAGAGGTCAAAACACTAATATCAAATCAGACGCAGGTAAAGTCTTTATCAAAGGGTAGTGATGGTATTCTGGTGTTAGACCAAACAACTTTTTATGCAGAAAGTGGCGGCCAGGTAGGGGACACGGGTGTCATTACCTGTAATGGTGCTGAATTTCAGGTAACCGATACTAAGAAGAATGGCGATAGTTTTCTACATGTTGGCCGGGTAGTTAAGGGGTCATTCTCGTTAGGTGACAAAGTCGAAACGTCTGTTGCTAAAACTAATCGATTAGATACTGCCAGACATCACAGTGCAACTCACTTATTGCACGCTGCACTGCGGGAGATCCTGGGTGATCACGTTCAGCAAAAGGGTTCTCTGGTTGACGCTGAAAAACTTCGGTTTGATTTTACCCATTTTGAAGGTGTAACGGCTGATGAACTGAATTCAGTGACTCGAAGAGTTAACGAGCAAATACTAAGTAACACACAAGTGTCTACTGAGGTCATGAGTATTGATCAAGCTAAACAGAAGGGTGCTATGGCACTTTTTGGTGAAAAATATTCCGATGAAGTGAGAGTACTATCCATGGGCACAGATGATTTTTCCATTGAACTTTGTGGTGGAACGCATGTTAATAGAACTGGTGATATAGGATTTGTAAAAATACTATCAGAATCCGGTATTGCTGCGGGCATTAGGCGTATCGAGGCAGTCGCTGGTGCTAAAGCTGTTGCTTATGTTGATCAGGTCGAAGAAAAATTGACAGAAGTGGGAACTTTAGTCAAAGCCAAGCCTGACAATCTAGTTGAGAAAATAGCTAATTTAATAAGCTCTAATAAAGCATTGGATAAAGAACTTGCGGCACTAAAACAAAAATTGGCCTCAAACCAAAGTAACGAGTTGCTTGATAAGGCTGTAGTGGTTAATGGAACTTCCTATTTAGCAGTGTCGGTTGAAGGTAAAGAGGCCAAAGAATTACGTGACATGGTTGATCAATTGAAGAATAAGCTGGGATCTTCAGTCGTCGTGTTGGCAACCATCTCGGGAGATAAGGTTCAAATGGCAGCAGGAGTCTCTAAAAATTTAATTCCAGGGATTAAAGCTGGTGATGTCGTAAATATTGTTGCGGCACATGTAGGCGGTAAAGGCGGTGGTAAGCCGGACCTTGCTATGGCTGGAGGAACGAACCCAGGTGGGATTGAAGCGGGTTTTGCGGCATTTTATGATTTTGCCAAGACTCAGCAATAATCGTACTCTGTATTAATAACACACATATAATATTAATGAAGATTAAATAATTATGGCACTTTATGTTCAAAAATTTGGCGGTACTTCTGTAGGAGATGTTGAGCGAATACAGGCGGTCGCTGAGAAAGTTAAAAGCTTTAAAGATCGGGGAGACGATATAGTTGTTGTTGTGTCAGCTATGTCAGGAGAGACTAATCGGTTAGTTGAATTAGCTAATGATATGAATCCTGAACCCAGCCCTCGTGAAATGGACGTACTGCTATCAACCGGCGAGCAAGTGACCATTGCTTTGTTGAGTATGGGACTTCATAAGCTTGGGCTCGAAGCAGTTTCATATACTGGCAGCCAAGTGAAAGTGCTAACAGATTCATCCCATACAAAGGCAAGAATTAAAGAAATAGAAGTCACCAAAATTCGAAGTGACCTTGATCATGGACGAGTTGTAATCGTTGCGGGATTTCAGGGTACTGATGAAGATGGAAATATCACTACCTTGGGAAGAGGTGGATCAGACACTACAGGGGTCGCATTGGCAGCTGCGTTAAATGCAGATGAATGCCAAATATATACAGATGTGGATGGGGTATATACAACGGATCCAAGAGTCGTAGAGAATGCAAAGCGACTTGACTGTATAACATTTGAAGAAATGTTGGAAATGGCAAGCCAAGGGTCGAAGGTTTTACAGATTCGAGCGGTTGAATTTGCCGGGAAATATAATGTACCTTTACGAGTATTATCCAGCTTTAAAGAAGGTCCAGGAACATTAATTACACTTGAGGATGAAGATCTCATGGAACAACCCGTTATTTCAGGAATCGCATTTAATCGAGACGAGGCTAAATTAACTGTATTGGGTGTTCCGGATATTCCAGGTGTCGCTTCCAGGATTCTAGGACCTGTCTCGGCAGCAAATATTGAGGTTGATATGATCGTGCAAAATATTGCCGAAGATCAGTCAACTGACTTCACATTTACTGTGCACCGAAATGACTATGTTAAAGTTCTTAAAGTGATTGAACAAGTAGCAGAGGATTTGGGTGCTCGTGAAGTAAAGGGAGACAATTCGATATGTAAAGTATCAATAGTTGGCGTAGGGATGCGATCGCACGCCGGAGTGGCAAGTAAAATGTTTGATGCACTGGCTTCAGAATCTATCAATATCCAGATGATTTCTACCTCTGAGATTAAGGTTGCTGTCGTTATTGCGGAAAAATATTTAGAGTTAGCGGTAAGAACGCTTCACTCTTCTTTCGGTCTAAGTGCGATATCAGATTAACAATAAGCAGCTATACTAAAAGCTGTAACCTAAATCAACAAAGTGCGTTTGAAGCAGTGGTGGGCTAAATAGAGAAGTTAGAGATAATTTTATTTTGCTTTCTTCAGTCCCTGGCCTTAGCTGTTATCTATTTCAGGAGTAAATAATGCTTATATTGACCCGAAGAGTTGGAGAAACTCTGATGATTGGAGATGAAGTTACCGTCACTGTATTAGGAGTGAAGGGTAATCAGGTCCGAATTGGTGTGAATGCGCCAAAAGATGTGTCTGTTCACCGTGAAGAAATTTATCAGAGAATTCAGAAAGAAATGGAAGGTGGGGAGTCCAGCGGAAATATGTAACCCATTTAGTTGGCTCATTTTTAAAAAAGTGAGCTAATCCATTAATTTTGTTACAGATTTTCTTTTAATTTCCAATTTTCATGGTATTATGCGCGCCAATTGGAGAGATGGCCGAGTGGCTGAAGGCGCGCCCCTGCTAAGGGCGTATGGGCGAAAGTTCATCGAGGGTTCGAATCCCTCTCTCTCCGCCATTTATTTCTATTTGGATAAGTGGCAAAAGAAGTAAAAATTACGCACCCATAGCTCAGCTGGATAGAGTACCTGGCTACGAACCAGGCGGTCGCACGTTCGAATCGTGCTGGGTGCGCCACTTTTAATTCTGTTCTTACGCACCCATAGCTCAGCTGGATAGAGTACCTGGCTACGAACCAGGCGGTCGCACGTTCGAATCGTGCTGGGTGCGCCATTTATTTCCTGTCTAGTATATTTTTTATCTCGTTAATGTTTTTACTTCGCTTTATGTCCTGGAACAATGCATTAGCATCTGCATTTTGTGTCGATATAATTTTTACCCATTGTTTGACTCTACCGACAACGTGTCTCGAATCCATGTGATCAGTGATCATGAGGTTGGCGTAGCATAAAATGTTTTGTTTAAGGTCTTTATGCGACATAGGCATTTCTTGATTTTTTATGACTCCGGCAAGGTTAGGGGTATAAATAGCCCCTCGTCCTATCATTAGGTCGTCACAGCCAGTAATACTTAAGCACTCTTTTGCAGCTGCGGCGCTAAAAATATCGCCATTGGCAATAATGTTGATGTTTACTGCATCACGAATTTGGCCAATTGATTCCCAATCAGCGGGTGGTTTGTATCCATCTACTTTAGTTCTACCATGCACAATTATTTCATTCGCTCCGGCATCTTCGATTGCATTGGCAACATCGACAGCCTGTGATTTGTCAGAAAAGCCAAGTCGCATTTTGGCAGAGATCTGAGTGTATTCTGGTAGATTTTTTCTTGCTTCTTTAATGATGTCATAAATAATTTCTGGTGATTTTAGTAGTGCTGCACCGCCATTTCTTCTATTAACTGTATTGGAAGGGCACCCAAAGTTGAAGTCGATTCCGTTAGATCCCAGTTCGACTGCTTTGCAGGCAGTCTCAGCGAGAGCCAGGGGATTTGATCCGAGTAATTGAACTCTAAGTGGAATGCCTGACAATGTCTGTCCATTGTTTTTTAATTCAGGAACAGAATCTGACAGTGATCTTTTGGGTATTGGAGAGTCAACCACTCTAACAAACTCACTCACCACTAAATCAATTGAACCTGTTTCTGTTACCAGTTCACGGAGATATGAATCCATTAGTCCTTCCATTGGGGCCAGCAAAATTTTCATATCGTGTGTTTAACTCTTAATAAGAAGGTGAGTATAAAAACCGGGTATTTTTACGACCAATGGGCTAGCAATTAAGACTAAATATAGGTCAGTGTTAAGGGGCTATTTTATCACCTTTTACTTCAATAATGTCTACAATTGAGTGCGTGTTGATAATACATAGCATTCTGTGTATATTTATATGTGAACTATACATTTATTAATGAATTTTGGTGGTAGGGGGTGAATTGTGTCTGAACTACTAATGTCAGGTTTTGATCTTATGGCACTGGGGATGATTACAGTATTTGTTTTTTTAACAATACTCGTTCTTGGAACTCAATTAATGTCTTATACGCTCGGGCAATTAGTCGGGCCGGATAAAGAGTTACAGCCAACTCCTGCACCGAACATTGATGCAGACGCTCAAGAAATTGCCGTGGTTGCAGCGGCTGTATCATCTATATATAAGTCACTTAACAAATAATCCCTAATTCTAAGAGTCCGTAACCATGTCGAATTTAAAGAAGCCAGTCAAAATTACAGATGTCGTGTTAAGAGATGCTCATCAATCCTTGTTTGCAACAAGATTAAGAATTGAAGATATGTTACCGATCGCCGAAAAACTGGACGAAGTTGGTTACTGGTCGCTCGAATCCTGGGGAGGCGCAACTTTTGATAGTTGTATTAGATTTTTAGGTGAAGATCCCTGGGTTAGGTTACGTGAGCTAAAAGCAGCGATGCCTAAAACCAAGCACCAAATGTTACTTCGTGGACAAAACTTGATGGGATACAGGCACTACGCCGATGATGTTGTCGACAAATTTGTAGAACGTGCAGTTGTAAACGGTATGGATGTTTTTCGGGTTTTTGATGCGATGAATGATCCGAGGAATATGAGCCAGGCTTTAAAAGCTGTTAATAAACAGGGAGCTCATGCTCAGGCAACATTATCCTATACTAAAAGCCCGGTCCATAGCCTTGATTCTTGGGTAGAGCTTGCTCAAGAACTCGCAGATATGGGAGCCGACTCGATCTGCATAAAAGATATGTCAGGCATATTAACCCCTTATGATTCCTATGAGCTGGTATCAAAGATCAAGCAATCAACAGATGTAGATTTAGCGCTTCACTGTCATGCGACAGCAGGATTGTCTTCTATGACCCTATTGAAGGCGATAGAAGCAGGAATTGATCACGTAGACACAGCAATTTCTTCAATGTCTATGACCTACGGTCACTCACCAACAGAATCAATTGTTTCTGCACTGCAAGGAACGGACCGGGAAACAGGCCTGGATATTATTAAACTTGAAGAAATTGCAGCCTACTTTAGAGAAGTGCGTAAAAAGTATGCTGCTTTTGAGGGTTCACTTAAAGGCGTTGATTCAAGAATACTTGTTGCTCAGGTTCCAGGTGGCATGTTGACCAATATGGAAAGCCAGTTAAAGCAACAGGGTGCGGAAGATAAATTTGACGAAGTTTTAGCCGAGATTCCCAGGGTGCGTAAAGATTTAGGGCACATCCCATTAGTCACTCCTACTTCTCAGATTGTGGGTACTCAAGCTGTATTGAATGTGTTGTCCGGGGAGCGATATAAAAATATATCTAAAGAAACCCAGGGTATTTTAAAAGGCGAGTATGGTGCTGCTCCAGCCCCGTATGATGAAGAGTTACAAAATCGAGTTTTGGCTGGTGCTGAAGCTATTACCTGTAGACCTGCCGATTTGATTGAACCAGAAATGGAAGCCCTTACAGAAGCGTTATTTCAAAGAGCAAAAGAAAAAAACATCACGCTGGCAAAAGACAAGATTGATGATGTATTAACCTACGCGTTATTTCCTCAAATTGGTCTGAAGTTTTTAGAAAACAGAGGTAATCCGGACGCCTTTGAACCCGCACCGAAGATAGAGGCTCCAGTAGAAAAAGGTGCATTGCAAACTGAAACCTCTAACTTTTCTGTTAGCGTTAATGGGAAGCAGTATCAGGCTCAGGTTGAAAACAATGGGTCAGTAAAGGTGAGCATAAATGGAAGAAGCTATGACGTTGCAGTCAATGAGGGTGACGCAGGTGCAATGCCTTCATCAACTGCTTCAGCAGTTTCTGGAGAACCCGTATTGGCACCATTAGCAGGTAATATATTTAAAGTCCATGTCAAACCAGGAGATCAGATTACAGAGGGTCAGGTAATTCTCATTCTTGAAGCAATGAAGATGGAAACAGAGGTTCGAGCCACAAAAGCAGGAATCGTGGGTCAGATAATGATTAAAGAAGGTGATGCAGTCCAGGTGGGCGATACCTTACTCACTTTATAAGACAGGAATTGCTGATCATGGAAAATTTATTGCTCCTTATTAATAACTCTGGTTTTGCCAATCTTTCGGCAGGACAAACGGGAATGATTATAGTCGGTCTGGTTTTGATTTTTCTGGCTATTCGGAAGGGTTTTGAACCCCTGTTGTTACTTCCCATTGGTATGGGAACTATACTGGTTAACATTCCTGAAGCAGGTTTTTATGCTGCTCCGGTGTATGATGCACTGGGTCACCAATTGTCTGCTGGCGGCTTGTTATATTATATATTCCACGTCGGTATTGAGACTGGTATTTTCCCGTTAATTATATTTATGGGTGTAGGTGCCATGACGGATTTTGGTCCTTTGCTGGCAAATCCGAAAACACTGTTTTTAGGTGCTGCAGCACAGGTTGGCATTTTCGTCACCGTGCTTGGAGCCATACTATTGACCGATAGCGGGATCGTAACATACTCCTTAGCTCAGGCTGCAGCGATTGGGATTATTGGAGGAGCAGATGGTCCCACTTCAATCTATATTGCATCACAGTTAGCTCCAGAGTTATTGGGGGCAATTGCCGTTGCGGCATACTCCTATATGGCTTTGGTACCTATGATTCAGCCTCCTATTATGAAGGCTTTAACAACGGAAGAAGAACGAAAAATTGTGATGAAGCAGCTAAGGCCAGTGTCTAAAACAGAAAAAATTGTTTTTCCATTGTTAATATTGATGTTGGTAGCCTTATTTCTCCCAAGTGCCGCTCCATTGTTGGGGATGTTCTGTTTCGGTAATCTGATGCGAGAATCTGGCGTCGTTGATCGATTAAGCGATACTACCCAAAATGCGCTTATTAATATTGTTACCATTTTTCTTGGATTGGGCGTTGGGTCGAAGTTAAGTGCTGAATCTTTTCTAAATGTGCAAACATTGGGTATTCTTGTGTTAGGTTTGGTTGCCTTCGCCATTGGCACTGCTTCTGGTGTTCTCATGGCCAAATTAATGAACCTGATATCCAGGCATAAAGTTAACCCTTTGATAGGCTCTGCCGGGGTCTCTGCAGTTCCGATGGCTGCCCGGGTGTCTAATAAGGTTGGCTTGGAAGCCAATAACCAAAACTTCTTATTAATGCATGCCATGGGACCCAACGTTGCAGGTGTCATTGGATCTGCTGTCGCTGCTGGTGTTATGCTAAGTTACTTTGGTTCATAGTGAATAAGTGGCGCCGCATTTGACGGCGCTAATTTTTCTGCTTTATTTACCTGTACGTCACAAAAAATCTTATTTTCAATTGAAATGAATTATCTTTTCCTGAAGAAATAGATACTATATCCAGTTGATTCCAACAGTAATAAAAATTATGGATAGTATTCAAAACCTTCTAAGTCAGTTTTCATTGCTGACATCGTCGCTGCTTTTAATTATTTTTGCCTTGACTGCCTATTTTCATGGGCCGGTTTTTTCCGTACATACGGCACATAATGCCCCTTCAATATTGACCAGTTTAGGTATCTTTGGAACCTTTCTGGGGGTTGCTATTGGCTTAATGAATTTTGATACGAGCAGTATACAAGCTTCAGTACCCGCCTTAATTGAAGGTTTGAAAACTGCTTTTTGGACATCCATTGCCGGAATACTGGGTGCACTGTCTATTAAGTTTCGATTTGCACTGACCATAATCCAGCGTGCCAATAAAGTAAGTCGACAGGGAGCAACGCTTGAGGATGTCGTTGATTCAATTCAGCAGATGTCAGGTCAGCTAACTTCTGCAAAAAATGATAATTTTGCAGACTCAATGATCTCCGCCCAAACAGCAACTCGCTTGAGTGTCGACGCAATGAATGACAGCCTTACGTCATTTAAAATGCAGATTACTGAATCTATCACCGATTCATTGATTGAAGCGATTAAGCATGTAATGCAGGACTTTAATGCCAAAATTGACCAGCAGTATGGTGATAATTTCAGGGAATTAAATGAATCTGTAGGCAAAATGCAAAAGTGGCAAGAAGGTAATATCACACAATTGCAGGGGCTGATTAATCAGCAAAAAGAGAGTGCAGAGGCCATGGTACGTGCAACAGAAGCTTTTTCTACGTTAGTAGGCCAAAGTCATGAATTTACTCGCGTTGCGGCCAGTATGAAAGAAATGTTGATGGGGCTCCAGGAGCAGAGCGGAGAGCTGGGATCCTTTATGGAACGGCTTGCCGGCTTGGTTACAAATGCACAAACAGGACTTCCTAATCTGGAGCGCCGAATAGAACAGTTAACGACCACATTGCATAGTTCAGTTATCGATAGTGAAGAAAAGCTATCTTCTGCTCTTAGAATTACCAGTGAAAATATTGCCAATACTGTTGAAACAGTTAATGGAACGCTCGCCAATTCAGTCATTAGTTCTCAGCACACAGTTAATGATCAGCTAAGAGAGTTAATTGATTTGAATCGAAAGCAATTTGTTGAACTTGACCAGACAATGGAAGTCGAACTAGAGAAAGCATTGAAAACATTTGGTTATCAGTTAACCGCACTGTCAGAGAAATTTGTGAATGACTATACCCCTTTAACCGACAAGCTACACGACCTTGTTAATTTGGCTGAGCAACATCATGATAGTTGATGACGAAGTCATTACTGAACAGGAAGAGCATTGGGTTTCTGTTAGTGACTTGATGGCGGGCTTAATGATGGTGTTTCTGTTGGTTGCCATAATATTTATGGTCGCTGTGGAAGAAGAGAAAAATAAAATTCGTGATGTGGCATTACTCTATGAGCGATTAAGAACACAACTGTATGAAGATTTACAAAATGAATTTAAACATGATCTGGACGACTGGGGTGCTAGGATTAATCCGGATTTAAGTATAAGGTTTAGTAAAAATGAATTTCTATTTGACCGGGGAGAAACGGATTTACAGCCAAAATTCAAAGAAATTTTGTCCGATTTCTTTCCCCGCTATCTTAATATCCTAACCAGAGATGATTATAAGGCCGATATCACTGAAATCAGGATAGAGGGGCATACATCAAGTATGTGGTTTGGTCGTACTAAGGACGAAGGCTATATCTTAAATATGGAGCTATCACAGGGCCGTACCCGCTCAACGCTCGCATATTTGCTCAACCTCACTGAAATTCAAAATCAAAAAGAGTGGCTTGTCAGTCATTTAACAGCAAATGGATTGTCATCATCCAAGCCCGTATTAACGGATTTAGGTAAAGAGGATGAGGCAATGTCACGCCGTGTTGAGTTTAGAGTCAGAACTGATGCTGAATCCAGGATCGCCGAAATTTTAAAGAATAGCTTAAGATGAAGTTGCCTGACTTTTTGGAATTCGAACCCTTTAATAAAATGCGACAGTCTTTGGGTACCGATAAGTTAGGCCATTTTGAATTCTTTGATCCCAATACGCAACTTACAGGGGATGAAAGATCCGAGTTATCCAGGTTGGGAACTCACGTAAAAGACCGATTTGTTAGAATGTTGAGTGATCATTCTCTGGGGTATAAGAATTCCCGTATTGTGGTTATAGAAGACAGCATTGCACATCTAACACAGTGTGCGAATTTTGAGTTATCTGAAACCTATGAAATAGCAATCCCTGGCAAAGTTCTTGGCAATTTAAAGCCCTGTACTCAATGTCTGCATGATTTGCGTTATCAGGGGTTTGATTTGATGCGTGAAAGAAAAAAAGCCCAAAGTGACTATGTGTTGGAACATTTCACCTTTGATGCATTTTTTAAAAATAAAAAGCTGTATCCGGTAAACTGCGTAGAATTAACAATACGCTTGTTAATTGCTAGCTGAACCGGTTTACGATTAGAACAGGCAAATACCAATTAATTTGATAGAATGGCGCCTTTCTAAATAACCGTGACTGTTTTTATGACTCAAAAATTAATAATCCTGAGCTTAGCGCTCATGCTGAACGCTTGTTCCGTTGGCAGAATACCTGATTCTGTAAGCACCGCAATATTGAATAACCCGGATATCGAAGTCGTAAAGCAGGGCTTACCTGCCTATTTATTGACCATAGATGGACTTGTGCTTAACTATCCACAAAATGCTAGCTTGCTTGCTACGTCTTCAACATTAAATGGTTCCTATGCAACTCTGTTTGTAACAGAGCCGAAACGACGTCAGTCCATCATAAATAAAGCCTATAATCACGCTGTCAGATCTTATTGTGAAACCGTTAAGAAGCAATGTGATCTTAAATCGTTACCCTTTGATGAATTTGAGGTGGTCATTGCGAACCTTAAAAAACAGAAAGATATATCTGCGTTATACCTGTTGGGGACAAGTTGGGCGTCAATGATTCAGGAAAATACCGATGATTGGAACGCAATTGCTGATTTGGCCAAAGTACAGTTAATTATGGAGCGCATTGTCGAGATTGATGAGACCTATGACCATGGACAAGGGCTATTGTATTTAGGGGTATTAAATAGTTTGATCCCACCTTCGTTAGGTGGCAAGCCTGAAATAGCGCGAGGATATTTTGAACGGGCTATAAATATTACTCAAGGTAAAAATTTATATATAAAAGTGATGTATGCGCAACAGTATGCGCGGATGATGTTTGATCAAGAGCTGCATGATGAGCTTTTACGGTCAGTAATTGCAACCAATCCTGAAGTTGAAGACCTATGGCTTCAGAATGTTTACGCACAAAAGCAAGCCGCATTGTTGTTGGCAGAAAGTGTAGAGTATTTCTAAGGAGAAGACGTTGTGTTAAAAAAATTATTACTAATGCTGGCTTTAGGTGTAACAGCAATGCACTCTGGTGCAGTAACGCTCAAAATATCAACTGCATACCCTGACGGTACGGGTATTTTAAATATCTACAAGGCGGCAGCTAAACAAGTTAAAGAACAAACCGAAGGGCGTGTGTTATTTAAATTTTATCCTGGTGGAGTAATGGGTGATGACCGTTCTGTTCTAAGAAAAATAAGAATCGGACAGCTTCATGGTGCGATCGTTCAAACAGGTTTGTTTGCAGATATCTTTAAAGATGGTCAGATTTATAATGCACCCATGCTGTTTCATAGCTATGACGAAGTAGATTACGTTCGCCAGCGTTTTGATGACGTTATCGTCTCAGAGTATCAGAAAAAAGGTTGGAAGACCTTCGGGTTGTTAGAAGGGGGGTTTGCTTACCTGGTATCTGTTAATCCGGTTAAGTCTCGCTCGGAATTATCTGCACAAAAATTCTGGATTCCTTCCAATGATGCTATTTCTGAAAAAATCAGTAACGCATTTAACATTTCTCCAATTATATTAGGTTATGGTGAAGTAAAAACGGCACTTGAAACCGGAGCGATAGACGCTTTGGCTAGTCCTCCAATTGCAACCATTACCATGCAATGGTTTACCAAGGTGAAATACCTCACTGACTTGCCCTTCATGTATACCGCTGCTACGTTGGCGATTAACAATAAGGCTTATTCAAAGATTAGTGATGAGGATCGGGTCATAGTAGACGAGATATTTAAGTCTGCCACCCAGGAGCTGGATAATCTAAATCGTACAGATAATGTGAAGGCTTATGATGCCCTTCTGAATCAGGGCATAGCTGTTGTTTCTATGAGCGACGCTGAACGCAGTGAGCTGCTGGCTGAATCAGTATCGGCAAATGTCAAACTGATTGAAATGGGTGAGTTTTCACAGGAAGTTTATGATCAGGTGAATCAATGGTTAACCGAATATAGAAGTCAGTAATCAAAATTTATCAGGGATAACGTGCTTTTATGCAGTTAGGAATTCGAAAACTTATTCAATTTGGGCGTACAGTCGAAGACTATACCCTGGTGTCTATTCTGATCGGGATGATGCTTTTAGCGGTTACACAGATATTTTTGCGTAACATCTTTGAAAGTGGTTTGAGTTGGATAGACCCGCTCGTTCGAATCGGTGTGTTATGGATCGCCCTTATTGGTGCCATGATTGGTACACGTAAGGGAGGTCATATTTCCATTGATATTCTTGCCCAATATATACCGGAACACCTTAAAAGCGTTCTAGTCAGAGTGACCTCTGTAATTTCAGCGTCTATTTGCGGACTAATGAGTTGGGTAAGTATTAAATTCTTAATTGAAGAGTATGAATATGGTATCACTGCCTTTGGTTCTGTACCTGCCTGGCCTTTTGAGTTGATTATTCCGATAGGATTTTCAGTGATGACGCTAAGGTTTGCGACACTTATTATCACCGGTCACCAGGAAGAAGATTCATGAGTTATTTGTTAACCTCAGCGGCAATTGTCTCGGCGCTGATAGGTGTGCCGCTGTTTCTTGTTATTCTATTTGGTGCTTCCATTGGATTTAGTCAAAGTGATATTGATTTGATGGTATTACCCATCGATTTGTACCGGTTGACTGAGTCGTCAGTGTTAATGGCGCTGCCCTTGTTTGCTTTTGCCGGTTTTTTGCTTAGCGAAGCGAAAACGGCAGATCGACTTGTACGAGTTTCAATGGCAGCGTTAGGCTGGTTGCCTGGTGGTATGATGATTATCGGCCTTATAACCTGTGCATTCTTTACCATGCTCACAGGTGGGTCTGGTGTTACGATCGTTGCATTAGGAGCATTATTGTTACCTGCTTATACTCAATCTGGTTATCCAGAGAGGTTTTCATTAGGACTAATAACAACATCGGGCAGTATGGGCCTGTTATTGCCGCCAGCTATTCCACTTATTCTTTTTGGTATCATTGCCCAGCAAATGGATATTCCAGGTGTTGATATCGCTGACTTATTTGTCGCAGGTATTATTCCGGCTTTGGTTATGATTCTTGCACTATATTTTTACGGTCTGTGGGCCATGAGGCATGCGCCAGCTCCTACACAGCCATTTAATGTAAAAGAATTATTGTCGTCAGCTAATGAGTCAAAGTGGGAACTTGGCATTCCAGTCATAGTGTTGGGTGGAGTCATTAGTGGCGTTCTGGTTCTGTCGGAAGCTGCTGCTGTTACCGCTCTTTACGTATTGATTGTAGAAGTATTAATTTATAAAGATATTAAGCCTCGCCAGCTGGTCAAAATTATGCAGAACAGTATGGTTATGGTTGGTGGCATCTTATTGATACTGGGTGTTGCTCTGTCATTTACTAACTTTCTGGTAGATGCTCAGGTTCCCGAGAAAATATTTGATGTGATTCGTGAGAAGATCGATTCCAAATGGGCGTTCCTATTATCACTCAATGTATTTCTGTTGGCGCTTGGTGCAATTTTGGATATTTTCGCAGCATTAATAATTATGGTTCCGTTGATTTTACCGATCGCGATTGAGTATGGCGTTGATCCGGTTCACCTGGGCATTATATTTGTGGCGAATATGCAGATTGGATATTTTACGCCGCCCGTTGGCATGAATTTATTTATTGCCAGTTATCGTTTTAATAAACCAATATCGGAGTTATATAGGGCTACAATACCATTTATGCTGGTACTTATGGTCGTTGTATTGATGATAACCTTTATTCCTGAACTGAGCCTGTGGTTAATTGATTAATAAAATCGTGCATAAATGTTTGACATCATTAAGGAATTCTATAAAATGCGCCCACTCTTGATACGAGTTAGCCAAAAAGTGTAATTAGATCAAGAACATATCGTCGGATATAAAAACGAAAGCGTTGGGTGTGTAGCTCAGCTGGGAGAGCATCGCCCTTACAAGGCGAGGGTCAGCGGTTCGATCCCGTTCACACCCACCAACGCGGAGCGGTAGTTCAGTTGGTTAGAATACCGGCCTGTCACGCCGGGGGTCGCGGGTTCGAGTCCCGTCCGTTCCGCCATTTCTTTTTCAATGGCACATCAGATAAAAGGCAGATTAAAGCCTTGCTCACCTCAAGTTTTTGTAATAAAACTTCTGAAATACTTTTAACCTGGATTTTTCTTGATACTATGCTGTAACGCATTGGATAAATTTCAAGGGAAAGAGGTTTAGAGTTCTTTATGCCAAATCATATGTATGAAGCCGTAGTTTTTTTTGATGATGGAAATATATCAAAAGAGATGCGTTTTTCTGAGTTTGAAGCTGTTCTGGATGGCTATGTAGGTATGCCTGAGTTGTCTGATTCTAGCGCTGAGTGTTGTTATTTACTGATTAATAAAGATTTAAGTGTAGGCTCAGCTGTGTTCTTTCTACTGTCGTTTGATACGAAAGGCATGCCAGATACATCGTGGGATATTCCGATTGAAATGATGGCGAAAGATGCTGAAGCAGGTAGATATGGCATTGGTCTGGTGACCCGGTCTAATTGTCCAGTTCCACAATATGCTAACCAGCTATGGGAACCTGATTCTGATGTAGTAGTTGGCCAATTGGTATCTGCAATCCAAAGAAATAAACTAGCCTTCAAAGCCGAGAAGCCGGTTGACAATATCCCCACGATTAATGAACAGGTCGAAGATTATACTGGCAATGCTCTAGATTTAGATGCCTATAGTCAGGATGTCGAAAAACGTGTTGAACGTTTAAAAGAGGCCTATAAGAAAAGACTTCATAGCTTTGAAAATCATAGAAAGCAGGAAGTAGAGCATCTCGTTGCTTTGTTAAATAATGAACGCAATGCTCACCATGAGCGCAAGTCAGAAGTTGATAAATTGCAGGAGGAACTTTCAGCTCACCTAGATTCTGCTCAGGAAGAGATTACTGGTCAACAGAAAAGTCTCGACAGGATGGCAAGTGAAAAGTCAGATTTAGAATTAATAATCGCTAATCAAAAAACAGACATTATCGATCTTCAGGCGCAGATATCTGAATTAAATAATCAGGTATCTGAAATTGCAGTAATTGAAGAGCGTTTTTTGCATGAAAAAGAGTCTATGGTTAGCAAATTGGTTGAAAAACTGACCGAGTTAGATATCGTTTTTGTTGCCTATAGTCCTGGTGCGGGTCACATGAGTCTGGATGCCATCAAATTAATGGATTATTTGGAGCAACCAGTAAAGTATGCTGCAGAAAAATGTCATGTAACCGAAGAACAATATAGATTATGGCAAGCCCATTTTAATAACCCGGTTTGCGACGAATGCGGCGACAAGATTACGAAGGTAGTGAAGCCAGACGAGTTTCAACGTGGCATGGACAATCATTGTTTTAAACACAAGAAGCCGGTTAATTAAATATTTGTTAATGAGCTAAACCAGAGATTAAAGTATGTTTATTAAAAGATGTATTAATCCGGAATCCAGTTTCGTAAGACTTTTTAAGTTGTAATATGCATACATTCTTAATGATTAGATGAATGCTGTTGGCAAACCTAATCGTTAGTCAAAATCCCAAAAGTGAACACGATTGCTATAGAATAACCACCGTATTTATATAATTGCACCATAACTATTGAGAGTATCATGCAGATTCATTGGTATCCGGGCCACATGCACAAGGCTCAAAGACAAATTCGTGAAATTATCCATAAAGTCGATGTATTTATTGAAGTGCTGGATGCTCGCTTACCGGCATCAAGTATGAACCCCTTACTTGAAGAAATTCGAGAAGGGAAACCCTGTTTAAAAATCTTAAGTAAAACAGATTTGGCAGATCCTGTTGTTACCAAAGCATGGCAACTAGAGCTTGAAAAAATGGACGGTGTTAAAACACTCCAGATAACAACACTACAGCCTGAGTTGGCAAAAAAAATCCCCCCGCTTGTAAAATCTATGGCGCCACATCGAGGTGGTCCAGGAAAACCCGTTCGCTCGATGATTGTGGGTATGCCAAATGTTGGAAAATCAACGTTAATTAATACACTGTTAGGTCGAAAGTTGGCAAAAGTTGGTAACGAGCCCGCGGTTACTAAAAGGCAGCAAAAAGCCATGGTAGATGATGATTTTCAACTTATGGATACCCCTGGTATTATGGCGCCATCATCAAAAAATGAATTAGCAGGATACCGATTAGCGACATCCGGAGCAATACGGGATACGGCTATGGAATACGAAGACGTTGGCTTATTTGCGGTGGATTATTTTATGCAGAGATACCCGGATCTATTAGCCGAGCGTTTCAATTTGGCTGAATTGCCTGAAACCGGCTATCAGTGTATGGAAATGCTAGCGGCTAAACGAGGCTGCCTTCGAAAGGGGGGAATCGATCTACATAAGATAAGTGAAATTCTGGTGAAAGAATACCGAAGTGGAAAGTTAGGTCGAATAAGCCTGGAAGAGCCAGGTAAAGAATACACCTACCGTGATTTAGAAATATATGATCAAACATAGGCCTATGTGAGTTGGTGAATACTATTCATATAAGCAAATAACAGCAGGTATTAAAAAGAATGGATTTGTCTGTCTATCTCAATGCATTAACCGCATTTTTTGTCATCATTGATCCTATTGGAGCTGCACTAATCTTTCACTCATTAGTCCCGGTGGATCAAAAACAATTTAGAGTTAAAATGGCCGTTAAGTCGGCAGTGATTGCATTAATTCTTTTGGTTGTCTTTGGGAATTATGGTGAGTCCTTACTTACCAAGCTTGGAATTAGTATTCATGCCCTGAAAATATCGGGCGGACTGTTATTGTTTTTTACCGCCTTTAATATGGTAACCAGAGATATCGAAGCCGGCTCGGTTAGTACGACAAAAAAAGATATCTCGGTTTTTCCTATGTCTATTCCTTTGCTGGCAGGCCCAGGCTCGTTAACTCTGTCTATTTTGTTGTTTTCAACATCAACAGGAAGTTTTGACTATTATTCTGTTCTATTGGCAACTATCAGTATTATCTTCCTGACCATGATACTAATGCTGCTATCTGGATATGTTAAGCGTGTCATAGGGAGGACCGGGGACGAAATATTAAGGCGGTTTCTTGGCGTGATCCTGGCAGCGCTGGCGATTCAGTTTATATTTGACGGTATGTCTGGTATATCCCTCTAGGGTTTTCTATTCATTACGTTCCGCAAAAAGGATTTCAAGTGCCATTTTTTTCAGATTTAGTCCCCAGTGTTAATATTAGCGATTGGCAATCTTGGCTACATGCATGGTTAAGTAGCTTCTTATTGATCACTGCTGCAGAAGTTGGAGACAAGAGTCAGTTGGTATGTATGGCACTCGCAGCAAGGCATAGAGCTCTACCCGTTATACTTGGAGCCGTGACAGCCTTTGCTTTGTTGAACGCCGTAGCGGTTCTATTTGGAACTGCTATTGCCAGCTGGATTCCAGATGTTTACATACTGGGAGTTGTGGCCTTACTCTTTATTTTGTTTGGAATTCATGCGCTTAAGCTTGATTCAAGCAATGACGAACACATACAGAGTCAATCGACGAGTCATGGCTTGTTTTTAACCGCTTTCATGTTAATAACCTTGTCCGAGTTTGGAGACAAAACTCAGTTAGCCGTTGTGGCGCTTAGCAGCACCTACATTCCTTTGGCCGTTTGGATTGGGGCAACACTTGCCTTGACACTAACTTCAGTTGTAGGAGCCTATGCGGGCGCAACCCTGTTAAAACGACTTCCCATTGAATGGTTGCACAAGATATCAGGTGTATTCTTTTTAATTCTCGGTGGCTTCTCTACTTATAGATTGATACTAATTATTTATTAAGTAATTGACTTGTAAATATACCAGTCATTCCCAAAGTTATAATAGCTAAATTTGAGCTTTAAATTCGTCTATTCAATATTAAAAATTCACGATACAATGTATTACTTCCAGCAATAAAGTGCGCTATTTAGCCATGTTATTGAATATAAAGTATTTCATTATTCCTTTAGTGATTTTTCTTCAATTGGTTTCATATAATACCTATGCCAACGATGTGGATAGCATCCATACGGTAAAAGCAGCGATTCCATTTGATTTTCCTCCGTATTATCAACTCGATGAAAATGGCGAGCCTATCGGGTTTGCAATAGATGTAATGAATGCCATTGCAAAAAGAAGTCAGATTCAAATTGAATATCAAATAATGGGAAGCTGGGAGAATGTTTTTGATGCTGTTAAACAACAGAAGTCTGATCTAATACCCAGTATTGACGTAATAAAAGGGGATATCTCTTTTCTGGACTTTACCTTGCCTCTTGAAACGTTTCGTATTTCCTTATTTGTTAGAAATGACAGCACCATTCAGATCAAACATTTTTCAGAACTTTCTGACTATAAAATCGGTACTGTAAAACTTAATGTTGGCACAAAAATCGTTTCAAAATTGAACAACGTGGACATGATTACGTTTGATAGTTTTGAGCAAGCTCTTTTTGCATTATATGCCGGGCAGATTGATGTAATACCCTTTCCGGAGTCAGTTGGCTGGAAGATTGCTTCACGAGCTAATCAAGAAAGAGACATTAAAATTGTTGGCCAACCTCTGGCTGAAATGAAACGTGCCATAGGTATCGCTAAAGGTAATACATTATTAGTCTCCAGGTTAAATGAACACATCAAAGAATTTGTTATATCAGAAGAATATAAATTGATAATTAAGAAATGGTTTTCTGAAAAACCATCCATCTGGTCTCAAGAGTTTATCTCCTGGATATTAGCATCGATACTTATTATCTTTATTATTATCACGGTTACTTTGCGCTACCAGGGTGTTGCTAAAGCCAAAAAGCATCTTCAAGAAATGGTTGAGCAGCGCACAAAGGAATTACTTCATAGTGAAATGCAGCACAGTGCACTGTTTGAAAGCCTGGTGGATGGTGTTATAACCATTGATGATAAAGGTGTCATTAAAAGTGTTAATCCGGCCACTGAACATTTGTTTGGGTATCAGGCTGAAGAGGTCATTGAAAAAAATATAAAAATATTAATGCCAGAACCTTATCATTCAAAACATGATGCCTACCTCTTTGATTCTAGAGGTGCTCAGGTGAAGAAAAAAATACACACCGTGCGAGATGTTCAGGGCTTGAAAAAAGATGGAACAACGTTTCATATTGAGCTTGCAGTTTCTGAAGTCAAGTCAGTAGGAGACCGGTTGTTTGTTGGGATTGTCCGAGATGTCACTGAGCGCGAAAAAGCGGCACAACGTTTGATACAAGCAAGGGATGAAGCAGAGGCTGCAAGTAGAGCCAAGTCTGAATTTCTTTCTAGTATGAGTCATGAGTTACGTACACCAATGAATGCAGTATTAGGCTTTGCACAGTTACTTGAGCTTGATAAAGAGGAGCTTTCAGATGCTCAAAATGATTCAGTGCAACAAATATTGACCGGTGGCAAACATTTGCTCCGCCTTATTAATGAAGTCCTTGATCTTGCTAAAATTGAATCAGGAAAAATGGATTGCGATATTAAAGAAATCGCTTTAAAGCAAATAATATTTGATTGCGCAGACTTTATGAACACAGTTGCTGAGCAATCAAAAATAAATATCGATTATGGCAATCCAGAAAATCACATCGTCATGGCGGACTCAAGTCGTCTCAAGCAGGTTTTACTTAACTATCTCTCTAATGCCATTAAATATAATCGCCCGAATGGTCATGTCACCGTTAGCTATCAAAAAGTTGAGGGGAATTACTTGCGCATCCGTGTCACGGATACAGGAGAAGGAATCAGTGAAAATGACCTTGAAATGCTTTTTCAGCCTTTTTCTCGTGTTGGAGATAAGTCGACTAATATTACCGGAACAGGCATCGGCCTGGTAATATCAAAAGAATTAATGACTTTAATGGATGGAACTGTTGGCGTTTCAAGCGTAGTGGGTGAAGGAAGTACTTTTTGGTTTGAGATTAAATTAGCCGAATAAATCGTTTATGTCGCTTCTCGGCTATCCGTTTCCAGCAAGAAATCACGTGGAAAGGGACATTTGGAAAGGCCTTACATTTGACATTATGAGTTGTTGGGCTTGATTGTAGTTATCGTATTCAATGGATGAAACAAATGGCCCCTCATTACTTGTATTAAATCCTGTGTGTGCTTGTATGGTTAAAGAATTTGAGGACTAATTTCTGTTACCCGCTATTTTACCTTCTTACAGGCAAAAAAAGACCAACCTTTCGGTCAGTCTCTTCTTTGAAATGTGGTAGTGGCGGTGCGACGGTTCGCGGCCAGATTTGAACTGACCCTAAAGCTGGGACAAATGTTTTAGATAAGATTTGCACATATTTCGATTGCTCGATCAAGCAGATCATTTTGCATGTTAAGGAATAGTTTTTATTTGTATGGCTTTGTGCTTTCCTCATTGTAAAAAACGGGCAGCGGTGGATTAGGACTTGTTATGTTCTTTCTGTTGTTAGGGATTAGTTGCGGATTGGGTTGTGGGTTTGAGATGCCGGTTATAGTAAGTTCCGCCCTGCCAGATTTTTAATCAAATGTACCTTGTGAATAATCATCTGGCAGTGAATTCGTCACAGTCAGGTCAATAGTCATGGTAAAAATCCGTTATAAATGAAGCGTCTGATTTATACGCTGTATGAACCGCTCTGTATGAAGTACAGGAAGGGCATTAATCCTGAACCTGTTACAAATGGTAAAAAGACGCTGCTGTTTTTCCCATTATCTGCTCTTTTTCATCCATGCTCAATGAGCTCAATAGTGCATCACTGGTGTTTATCCACTGCTGATAACTGGCAGCGAGGTTGACCACAGGCCAGTCGCTTCCCCACATAACTCTGGATGGTCCGAATACGTTCAAAATGTGGTTCACATAGGGTTCTAGATCGTCGGCCTTCCAGGATTCAGACGCTTCAGTTACCAGACCAGATAATTTGCAATATACATTTTCAAGGCCGGAAAATTCAGCAATGTGATCGGCCCATAACTGAAATTCACTGTCGGCAATATTGGGTTTAGCGCAATGATCTATCACGACTTTCAGATCTGGATATCGATTAACAAATGTTTTGAGTACTGGCAGATGGTTAGGCAGAACCAGGGCGTCAAAGCACAGCCCCATCTCCATGAGTTTGTCAATTGATGGTCGCAGTGCATCGGAGAGCATCCACTGATCATCTACAATGTCCTGAATCATGGGACGGATGCTTTTGACCACAGGGTGTTGAGACAGGCGGTCTAACTGAACCAGCCCAGCAGGTGAATCCATCTCGACCCAGCCAACAATACCCGCAATAAACGCGTGCTGCTCGGCGAGATTGATCATATAAAGTGTTTCTTCAAAAGTGGCTGCAGCCTGAACCAGTACGGTTTTTTCAATATTAAATTGTTTTAATGTATCTTTGAGATCATGGGGTTCGTAGTCTCGATAGATAGGCTGTAAGTCGTCAGTAAGCCACCCGTAATCATCACGGCTCAGTTTCCAGAAGTGTTGATGACTGTCGATCATAAATATAGGTCCTCTGCCAGGCGCTGATCATCGTGCTCTTGGTTACACTACACCCTTGATCAGGATGATGTTTCCGTATGGACGGATTTCTCCGGTAGAGATAATGCCAAAACAATTTTGTGATCGCTTGTAAAAGGCAAAACGATCCAGTGGCGCTACATCAATGCTTCGTTTTTCATGCTGCAACAGCAGCGCTGAAAATTCGTTACATATATCGGGTACGTGTTCAGGCTGGTCAACGACTTCCATACGAAATGCAACGGGATCCACAAAGGTATCTACCGGAAACACATCCAGCACCGCATTCAGTACATCGGTACTGGATGCAGCAGGAAAGTGGATATGCCGCTTTGCATTTGAAGCGGCAGGGTAGTTTCTGTCTACAATGGCCAGTTCGTCACCATGACCCATGCTTGCCAGCAAGTGGAGTACATCGGCGGTCAGCAATGTGTTCAGGTTTTT
>Ga0224506_10000469_pt1 | contig 34659 bp, 31 predicted proteins | sample SF_Jan12_sed_USG_2_FD_169108 | JGI IMG/M metagenome (GOLD analysis project Ga0224506, IMG submission 169108) | Sediment microbial communities from San Francisco Bay, California, United States - SF_Jan12_sed_USGS_8_1 | ecosystem: Environmental > Aquatic > Marine > Sediment | place: USA... | reverse complement strand
TCATTTGCTCTGGGAGCCAGGGCATTGAAGCTCTTTTCCAGTACTGGTACGTTTAGACCAAGTGGATGACCTTCAGGTGTATCAATGGGATCCACTTCCTTGTAAGCATCTAGCATAACAGTAGAAATAACTTCCAGTGCCTGCTGCCAGGCACTTTGCATTTCCATGGTCCATGCCTCCTCAGCCATGTCACGCATCACACCAATCAAAGTGGTTGAAACTGCATCATAGTGCGCAGGTTCAGCACCATAACCCTGATGACGCTGGCCAAGTTCAGTCAAGGCCTTTGAAAGTACATCAACATTATTCAGATTATTGATTACAAGCTGTAACGCGGCCAGTAATTTCTTTTTCTGTTCTTTAGGTGTAGTATTTACAAATAATGGTTTAACAGTCGGATATTTTTCAAAGAGTTGTTGATAGAATTTAGCAACCAGTTCCTCTCCACGAGGAGCCAGCAGATTAAAGCTATTTGTTAAGGCATTGACATTAAGTCCTAGTGGGTGTTCTTCTATAGTTTCAACTTCTTCTATAGCTTTAACTTCTTCGTTTACTTCACCATAGGCATCAAGCATCACTTTGGCAATAACTGATAATGCATGAGTCCAGGCTTGTTCAATCTCGCTATTCCATGCATCACCGGCCATATCTTTCATAACATCGATCAAAACTGAAGCAACTGCATCATAATGTGCGGGTTCTGCACCATACTGTTGATGTCTGGCACCTAACTCTGTTAGAACTTTGGCCAGCATATCAACATTATCCAGATTTCTAACCAACAGTGTTAATGCTGCCAGTAGTTTACGTTTCTGCTCAGTAGGTGTTGTATTAGAAAATAATGGTTTGACCCCTGGATATCGTTCAAACAGTGTTTTATAAAATCTGGCCACCAATTCATCACCATTGGGTGCCAGCAAATCAAAGCTAGTTCGAAGAGCTGATATATTTAAACCTAGAGGATGATCTTGATCGGTGCTATCTGACTCTGTTTGTAGTGAAACATTTGAATCAGGCCCAGCATCTGTATAAGCATCAAGCATCACTTTCGCAATGACTTCAAGCGCGTGACTCCATGCCTTGTTAATATCATCAGTCCATGCATCACCAGCTATTTCTTGCATCACGTCAAGCAGGGTTGAAGCTACCGCTCCATAATGGCCAGCCTCTGCACCATATCCCTGGTGTCTGGCGCCTAATTCAGTCAAGGTATTCGATAAAACATCGATATTATTAAGATTATTAATAACAAGCTTGAGTGCAGCTAACAGTTTTTGCTGTTGTTTTTCTGGTGTGGTATTGGAGAATAGTGGTACTACATCAGGATAACGGTTAAACAGCTCTTCATAGAACCTTGCAACCAGTTCCTCCGCCTTTGGCGTAACAGCTTCAAAACTGGCTGTTAATAGATTAACATCCAGTCCTAGCGGGTGAGTGGCCGGATCGGCGCCTTCCTTCATCCAGGCCAGGGGATCAAAACCCAGGCTATCACTACCATTCGCCAAGTTCCTCTCCCTGGGTTTCTACCCTTCCCTCAACAACATCCCATGCTAGTTGCTGATAATCCGTTGCACCACGATTTTTGGCTTGATAATCGAAAATTGTTTTCCCATATGATGGACTCTCAGCCAAAGCAACAGTTTCACGAATAGGCGTTTGTAATACTCTGTTTGGGAAATAGTGAACAACACTATCTCTGACCTTTCTGGCAAGTTTGCGTCTATCATTATATCTAGTTAGAACCAGCCATTTCTTTGTGTGTCGATTGAGAGTATTTTCGACATAATCAAATATTTGCATTTGTCGAGATAAGCCCTGTAGCGAATAGTAATCACCGGCAACAGGTATAATCACTTCATTCGCTGCCAATAGAGCATTCATTCCCAATATACCCGAAGTTGGTGGGCAGTCTATTAATATGAAATCCTTTTCTGCCTTACTTTCCCTGATCGAATACTGTAAAAGAAAACCTCTTTGACTACCTTTGCTACGTATGTACTCAAACTCACCTAATTTATCACCAGCTGGTAGTAATTCCAGGTTATCGCGAACTTCCTCTGTCATATCAAATAGTGAAGCATCGTTTATTAGTATATCTGCCACACCCATTTGTGGTTTTTTCGTCACACCAAGTCCGACTGACAAATTAGCCTGTGGATCAAGATCAATAGCAAGTACACGATATCCATCGCGTGCCAGTGCATGAGCAAGATTCATTGTGGTGGTAGTCTTACCAACACCACCTTTTTGATTTATTATCGCTATGACTCTCATTAATATATTCTCTATGACTCAGCTATAGAATCTATTACTTTTAATTCGGCAGAATTACACATGTGATCGATATCCAGCAAAATAACCATTTTTTCATTTACTGTAGACAACCCTTTTACATAATCAGTATCAACCGCAGTACCAAAATCAGGCGCTTCTTTAAAGTCATCACTTGAAATGTTATAAACGTCAGATACCGCATCAACAACAATACCCATAGTTCGTTCCTTCTCACCATCACTAACTACTTTCACGACAATAACAACAGTTGTAACACCATAATCAAGTTGCTCAAGATTAAAACGAAGTCGCAAATCTATAATTGGAACAATCGTGCCACGCAAATTAATAACACCACGAATATATTCAGGTGTGTTAGGTATTTTCGTAACAGTGTCCCAACCTTTAATTTCCTGAACTCGAAGAATATCAACTCCGTATTCCTCACCAGCCAACATAAATGTTAAAAACTGATTTCCATCGTTACCCACAGACATCAAATCAATACTATGTTCATTTTGTGTAGTATCGTTCATATTTACAGCTCCTTAGGCCACTGCCTCACCACCACTATCCTCATTCGAACTGGACTCATTGGTGGCCTGAATATCTAACTTACCCTCTTCGACCTCTATCTCTTCAATGTCACCATCTTCACTACTTCCTGAAGAAGACAAATTTAATCCAGGATGGGTTGTCACTTTCTTACTTAATTCATACAGCCCTACAACATCTAAAATAAGCGCAACTGTTCCATCCCCAAGAATAGTTGCGCCCGACAGACCTTCTACTTTTTTATAATTTGTTTCAAGACTTTTAATTACCACCTGCTGCTGAGCAAGCAACTCATCAACAAACAATGCTACTTTATGACCTTCCGCCTCAACTACAACAAGCAAACCCTTGTCTAACACAGTCGAGTCTGCAGTGAGGCCAAATGCATGATACAGTCTAACGATAGGTATGTAGTCATCACGCAATTTATACACTTCACCACGTCCACTAATTACATTTACTTTATCTTTATGAACCTGGACGGACTCAATAATTGATACCAGAGGTATAATGTAAATTTCTGTACCAACTCGAATTAACTGACCATCAAGGATAGCCAGAGTTAGTGGCAATCGAATCCTGAATGTTGACCCATCACCTTCTTTTGATTTTACATCGACAGTACCACCTAGGGATCGAATATTACGACGCACTACATCCATTCCAACGCCACGACCTGACACATCACTTACTTGATCTGCCGTGGAGAAACCAGGCTGGAATATAAGATCGTGGACTTGATCTTCTGTCAGATTATCATCTGCTGACACAAGCCCGCTGCTTCTAGCCTTGGCAAGTATTTTCTCAGTATTTAAACCACCGCCATCATCTGTTATTTCTATCACAATGTTCCCACCCTGATGATAGGCATCAAGATGCACCAGCCCCATTTCTGATTTACCCGCTGCAATTCGTTTTTCAGGTGATTCAATACCATGATCCATAGAGTTTCTGACCAAATGAACAAGTGGGTCACCAATTTTTTCCATCACTGTCTTATCGAGTTCAGTTTGTTCACCCGACATTTTCAGCTCAACTTTCTTACCCAGTTGACTACTAAGATCATGAACCAATCTAGGGAAACGTTGAAAAGCGAAACTGATTGGCAACATGCGTATACGCATGACCGATTCCTGTAATTCTCGTGTATTTCTTTCCAGCTGAGACAGGCCATCCCTTAATGTATCAAGGTGTGAATTATCCAGCTCTTCGAGTTCCCCGAATTGGCCTAACATCGCCTGAGTGATTACCAGCTCACCTACGGTATTAATAAGTTCATCCACTTTATCGATTGACACTCTGATCGATGTTTCACCCGAACCAGATGCTTTCCTTGACTCTGTAGCTGGCTTATTGGTATTTGCCGGTTGTTTTGTCGGTGTACTTGCCTTGGGTGTGGTTGACTGGCTTTGCTGGCCTGATGCCACTACAGGTTGGTAAGCATCAAGCATAATACCTGCAATAATACCTAATGCATCCTGCCATGCTGTATTTACTTCAGATGTCCATAAATCACCTGCCAATTCCTTCATAGTAGAGATTAATGTACTTGCTACAACATCATAGTGCTCAGCAACAGCGCCATAAGCCTGGTGCCTGGCTCCCATTTCTGTTAACGACTTAACCAGGGCTTCTGGGTTTTTTAAACTACCCACAACAAGTTTTAATGCTGCGAGAAGTTTAGCCTGCTGTTTCTCTGGTGTAGTATTTTTAAAGAGGGGTTTTACTTCAGGATGATTACTAAATAACGACTCATAAAAACGGGCCGCTAATGCTTCAGCCTGTGGTGCTAGTGCATCAAAACTCTTTTCCAGAACCGCTACATTTAATTCTGGCTTATTTTCTGAAGATTTTTTAGTATCCCCAACATCCCCACTGTACGGAGAAATAATTAAATCACATTCATCTTCTACCCATGCAAATACTTCTCTTATATCTGTCTCAGACGTATCTGATTTAAGAATTATTTCCCATGACAAATAACTGTCTTCCGACTCTATATCGTCAAGGCCTGGCAATGAAGAAGTGTCAACACGCACCTCAATTTCACCCAATTCTTCCAGCTCCCTGATAATCCTGACTGCATCATTCCCTGTCTTATACATATCGCGGTTTGGATTAAAGTAAATCTTCCAGCAACCGGTTTCTGATATATTACTACCTGTTCCTTGTTCATATGAATCAGTTACGGTATTTACCTGTTCTCTTTCATTATTTGCGGAACCATTTAATAAATTATCAAGCTGCTCCTGCGCTACAGAAATAGCATCATGATTTAGTGGTAAGTCATCACGAAGTGATTGCAACATTTCTCGAAGCACATCAACAGATGAGAGTAATATCTCAACTCCTTCCTGGGTAACATCACGCTTACCATCACGCATTTCATCCAGCAGGGTTTCCATCACATGGGTAAATGAGGCAACAGCATTTAACCCAAAGGTCCCACTTCCACCCTTAATTGAATGAGCAGCCCGAAAAATAGTATTGATTGTTTCCGCATCTGCTGCTCCCACATCAAGATTCAGAAGCTCGGATTCCATAATCTCCAGGCCTTCAAAACTTTCTTCATAGAAAGTTACGAGAAATTGGGTCATATCAATAGACATTGGATTCCTCGATTACAATACTTTTTTTATTGTGGCTAACAACTGATCAGGATTAAAAGGCTTCACAATCCAACCAGTAGCTCCGGCTGTTTTACCTTGTGCTTTTTTATCATCTCCACTTTCTGTGGTTAACATTAAAAGTGGTGTAAATTTATATTCTGATAAGGCTCTGAGTTCTTTAATCAGTGTTATTCCATCCATAACTGGCATATTCACATCAGAAATCACCAGATCAAATTGTTGTCCCTTAGCTTTATCCAGCGCTTCTTTTCCATCACAGGCTTCAACGACATCATGCCCAGCACCTTTTAGCGTAAAGGTCACCATCTGTCGCATGGAAGCAGAGTCATCGACTGCTAGTATTGTTGCCATACTATCCACCTCATATTAATTACTATTGTTAATTTCTATCTGGTAATCCCAGTTCAGTACTTAAACCAAGTAATCCAGCTGAACGAATTAGTGCATCACTGGGTGTATTCCATTTTGCGGTAACTTTTCTCGCAGCGGCATCCTGAAAAAAGGCCGTTAAAAGTTGTAAAGCAGCAGCATCAATACGACCTAGTTCGGCTGCATCTATTACAATTTCACCACCTTTACCCAAGGCTGCTGTAAGCTGTGAATGAAATTCACCCACTCTGGATATATCCAGAATGTCACCACAGTCCACCTGAGTAACTCCACCATTGCCTTTGTCTGATTTCGAAAACAGGCCCATAAGTACTTCCTTAATTACCAATGCAAAACCGTGTAGTCGCTCTACACGTAATAGTCTTATCGTCTGCACTTATAAGAGCTTTAATTGACTAGGGAATAAGACTTAGATGAGTAGGTTCTTATAACCATGTGAGTTACCTAAGAATTTAGATAGACGCCTTAAATAAAAAAAGGAAGTTAACAGTTTAATAAATCAATTCCATAAAATTTAACATTGGGCTCAAGCGTAGATATCAAGCATTCCTGATCCTGTCGAAGTTGAGAGTGCAGTCACAATTTCTGGTTCCTGTGTTAATAAGCCAGATTTACTTCCAGTACCAGTGTTCATTGATGACTGTTCCCTACCTTCCTGTGATTGTTCCCTACCCGACATGGAATGATGGGACACATCAACATTTCCCAGGTTAAGGCCGTTTTCATTAAATAGTTCACGTAGCCGTGGGACCGATGTTTCCAGAACATCACGGACTTGTGAGTGAGGAGAACTAAAAGAGATACTGGTTTGCTGGTCATTGCCAAACTGAACCCTGATTTCAAGCATGCCTAGCTCGGGAGGATTAAGCCTAATCTTGGCTTCATTAATATTCTGCGAGACCATCCAGTGAACTCGATCTCCAATCACATCTCCCCATGCAGGATTTTGTGGGTTGATTGTCATATTCGCGACTACAGGCATTGATGATTGTGGTGGTTGATTTTGTCCTAGACCATTTATTCCTGAAACAGTGGCATACGCAGATGCACCAAGATGACTACTATTGATTGAGCTTGAATTGCTTTGTGCATTTGTTGTCGACTTTGCAATTGCATTTTCCTGAATAGTATTCAGTTCAGATTTCAGCAGGTTTTCTTTTAAAACATCCTGCTTTAATTGTGCCATCTCGTCACCAGAATTATGGCGCATTTCATTCTCTACAGTCTGAGCATTAGTTTCGGCAATCTGACTGGCTTTTACGGCACGAGCAGATTCAGCAGCAGCAAGTCCGCTTATTTTAGAATTGGCATCATTTAAATCCGATAATACCGGATTGACAGCGGAAGCTGTTCTCTCCTGAGTAGCCGAATAAGAGACAGCCTGTGGATTGAGTGTGTTGGTCTGTTGCTTTTCTTCTTTCAACTGTAACTCAGAAAGATCGACTGTTTCAGTGTCCTGTGGATTTTTCTGGCTATTCTGATTATCAGAATGTTCACTATCAGCCTGATCTGTTGCAGCCTGTAATAGTTCTTCAGCAGTCATCTCTTCAAGCTGATATGTATTTTCATCACCACTGGCTACCATCAAACGTGGTGTTTCAGGATCAGTACTATCATATTCAGCCAGGACACTTTGCCAGGCAAGCTTTGACTCATCAGATGGCAATTCCTTGCCGCCCGGCAATAGAATTAATTCCATTTCATCCTGTGAAATCAATTGCTCGCCCTGAACTGCGGCTTCAGTTAATAACAGGGGATTCATATTCAGTGCTGGGTCAGAAAATCCAGTTTCGATGGCATTTTTGCCATTTGAAGATAAAGTTGACTTTAAAATAGCAGCAAACTCACCACTATTTTGACCTTGAGGGACTGAATTTGCTGCAATAGCAGGACTAGTACCACCCACTGTTGCAAGTTCGGCACCCATATTTAACAGGACTGATGAGCCTTCAGACATAGTTAGATTCCAGTGGACTTAATCCACGCATTATTCATCTAACTCTTGAAATTGCAAAGCCTGTGCCAGAAAGGCCAAAAAAATTAAAGCAGGTATTAGCTAATAAAATTTATAATTATTATTTATGGTGAAGCAACCAGAACTGATTATTTGCGTGATCATCCTGTTCCCGTTGCTCCCGGCTTTGTTCCTGCCTTTGCTCCGTATTCTGATACCGCTCAACGGTCTTACCCAGAGCTTCTGTACGAATATGACGATGCTGCCAGACATCACGTCTATTATCTCGCTCAACGGAAACCTGTTCTATCATTTCGCGTTGTGACACAATGGCGGTATCAAGTTGGGCAAGAAAACTCTGGTATGCCTGCAGCTGTGAACCATCCATCCCACGACTGCCATGTTCCTGAAACATTCGATAATATTCAGCACGGTAACTAACCAATTGCTCAAGCTTCATCTCATGCTCAGTCAATGCACGCTGAGCCTGACCCAGGTCTTTTACAGCTTCCTTCTCATGGTCTTCAGCAAGCTGCTTGATTGGAATCATTCGATCAGACTTTTTCATTGTTTAAACCTGCCTTGCCAGGAAATCCTGACTCTTACAAGTATATGCAATTTTTGTGACTGTTTCTGGCACCACTATTGCACCGTAAATGCTGCCATCGGATTTGCACTTGGTTCTATCTGCAGCAAGGCTTCCAGATCATGGATACTGTTCTCAAAGTTCACTGCCATTTTCATATCCTGCCGAATAAAATCCTGTATTTGTGGATTCATGGCAATCGCCTCATCAATGCGTGGATCACTCCCTGCCGCATAAGCACCAACATTGATAAGATCTCGATTCTGCTGATATAAAGCATTTAATTGCCTGAAGCGGGTTGCCCAGGCGAGATGCTCCACGCTGGCAATATCCGTCATCAACCGACTAATGGAAACTTCGATATTAATTGCAGGGTATAGTCCACCTTCTGCCATTTCGCGGGATAAAACAATATGACCATCCAGAATGGCCCTTGCAGAATCTGCAATCGGATCCTGTTGTTCGTCTCCTTCTACCAGCACTGTATAAAAGGCTGTAATTGAACCTGAAGTCTTATCACCATTACCCGCTCGTTCAACCAGTTGGGGAATACGTGCAAATACCGAGGGTGGATAGCCCTTAGTAGCTGGTGGCTCTCCGATGGCCAGAGCAATTTCACGTTGTGCCTGGGCAAATCGGGTCAGAGAATCTATCAGCAACAGGACATTGCGGCCGCGGTCTCGAAAATATTCAGCAATGCTGGTAGCAAGATAGGCCCCATGCATTCGCATTACGGGCGCGTGATCGGCAGGCACGGCGACGACCACAGCTCGGGACAGACCTTCCTCACCCAGGATATTATCAATAAACTCCTTGACCTCACGACCTCGCTCTCCAATAAGGCCAACAACAATCACATCTGCCGTTGTAAATCGGGTCATCATCCCTAACAGGACACTCTTACCCACACCACTTCCAGCGACCAGCCCCATCCTTTGACCTCGTCCAATGGTGAACAGAGCGTTGATGGCCCTGACACCGACATCAAGTGGTTCCAGGATTGGTTTCTTTGATAAAGGATTTATCCGTCGACCACTTAGCGGAACCCTTTCATGGGTTCGAAGTGGGCCTTTACCATCAAGCGGCTTACCGGAACCATCCAGAACCCGACCAAGTAAATCTTCTCCAACGTCTACCGCATAAACTCGACCAGTCGGAATTACCCTTGCATTTGGGCGAATACCTTCCATGTCTCCAGTGGGCATTAAATAAATATGCTCCCCGGAAAAACCAACCACTTCGGCTTCGACAAATTCCTTATGAATACTTTCGACCAGGCACCTGGAACCAATCGCAGCCTGGCATCCCACAGCTTCCAGAGTCAATCCAACCATGCGTGTTAATCGACCCTCAACAATCAAGGGTGGACTATCATCAAGGCGTCGAGTGATATTATCCAGTTTATGACGCCAGACAGGCATATGCACATGCCAGGGTTGCAGGATATCTTCCTGGTCAGTCATGCTCTTGTCCCTGATCCCTCTCACGCTCACCACCGAGTATGGTGGCAATTATCTGGTTCATTCTATGCTCGACACTGGCGTCGATTCTGGAGTGTTCTGCCTCAATACGACAACCGCCTCGTGTTAATGAGGGGTCTTCTGTAAGCTTCCAGCTTTGTTCTCGTTCATCACTTATCACAAATACCTCGCGAACCAGTTCTGCATCTTCTGGATGAAGAAATATCTGCGTCTGTCTGGTATTTGCTGGTAATGCCGACATCGCTTCCCTTACTACAGCAATGACCTGTCCAGGATCAGTATGAAGTTCTCTTCGAATAAGTTGTTTAGCTATTAAAATACTCATATCAGATAACTGACTGACCACTTCTTCATCTAGTTCACTAAGTGGTCGAGAGATAAATTTCAACACAGAATCCAGCCGATTTAAACGTCCAGTGAGGAGGTTTTCCAGTTTTCCATGACCTGCTGCAAAACCATCTTTGTTGCCCTGATCCACCCCAATCTCATATCCCTGCGCATAACCTTCGGTATACGCCAATTGTTGTATGGCCTCAATTTCGGCGGCCGTAACCAGTTCTTCGGGAATAGGAGGTTCTTCCTCTACAACAGGGGCCTCCCATTTTTCATAGGCGGTAAGACCTTTTTTATTTGGAATAACTTTGGGCTGAGGCATATTTATACGTACTCATCATTGCTCTTAAGATTGATTTCACCCGCATCTGCCATACGCCGCGCAATAGCAAGAATTTCTTTTTGCGCATTTTCGACTTCGCTAAGTTTAACTGGCCCTTTCGCCTCAAGATCATCTTCCAGCATTTCTGCTGCACGTTTTGACATGTTTTTGAGAATTTTGTCTTTAACCCCGGAATCAGCACCTTTAAGTGCTGTGATAAGAATATCTGACTGAATTTCTCGCAACATAACCTGGATACCTCGATCATCAATATCTACCAGGTTATCAAATACAAACATTAGATCTTGAATGCTCTCGGCCATTTCCATATCAGCCTCTTTGACAATTTCCATGATTTCGTTTTCAACACCAGGTTCCAGGTAATTCATTACGTTAGCTGCAGTCTTAAGCCCGCCAACAGAAGATGTTTTAATATTGTCAGAGTTACCTGAAAATTGTTGTTCCAGCATATCATCCAATTCATTAATGGCACTGGGTTGAATACCATCTAATGAAGCGATACGCATTACGACATCGACTCGCATATTTTCCGGCAAAGCAGATAAAACATCTGCAGCACGATCCGGCTCCAAATAGGAAAGTACTATGGCAATTATCTGAGGATGCTCAAGTCGAATAATATCGGCAACGGCACGAGGTTCCATCCACTTCAGGGCATCAAGCCCCTTGGAATTTCGTCCCATCAGAATTCGGTCTAATAATGCCTCTGCTTTATCCCCCCCCAGGGCATTTGTAAGTACCGTTCTTAAATAGTCTTCACTCCCAACCCCAAGTGAAGTATGCTCACCAATAGAGTCTGAAAAATCATCCAGAATTTCTGCAACCTGTTCCTTACTAACTCCGCCAATGGTTGCCATGGCTTCACCCACCGCCTGAACTTCCTTGGGAGACATATGCCGCATTATTTCTCCAGCATCATCCTCACCAATAGAAAGCAACAGTACCGCAGAGCGTTCGATACCATTGAGCTTTTTTTCTTTCTTAGCCACTATCAGGAACCTCGTTTCTTATCAGCCATAATCCAGGTTCGTACTACCTGTGCCACCATCTTGGGATCATCTGCAGCAACAGCTTTGGCCAGTTGTAAATTCGATTCATAAACGGGCGCTTCAAGTTTGGGCGGTTCTATTGGGCCATCTTCATCCTCATCATCCTCATCCTCTGCCTTTGATTTAGCCATTAAATTTTTCATCATTGGGCGAAGGAAACCAAATAACAGGAAGAGTAACAATAGAACTACCCCAATCTGCTTTATAGCAACCCAGAACCAGTTCTTCTCCCAGAAAGGAATAACTGGTGGTTCTACAACAATAGGTGGAGTAAAGGCCACATTGCTAACATTAACGGTATCCCCTCGTAAAGCATTAAACCCTACTGTTTCCTTGACAAGAGCCGTAAATCGGGTCAGCTCTTCTGGTGTATATGGGATACTAATAATTTCACCTTCTTCATTCTTTCCTACTCGGTTATCGACCACAACAGCGATTGATAAACGCTTAATTTTCCCTGGCTGTTGCCGGGTGTGGCTAATAGTCTTGTCCAACTCAAAATTTCTTGTTGACTGGCGGCGGGTTTTGGTTGGGGCTGTCTGTGTCTGGGTTTCTTCCGTGGCCTCTTCAGGTGCCTCTGCAACGCCGGGAGGTTGATTTGTCAAGGCTCCAGGAATCCCCGCTTCAACTGAACCAGTACTTTCTTCTTCAACATTCTGTTCACTTCGAACGGCTGGTAAATCAGGGTTAAACCTCTCTTGCGTAGTCTCTGTAATGGTAAAATCCATTTCTGCAGAAACCTGTGCATGTACCCTTTCTTTACCCACCAACGGTACCATGAGTTGTTCAATTCGATTGGTATAGAGTGATTCCACGCGACGGGTGTAATCAAACTGTTGAGCACTTAGCTTCATTCCATTTGGTGTTAGATCGTCTGATAACAAGCGACCTTTTGCATCAACAATGGTGACATTTTTGGGTTGCATCTTGGGAATACTGGAGGCAACCAGATGACGAATTGCCTGAATCTGTTCCTCTTCAAGTCGCCATCCTTGTGCCAAAGAAAGCATAACTGAGGCACCAGGCTCACGTTGATCACGTATAAATGCCGATTCTTTAGGTAAGGCCAAATGTACTCTGGCTGATTCTACAGCTCCCATAGATTTTATGGTCTTAGATAACTCTCCTTCGACTGCACGTTGATACCTTGCATTTTGAATAAAATTACTTGTACCAAACCCCTGTTCTTTTTCAATCAACTCAAAACCTATACTGGTGTCCTGAGGCAAATTACTTTCAGCCAGCATCATTCTGGCTTCATGTAATCTTTCAGCAGGAACTAGCAGCATGCCAGATTCATGTTCAACCTTATAATCAAGATCGGCTGCCTCAAAAACATCAATTATGGCACTGGTGTCCTTTGGAGATAAATTGCTGTACAAAACACTGAAATTGGGTTCCTGAGACCAGAGTACAATGGCAACAGCGATACCAATACTCATGGCCAGACCTACCATAACCCCAATTTGACGCATAAAAGGCATGCTAGACATGCCTTTTGCCGATTCAACCAGGTTTTCTACTTTTACCAAATCCATAAATTATTTTTCTCGATTCAGGATTACACCTGCATGTTCATTATTTCCTGGTAAGCTGAAACCAATTTATTTCTAACTTCTACCATAGCCTTGAAGGAAACATCTGCTTTTTGCAGTGACACCATCACCTCTGAGAGTTGCATGTTAGGATCACCTTTCTGAAATGACTGGGCTTTTGCACTGCCGGTTTGTTGCAATTCATTTACTTTATTTATTGACTGTTGTAATAATTTCGCAAAATCATCACCTTTCTCTACAGCAGAAGCATCAACAGGCTTACTTTGTGCCTGGGAGGCAAGCGCCCGCATCTGGACTAAAAGAGCTTCTGGATTGATTGTATTGTTTGCCATAATTAAGTCCTGTATAAAAAATCAAGCAACTTCTATATCGTTAGAACCTGGTATAGAAATTCCTTCATCACGCATTCTCGCCAGTTTGTATCTGAGAGTACGTTGGCTTATACCTAGTCTTTCTGCAGTCAGCTTACGACTACCCCGTACATCTTTAATAGTATTCAAGATAATGTCCCACTCTCGTTGTCGCAAATCACCATTAAGCGTCTCTTTTTTGTCAGACATCATATCTTTCTTGACCGATGAATTGCTCATAACAGGAGTTAACTCAAATTGAATATCTGTGTCTTCAATCACATCACCAGAGTGTAAAATCATACACCGCTGAATGACGTTATCTAGTTCCCTGACGTTACCTGGCCATTCATAGGACTTTAGTTTTGCCATTGCTGCATTTGAGAAGGAGACTTTAGTTGAGCAGTTATTTTCAATATATTTTTCAAGAAGACGTTCAGCGATAGGGACAATATCATTGGTACGTTGTTTCAAAGGAGTAATGTGAAGAGGAAAAACATTCAATCTATAAAACAGGTCTTCCCGGAATTCATTTTTCTTAACAGAGGCCCACATATCCCTGTTAGATGTAGCCAAAACCCTAACATCCAGCTCAATCACCTTATTTCCACCAAGACGTTCAACTTCCTTTTCCTGTAGCACACGTAACAACTTTGCTTGTAAGCCCAGTTCCATTTCAGAGATTTCATCAAGTAGAATAGTTCCTCCGTTTGCCAGTTCAAATTTTCCTGGAGAGGACTTATAAGCTCCGGTATAGGCACCTTTCTCATATCCAAACAAGGTCGCTTCAAGCATGTTTTCTGGGATTGCTGCGCAATTTATTGCAATAAATGGTTTATCTGCTCGCGGAGAATGTTGATGAATAAATTTTGCCAGAACTTCCTTACCCACCCCACTTTCACCAGTAATCATCACAGTTGCATTACTGTCTGACACTTTTTTTGCTAAGTGGACGAGTTCAAGCGACGATTCATCTTCGGCCACAAGGTCATGGCTTACTTCTTCATAAACTTCAATATAATTACTAACCATACTTACCAATACTTCAGCCTCAAATGGCTTTACAAGATAGTCAACAGCTCCATCTCGCATCGCATCTACTGCCTGCTGTATAGTCCCGTAGGCAGTCATCAACATAACTGGCACAGAATGATTTGATTGCTTAATTTTTTTCAATAATGTCTGACCATCCATGATAGGCATTTGAATATCACTGATGACAAGATTGATTTCATGTTGCCCCAGCAATACCAGAGCCTGTTCACCATGAGATGCTGTCAATACCTCATAACCAGCTAATTGAAGGGTGTCGGATAATGCTTCCAACAATTCCTGGTCGTCTTCTACAATTAGAACACTTAATTTATTCATACTCACCTCATGCTTAACAATTGCTTTTCTTTATCTGTTACAGTCTCATTCATGCCATTATTAATGTCTTCTGTTTCAACAATCGGTAAAACAATATCAAATGTACTACCCCGCCCGCGCCGAGAAGTCAGACTGATTTCACCATCATGGGAATTAACAATCGCATTCACGACGGCAAGCCCTAAGCCAGTCCCATCACTACGAGTTGTGTAAAATGGAGTAAAGGCATTCTTCTCAGCATCTGGTGTAAAACCAGGCCCATTATCCTGTACAATCAACCTGATGTTGTTCCCGTCAACTACTGTAGCGATGACAAACACCATACCTTCATCTTCGATAACCTGACTGGCGTTAACCAAAAGATTAGTCAGGGCACTAACTAACATCTGCCTGTTACCACGGAGTACTGTATTTCCTGTCTTGTCAGCCATATCCAGCTGAGTCTTTTCAGGATTAATCTGACCCTCAATAGACATAAATATATCTGCAAACATTTCTTCAATTGTAAAAAGATCTGTTCCTGTTCTCGCGCCACGCGCATACAGAAGCATGTCGTTTACAATATGTTCTAGATGACGTAAGCGGCTGATAATTTTTTCACTACGACTCTGTCGTTCCATATCACTACATTGCAAACGCTTAAGCTGCGACGAATATAAAATTGCTGATGACAAAGGTGTTCTTACCTGATGAGCCAGTGCCGCTGCCATTTCACCCATCGCAGCCAGATGTTGATGTTGATTTAACCTGTCCTGTAGTTTTCTGACTTCAGTTACATCTGTAATCAGTAATATTTGTCCAGGCTCAGTTCCAAGTGGGCATGTTGATATATTAACCCTGCGTCCATCAATGAGTGAGATATCGTGGCCATCATCACTTTTGGGAGCAAACGATCGCTTAATTATGAACTGCCAGGCAATACCATGTAATGGCTCACCCAGCAAATCCGCTGCTGCCGGGTTATATTCAGCAACCTCACCGTCCTTGTTTAATACGATGACTCCGCCAGGCAAGGCATCCAGTAATGTTCCCAGTCGGTTAGCCAGCCGTTCTTTTTCTGATAATTCCTTAAATCGCTGATCGTGTGCCTGTGCCAGTTCTTCATTCAGGCTCGAAACTTGCGTTTCCAAAGCGTGATAGGAATCGGCTAATTGTCCTGACAGGCGATTAAAAGTATGAAAGGCTTCTTCCAATGCCTGGGGGTAATTGGCTGACTGCTGACTCATAACACCTCTTCTTGGTCATCATACAAACGAAACAAATTCGTCAGTATCTTGAGCAAGAAGTGTGCCTGGATGAAGGGCTTTGATTATCAATAAGTTAGCTTGAGAAGATCGCAGGAAGTCAAATTCCTGTCGCGTGTTCCTGACGTTGCAGGCCATATTTACGCATTTTTTCCACCAGGGTGGTTCTTCGCATATGCAGACGTTTCGCTGCGTGAGCCACAATACCATTGGCCTCTTCAAGGGCCTGCTTGATAAGTGAGTACTCCAGATTGGTTAAATGTTCTTTCAGGTCTAAACCTTCTGTGGGTAAACGTTCTGCCGAACCTTGAGAAACAACAACTGTTGTAGCATCAGAAACATTGACATCAACGATTTTATCATCAAATCCTGCGGTAGAATGGCCTCTGAATTTTTCAGGAAGATCGCGAATATCAACTACCCCATAAGGAAACATGATAACCAGCCGTTCAATCAGATTAGCAAGCTCTCTGACATTACCAGGCCAGGAATACTGACATAATGCGGTGATAGCCGCAGGTGTAAGTCGCACGGAACCTCTTTGCTCATGTTCCATACGGGTAATCAGTTCGTTAATCAATAAAGGTATGTCTTCCACACGCTGTTGTAATGGTGGCATTTCAATAGGAAAGACATTTAATCGGTAATAAAGATCCTCACGAAAACTACCTTCCTTAATTTGATCTTCAAGGTTACGGTGAGTTGCTGCAACAATCCTCACATTGGCATTAATGCTTTTATTACTTCCTACTCTTTCAAATACCCTTTCCTGAATGACCCTGAGTATCTTGACCTGCATCGCCAGGGGCATATCACCTATTTCATCGAGAAATAATGTCCCACCATCCGCTAACTCAAAGCGCCCCTGTCTTGAACTGATTGCACCAGTAAATGCCCCTTTTTCATGTCCAAACAATTCACTCTCTAGTAACTCGGGAGGTATAGCACCACAGTTGACCGGTACAAATGGGTTGTCACGACGTGATGAATAGTAATGGAGATTACGTGCGACCACTTCCTTGCCTGTCCCAGATTCTCCAAGAATCAGCACATTTGCGCTAGTATCTGCAACCTGTTCTATCAGTTTGCGAACCTGCACAATTGCTCGACTGTTTCCCACCATACTTCTGAAAAGCATGGGAGAAGTATTGCCGTCACTAATTTTACTTTCACGGTAAACTTCAGCCAAATGTAAAGCATGTACTAACTGTCTGTGTTTCAGCGGAGTCTGAATTGAGGTGACAATCATGGCAGTAAGTTCTGATGGCAATTCTGTTTTATCAGTTCCAGGAGTAGCCAATAACACTGGCAAATTTTCTGCGAGTTTTTCTCGGATAGATTTCAAGACTGGTAAATCTTTTTCATATTCACCCTTGCTGGCGAATATAATAACCTGAGGTTGCTCTGTAATATTTTGCCATGCTGAAAAATCAGTTACGACAGCATCATAATCTATAAAATCCAGCAAATGACTAAAATTATCGCCCTGCTGTTTATCCTGCGTTATCACCAATACTTGCATCTAAGTATCTCATTGATAATGGGTTATTTCTGGCTCATTGGGAGACCATGAGCATCGTCAAACATGAACGTAAAATTAATGTTAGAAAAATACTAGACACTGACTTTGGATAAGTCAAAATATTGGCAGGTTTTTATTACGCCAACTATATAATTTATATTAGTAACAATTTTTGTAAATTGAACAAATTGTGAATACAGCTAATTCAGGCGGTATTTTGCAGGTAGGCGTCAACAGCCTTTTTACCCTGTTTTAACATATCCATTTCATTTTTCAGGATGTTTCTTGCCTGTTTCCCCAATGAAATTGTTTTTTGATCAATTTCGATGATATATCGTAGAGTGTCTGCAATTTTTGCCAGCATCATGGGTAGCGAGGGGTGGCTGAACAGTGACTGCAATAACAGATTTCTTTCACTTTCCAGTTTTCCAAGGGCATCCCATTCCTGCTGTTCAGCAAGCAAAAACATTTGTTGAGAACAGCTTAGTGCCTGGGATGCATAACTTTCTATAGTCTGAATAGTCATTTAATTCTTATACCTTATCACCTGTTGCAGGAATCGATTCCTGACTGGCCCCTTGTTGCTCAAGTAAGCCGGGTATTTCATCCCAGGCTGATTTAATAGTCTGTAGCAATGAACTGACCTCATCCAGGGTACTGATATTGTTATCAATATTTGCCTGTAGCAATTTGCGTATCATGTACTCATACATATCTTCCAGATTTTGTGCCATATCACCTCCCTGTTCCATATTCAGGCTACTACGGAGGCCTTCAATTATGGATATTGCCCAGCTTATGTGAACCCCTTTGTTTGCAATATCACTACGTTCAATATATCCCTTGGCTATCGCAATTTTCTCTAGTGCACCCTGCATGAGCATTTGGATTAGCCGATGAGGATCTGCCTCTTCAACACCAGAGGTTATATTAATACGGTTGTATTCCTTCACAGCGTTATTTAATTTTCCTGTATTCATACCTGCACCTTAGTTTAGCTGTTTAAAATAAATTAATTCCTGGAAGTTGATCTTGCTCCTGGCAAGGCCTTCAACTGATTATTTAGATATTGACTGGTTGAATTCATGCTCCCGATTAAGGCATCAAGCTTGGTAAACTGTTTTAAGTATCGTTCTTCTGATTTCTCCAGTTTTCTTGCCAACTGTCGGCGTTCCTGTTCTATATCTGTTAACCTCTCACCATATCCATCCACTCGGCTCTGTATTACTCCCTGAGACTGCAGAAAACCATTAATCAGTTGATCCATCTGGGCCGCTACTCCTTCTGAGTAAACAATTTTGCCTCGGTGGCCTTCGCCACCACCTAAAAACTCAATTTGTAAACCATCGATATCCTGCTGACCTGTCAGGACATTTCCAGTGCCAAGCGTCCGATATGTCCCTATTGAACCTTTGATATCCTCACCATCCTGACCACGCCCAAGTGATAATCCCATCTCTTCCTGTAATTCATAATCTCCGCTGACAAGCTCTATGGATGAGCCTGAGCCAAGTTTCTCAGAAATGATAATCAATCTACGGTCATAGAAACTGGTCCAAATTTTTGCTTCCTTCTGTACTAGATTGGCGTCTTGATTTACCTTTTCTTGAATCTCATCTGCCAGTTCATGACCACTATAATAAACACCATGATCAAGCTTAATCGGGCCGCTTTTCACCCCATTTACTTTAATGATGAACTCGTCGTTACTTTCCTGTACATAGAATGGAAAACTGCTTCTGTCTAACCGAATTCCGGCATAGCCTCCTTTGGTTGGCTTTTGGGTGATATTAATGGGATAGGTACCTGAAGCAGTTCGATCACTTGCTTTTAAGTAATTTATCTGCGGATCATCAGTCCTGCCTGATTTAGAAAAAAGATTAATCACTTCCTCAAGGTCTTCTTCTATAGACCTTTGTAATTTCGACTGATTTATCGTCAACTTACCTGTTGATGATTGAGTAGTAATACCAATATCAGCAAGTGACTGATAACGATGGTTTACATGGGCAAAAGAAGAACTCATTATCCGCCGAACCTGGTTCATGACAGTTCTGACGGTAGAATCACCATTTAATGGACCTGCAATTCGAGATTCAGGGTCAAACCCGGACAACTCTGATACAGCATCAATCAAATTATTATGGCCTTGAACCAGAGACTGTATCCTTTCCACCACCTGGATCTGGTTGAGCTTTACTTCAATATCAGCAGAACCCGTATCTTTTAAAGAAATAGTAAGGCCATCAATCACATCATCCACTTCATTGGAGCTGCTAAACACGGTTAAGCCATCAATCTCAATTTCCGCATCCCTGGCAGTCTGAGATTCGACCATATTACGCCCCTTGCCATCCTTGTAAGTCGGATCAAACGAGAGCATGGATAGACTAACCATATCCAGGTTTTCACCGTCATCATCCTGCACACTGATACGAATACTGTTTTCCGTACCTTCATGTTCAGATGTTAAAACCAGTCTATAGACTTCACCATCTTTGATAACAGATGCTTTGAGTCCTATCTTTGAATCGTTAATCGCTTTTTGAATATCACGCAGTGAACTTCGATCATCTTGAATTTCGATAATCCTTAGTTCCTGTTTAGGATTAGGTTTGAAATCATTATTATCTTCGTTATAGGTGCCAAACTGGATCCTTAGAGAACCTGAACCCAATGGCATAAAATCTGAATCAAAACCGATAGACACCAGGCGCTGCGACCTGGCCAGTTCTTCTACATCGATTTCGTATTCGCCCTCCTGGGCATTGTTACTGGCTGTAACGGTAAGGATACCTTCATCATCAGAAGTAGCAGCCATCGACTGAAGGGATTCCATTTTCTGAAATCCCCCCAGTGAAGACTGGAACTCGGACAAGGCACTTTTTAGTGTGCCTATGGCCGATAACCCCGCCTGGAGTTTGGCCTCCTTGCGGTCGAGGCGTGAGCGTATTGGATCGCCTTCGGCGTTTACCAATTTCTCAACTAAGGCTGGTACATCCAGCCCGGACCCGATTCCTGCAGACGATATGGACGCCATCAAAAACCCCTTGATTTATCATACATCTTGCCGAAAACAACTCTACTTCTTTCAGCCATCATGGGTATTATGCAATTCCAATACCAGACGGTTTAGGCTTCTCCTTCGAGCAACATCCCTTTTGGCATATCGTCCAGAAGTTCTTCCAAACGTCGTGCCAATGCCAGGACTTCCTCTTCAGGTATCTGGCGGACGACCTTGTTAGTCGATGTTTCGACTACCCGGACGACCACACGGCCTGTAGCATCATCTACGTGAAAGTTCAGATCCCGTTGCATGGTCTGTACATATTCCTTAAGTTCGCTGACAACCTTGTCAAGTTTTTCCCTGTTAAGTTTGGCCTGTTCGGCAAATTCTTTCTTCCTGGACTCGGCAACTTCTTGCCGGTTCAGAACGACTTCCCTTACCGTGACAGACTCGCCCTTGTTGGTCTCATCTGCGACACCACCGACTGCAATTTTCGAGGTTATGCTAGATATCTCATTAGCCATAACGCCACCTCATTTTCGGTGTTTGTTTAAATGAATGGGGTATTTCTACCCCATCCATCAAACGGTTATTGCAGCAGGGACAATACGTTCTGAGGAATCGTATTGGCCTGGGCCAACATCGCAGTACCCGCCTGCTGGAGGATCTGGGTACGGGTCAGTTCTGACGTTTCAACTGCGAAGTCAGCATCACGGATACGAGACCGTGCAGCACTGAGGTTTTCAGAGTTGGTTGTCAGGTTGGCGATGGTGGAACCGAATCGAGACTGAATCGCACCAAACTTCGCACGTTGACCACTCACGGTTGAAAGAGCCGCATCCACAATGGCCAGGGCCTTGTTAGCACCATCCACTGAGCTGATATCCATAGTAGATACAGACATCAATGCTGAGGCCTCTGTACCCGAAGTCAGAGCCTGTCCTTCAGTACCAACAACAGAGAAAGACTTCACTGAGTCATAGATAACCTGACCCGTAATCGTCATTTCATCAATGGAGGTATCGGCACCCAGCTTCTGCTGACCAACCATAACATCGCCAGAGTTGGCATTCGGCCCATCACGCAGGACTACGTTGCCACCTGTCGCGTTACGCAGAACAATACCTGTCGCATCGTCAGATACTCGCGCTGTGACACCCGTCAGGCTGGCCACGTCATTAAAGGCTGTAACAGCCGCAGACAGACCATCCGTTGTACTAATGTCACTCACTGTGAAGGCAATGTTCTTGAAGTCGTCATTGTCAGACATGACATCCATGACATAGGCACCGGTGGTGGAGAATTTCATCTCAATCTCGGTATTGGCAAAAGCACGGATACCGGTGTCATCACTCTTGGCGCTGACCAGTTCGGCTACACGCTTGGCACTGTCACCTTCTGCGATATTGATGAATTCCTGACCCAGGTAACCATTCAACTGCATAGTCTGTGCTCCGATTCGAGCACCGTTAGCCGATGAAGTTTCAGCACCATAAACACGGTTATTACCATACTGGTTGGTACGGAAGTTAGACGTTGTCGTTGCAATGGTCTGGTTAGCGTTCGCACCTACCTGGTAGACAGCTGTACCAAAAGTACCATCCAGCAGTTTCTGGCCGTTGAATTCAGCACTGGTCGCAATACGATCCAGTTCCGAAACCAACTGCCCAACTTCTGCATTCAGTGCCAGTCGGTCAGAGGCCGAGTTGGTGGCATTCGCAGACTGGATGGCCAGCTCACGAATACGCTGTAAGTTGTTACCAGCCTCACCCAGTGCACCTTCAGCCGTCTGCGATAATGAAATCGCATCATTGGCGTTACGTGCTGCCTGGTTAAGACCACGAATCTGGGCGGTAAAACGCTCAGAAATCGCCAGACCCGCAGCATCGTCCTTCGCGCTATTAATACGCAAACCTGATGACAGGCGCTGCAGTGAAACTCGCATGGATTCCTGAGAGGTATTCAGGTTGCGCTGCGAGTTCAGCGACATGATATTAGTGTTAATAATTTGAGGCATGACGCACTCTCCTCTCTATTCCTGACCCATTACAGTCGCTCTACTGCGGGCAGGGATTAAACCTAAGCGGATATACACCCTGAAATCAGGCATATTCACCGCTCCCGAAATCACTAGCGTCCGGGGGTTTTGAAACTTTATAGGCTATGAGGGAAAATATATGCCTTGTGGCATAATTGTAACTATTTGTTTTTTATTATTATTTTGTTTATTGATGGTTTAATGTGGTCATTTCTTGCCGGGAATTAAACAACTCACACAATATAACAACAGGTATATTGTCGTGCCTATAGCTATATATAAGTATAGGTGCTCTATTTAATTACTGAATTAAGAGAGTAGAACGGCTTGGATCAGTAGAGATGATTGAACAGGCTAACATCCTGTACTTTTACAAAGGCCTTCTGGGAGGCCTCAAGAGCCACCTTACTACTGTTTAGGCGACTAATGGCTTCGCCATAATCCAGATCTTCAATATTAGAGACGAGTTCTTTTAGCTGGATACTGAATGACTCGTTGATACCCCTTTGACTTTCAAGGGCATTTAAACGTGTACCGATACTCGCTCTGACATCCAGAATTTTACCCAATGCTGTATCAATTGAGGATAGCGCTCGGTTTACCTCATTATGTAAAAATGCATGATCCTCAGCAGTATTACGAGAGTCTTTCAGAGCAACAACCAGTTTCTGTAAAGTGGTAAAAATATCCTGATGCTGGCTTGGCCGTATGACATAAAAATCACCCGGTTCGGGTTCACCTAGTATAAACATCTGCACCCCTTCAAAGGTGATTGCGTTACCTTCAGAAAAGATTGTCGGTGGTACAATAACCTCGCCATTTTCCTTAAGAATCTGATATGTAATTGGCTCATTGGGATTTAGATTTTGTTTTTGATCCATGACCATGACATAGGTTCCAAAATCATAATGACCTTTTGAAGAACCCTGATCCAGTACTCCAGTCCCTTTGTTATTCAAACTCTCAGTAACAATAAAAGTACCATTGCCTTCCCTTACTTTTCGAAATACTTCTGTACCAGTATCATTAATCGCTATTTGTCGTCTTGGTCCAACCCTCACAAAACGCTGCGTGTCATCTCCATAGTATAAGAAATTTCCTTTATCATCTTTTGAAAAAGGTTTAAATCGTCCCTTAGAACCAGCAAATAAAAACTCTCCATCAGAGTCCATGGTATTGGCCTGACCTAATAGTTCTTCACCAAGTTGTGCAATTTCCTCAGAAATATAACCCCGAGTGTCATTGGTCTGGGTTGCATTATTACCATAAACGGCCAGTTCTCTAACTCGCTGCAATATTTTTGTTACCCCGTCTAACACACCTTCCTCAAGGGTTAAACGACCCACAGCATTGTCTATATTACGTTGAAATTGTTCTGTTTTTTTAAATGAATCCTGTAAACTAATGACCTGAGCCATAGCAACCGGGTCATCTGCCGGTGAAATCACTCGTTTACCCGATGCAACTTGTTGCTGCACTTTGGCCAGCCCCTCCTGCTGATCCATCATTGCATTGATCGCACCGAGTTGAATTTGATTAGTTGATACACGCATGCTATTACCTAAACGAAGCCATTAGAACATCAAGCATTTTTTGCGAAACAGCAATGATCTGTGCATTTGCCTGAAAGAGCTTTTGATAACGAACAAGGTTTGCGGCCTCCTCATCCATATTTACCCCTGAATTTGATTCCTTTTTTCCCACCACATGGTCAAGTAATAATTTTTGGGCCTTCTTATTAATCTCCAGTTCATGTGTTTTTGTACCAACACGAGTAATCAAATCAGCATAAACATCTGTAAAACTGGCTGTTCCATTGGCCAATATCGGCTTATCCTGCAATCTCGATAGTTCAATTACATTCTTGTTGTCTGTGGTTCCATCCTCATTGTACTCAATTCGAAAAGTATCTCCCTTAACCGGTTCACCTGTAAAACTCACTCTAAACCCGGGGTCTTCGCCATCTGGCGTAGGAAATATATTGACTCCAGTTTCAGAATCATATTTTATGGATGTTACTATTGCAGGGGCATCAGCATGTCTTCGTCCTTTAGTATTGTCTTTTTCATAGAGTTCTCGTCCATCTTTCTTTTCCAACAATTCTGATTCTTCTGGCAAAGCCATGCGGGTTATCTGTACAGGTTTACCCGTATTATCAAGTAACTCAAAATGTTCTGCATCGATAAATCGAACTGCAAAAGGCGGTGTCATTTTTCCCTTAGCTACAGAAAATGAAGGTGTCTTAGTATCCAGTACTTCACCCATATGGATTTTTCCTGTGCCGAGATTGTCAATTGATGCTTCAACACGAACTGGGTTGGCCGCCGCAATCTTATTTACATCATCAACTATAACATCGACCCGTTTGGCGCCAAGCCGGGTTGGCCGAATGATAAAGGTATCCAGATTTTGTGGCGTCCCACGATCAAGGTGAATGGAAAATCCCTCTTCAGGTATCTTGGCAGGCAAAGAACTAAATTCACCAACTAAAGTATCATCATCACGACGTATTAATCGATAATTACCTTCATAATACATCAGTAGATATTCACTGGGTGTGAGATTATCGATATTAGTGATCTCTACCGACACAACTGCATTACCATCATTATCCCTATTTGGCAAAACCTGTGAGGCTATCTTCTCCGTTTCGGTAAAAAAATTACCACCCAACTCACTATGAACATCCATACCCAGTTTATGTTGATCATTAAATGCCTTACTGATACCTATAGCAATTCGACCTAATTCGTTCTGAGCTCGGTCTAAAATACTGTGTTGAAAATTAAGTAACCCCCCCAGACTTCCCCCATTTATAAAACGGGTCACAACCGCTTTGCTGTCCGGCCCCTGGAAAATCACATCCAGCTGGCGGGGATCTGCCGGTGTACCTTCAGCCTTCAACTCTGCAGCACGAGAACCAATAACCAGTAGCTGGCCATTTCCAATATAGACATTCATAGTGCTATCATTTTGATAGGTCACTCGAATTCCAACTCGCTCAGACAGATCCTGTAATAATTTATCTCGCTTATCCTCCAGATCATTCGGTGCTTGGCCGCCAATTTCACTGGCTGTAATAATTCTGTGGTTAGTTGCTGCAATCGACTTAGCCAACTCATTGATTTCAACCACCAGGGTTTTCATATTTTTGTTTGCTGCGGTTCTAATTACCTCGAACCGTTCATCCAGATATTGAAAGCGATCTGCCAATGAACGAGCCGCCCCTAACATTACCTGACGAGATGAAGTGGAAGAGGGGTTATTGGCAACACCGTTTACAGCTCCAAAAAACTCCTGCATCGTTGGTGCCAGACCTGCCTTTGTATCTGCAAGCATATTATCCACCTGGACCGTGTAATCATGGTTAAGGTTCATAGACTTGGACAGTGAGGTGACACTCCGGACCTGACCTGTCAGGAATTCATCATGCACCCGATATACATCACCAACAACAACACCATTACCAATACCCATCGGCCCCTGATTGGTTGGTGGTAAGGCCTCCATGGTGATTTTTTGGCGTGAATAACCCGGTGTGTTAGCATTGGCAATATTATGCCCTGTGGTACTCAGTGCACGTTGTGCCGCCTGTACCCCCGTTACACTGATACCGAGCATATCGCCAGCCATTTAAATCTGCTCCACTATTATGTTAGGCATTGATCTCCATTCCCTCATAGAGGGAAATGGTCTTATTAATGACATCCCACTCCCTGTTAATGATATTTAATATCTTGTCAGCATAGGCTGGGTCAGTCGCATAGCCAGCACGATGTAGACCTCTTATATACTTTTCTGGATCGGCTGCCTGTCTTAAAGCTGGCTGGTAACGCTCACTGGATTTAAGAAAATCAACATAATCCCTGAAACTGTCTTCGTAAGAATCATAGGCCCGAAACCGGGCCACCTCTTTCACCGGAGCACCATGATAAAACTCAATGGTTGTTTTCTCGACGACTTCACCATCCCAGTCACTACCTGCCTTGATGTTAAACAGATTATGGCTACTGCCTGATTGATCCTTTGAGATATGTTTTCCCCAACCTGTTTCGAGGGCCGCCTGGGCAATTAAAACCTCTGGTAAGGTATCAAGTTCTGCAGCCGCTTCTTCTGCCATTGGCCATAACTCACGAATGAATTTTTCCTGTTTCGATGAGACCTCGTCTGTTATGTTCATTGATTCAACAATTCTGGGTGATTCCGATTTTGATTGAATAACAAGGCCAACAGGCGTGTTAGTACTGTGAACTGATTTGACTGGCCCAGAACTGTGCTCATAACCAGCACTAGACCTTGATGAGGTTACATCTTTATCTGACATTCCTGGAATTTGCTTTGATAACTGTCTTTCAAGTACTTCAGCCAGTCCCATACCTCGCCCCTGACTCATGGACAGGGCGAGTTGACGGTCAAACATATCCCGGTACATACCTGACTGATTACTATCAAATATCGGGTCACCCATGCTGGCATCCCGCATACTCTTAAGCATCATATTCATAAACAGGCTTTCAAACTGTTTGGCAACTTCTTTCAGGGCGCCATTCTGATCACTTCTGGCCTCACGTTTTAGATCGTTGAGACCAGAGATATCAGAATAGTTATATTGTTTGCCATTAATTTGCATATTGAAGTCTTCCTGCCATTCTCAGGTATTTTATAAGGAGCAAGAAACAGGCCATGTTTTTTTACATAACAATCAATTCTGCCCTTAGCGCGCCTGCCTCCTTAAGAGCCTCTAGAATAGCCACCAGATCTCCTGGTGCCGCACCAACCTGATTAACAGCAGTCACAATTTCATCAAGGGTAATACCCGGTTCAAACTTGAACATGCGGCTGTTTTTTTCCTCCACCTTGATATCCGTTGCCGGAACCACAACGGTTTCACCCTGTGCTCCCGCTTCAGGCTGAGAGACATCTTTTCGATTGGTAATGCTGACCGTTAAACTGCCATGGGCAACAGCCGCCGGCATCACTCTAACGTGCCGTCCAATCACAACCGTCCCAGTACGTGAATTCACAATGACTCTAGCCGGTGCTTCCGCAGGTGTAATTTCAATGTTTTCCAGCATTGAAATAAATGCCACTCGCTGAGCGAGATCCATTGGAGCATTCACATTGACTGAACCAGCATCCAATGAATAGGCCGTTCCCGGCCCAAGTAATTTATTGATCGTTCTGGCAACGGTATTAGATGTCGTAAAATCTGGTCGCCTTAAATTGAGCGTTAACTCATTCTTATCACCAAAAGGGGTCTCTACTGCCTTTTCAATGGATGCACCACTGGGAATACGACCAATACTGGGTACATTAACTGACAATCTTGAACCATCTTCACCTTCCACACCAAAACCACTGACAATCACATTACCCTGGGCAACTGCATAGACATTTCCGTCCACCCCTTTTAAAGGTGTCATCAATAAGCTGCCACCACGTAGACTCTTGGCATCACCAATTGAAGAGACAGTAATATCAAGTCGTTGCCCTGGTTTTGAAAAGGCTGGCAGTTCTGTATGAATGGAAACTGCTGCGACGTTCTTTGATGATATATTCATATCGGTAGGCATTATGACACCAAGCCGATTAAGCATGCTTTTCAGACTTTGTGAGGTAAAGGCCGTTCCCCCATCTCCTGTGCCATCAAGGCCGACCACAAGTCCGTAGCCGACCAACTGGTTAGTCCGAACTCCCGCTACTGTGGAAATATCCTTAATTCGTTCGGCAAAGGCATATGTTGAGGGCATTAACAGCAAGCTAACAAGACATACTTTCTTAACTATATGTATCAGAAATAACTTCATTGAATATGCCTCATTAGTAAGGATAGTTTTTGCTATTAAAGAATTTACCCAATGGCCCCATAGAATTAGCCGAGGACAAAGTGCCACTATCACCATACATAATATGCGCATTGGCAATTCTGTGGGACAGGACAGTATTATCAGGCCGGATGTCTTCTGGTCGGACAATACCTGAAATACGGATAAACTCATTGGCCTGGTTCAGGTTAAGCATTTTCTGCCCCCTAATGACCAGATATTTATTTGGTAACACTTGTGCAACTGTTACCGATATTTTCCCAGTTAAATTATGTGACTGTGAAGTATCTCCGCTACCACTAAAATCCCTACCACCGTCAATTCGGTTATTTAAAACTTCCTTACCATCTTTATTAGTGACAGTTTCACCTGCGATTGTTGGTGACTGCATTTCAACAGAATTTTCCTTGTTTGCGGATGTGCTTGACTGAGCACCTGTCGTTGCCGACTCTTCAAGTTCGATTGTTAAAATGTCACCTATGCGTTTTGCAGTCCGGTTATCAAACATACCGACTGTCATACCTTCCTGATAAATTGCACCATTATATTTCGGTCTAACATCAATCGGTTCAGGATTCACAGGTGCATATGGGTCCTCCTTTTTTGCAACTCTGAGAGGACTTCGGACACAGGCAGTATTAACCACGGCAAATACAAGTAACATTGCAATTGCAATAAACTGGAGTAAGTCCTTATTCATCATCATAGTCATCACCATCAGGTGTTATTATTCAAATACTGAAGCATCTGATCCATAGTTGCGATGGCCTTTGAGTTCATCTCATAGGCGCGTTGTGTCTCAATCATATTGACCAGTTCTTCCACAACATTCACATTCGATCCTTCCAGTGATCCCTGATGAATAGTTCCCATACCATTTTCACCAGGCACACCAATCTGAGGCGCTCCACTGGCAGCAGTCTCAAAAAACAGATTTTCACCAATAGGAGCTAAACCAGCGGGGTTCTGAAACATGGTCAGGGTAATCTGCCCAATCTCAACCAGTTCTGGATTACCTGGTTGAGTAATAGAAACGGTACCATCTTTACCAATCGAAACTGTCATGGCATCCGGTGGAACCACAACCTGGGGTTGTAAACGATAACCGGATGAGTTAACAATTTCACCTTGCCCGTTTATATGAAATTCACCATTTCGCGAATATGACATATTTCCATTTGGATGTAATACCTGAAAATAGCCATAGCCCTGGATTGCCATGTCATAGGTATTTTGAGTTTGCAGCACATTACCCTGTGTATGAATCTTATTCGTTGCCACCATCTTGACCCCGGTACCTAGTGAAAGTCCTGAGGGTAATTCAGTGTCTTCACTTGTCTTGCTACCTGCCTGACGGACATTTTGGTATAAAAGATCTTCAAACAGAGCTCTGTCTCTCTTATAACCTGTGGTACTGGCATTAGCCAGATTATTACTAATAATCGACAATCTGGTTTGCTGTGCATCCAGACCGGTTTTACCTACCCATAACGACTGTGTCATTTACTTTACTCCAGGTATTAACTTATACGCATTAGTTGCGAAATTTTTTCCGCCTGTTTATCGGCTTCTCGCATCATCTTGACATGAAACTCAAACTCTCTTGATAACTGAATCATATTCACCAATGCATCCGTGATATTGACGTTACTGTTTTCCACGGTACGTGAAACCACCCTGACATTGGCATTGGCCGGACTGAAATCACCTTCTTTTAACCTTATCAATCCATCATTAGATTTATACAGATTATCTTCTGGCGGATTGACCAGTTTTATCCTGTTAATTTCCTGGAACTCTTCATTTTCTGCTCCCAGTGGAATGATAGAAATTGTTCCATTTGTTGCAATTTCAACTCGTGATGCGGGTGGTAGGCTAATTGGGCCTGCATTACCTATAACAGGATCACCCTTACCACTAAGCAATATACCTGCTGCAGTTACACGAAGGTTACCGGCCCGAGTATAAGCTTCTGTGCCATCAGCACTCTGCACCGCTATATAACCTTTTCCATCAACTGCGATATCCATGGGATTGTCTGTTGTATTTAGGATACCCGGTTCCAAATTAACGCCGGGTCTCTCTGCCATACCATAAGCGCGCGTAGGATGTCCTAAGCCAAAGATTGGCATACTACGGAAACTGACAACATCTTCCCGGAAACCCGGCGTGCTGACGTTGGCAAGGTTATTACTGTTTGCCACCTGAGCCATCATATTCTGCTTGGCCCCATTCATGGCAACATACAACATACGATCCATACTATATCCTCAGTTTATTAAACAAGCTGTTATCGAATATTGATAACAGTCTGTGTTACGGTATCTGCTGTTCGAACGATCTGTGCACTGGCCTGGAAATTTCGCTGTGCAATGATCATTTTTACCAGTTCTCCAGTGAGGTCGACATTTGAATCTTCCAGAGAGCCAGGTTGAATGAGTCCAACAGTACCTGAGCCAGGATTACCTACCAGAGGTACGCCTGAGGCAAAACTCTCAGACCATGCTGTATCACCTAGCTGCCGTAAGCCCTGCGGGTTAGCAAAATCTGCCAGGCTAACCATACCAAGCTGTCTAGACTGTCCATTACTGTATCGGGTGGTGATATATCCGGTTTCATCCACATCCACGCTAATAACACGACCTGTGGTATAGCCATCCTGAGTTAAGGCGTTAACATCAAACTTACCACCATATTGAGTTGTTGGTGTTGCCCCTATCAAGTCCAGCGCCATCTTCATGGGTGCAGCACCTGTGTCGGTTATGTAATCGGGGTAATTGATTTTACCTGGAGGTATAGGAAGACCATTAATGGCCTCCAGGCGTCCTGCCCCATCAAACTGGATCATATCGGGTACATATGGTGGTTGAAGGCCACCTTTTACATCCTTACCATCTACCGTTGTGTATACTTCCCATGAGTTTGGTGCCTCACCTTTTACAAAGTAAATTGTCGATAAATGCTCAACACCTAATGAATCATAAAGTGTTAATGATGTAGAGTGGTTAAATGATGATGGAGTGTCTGGATCAAATGGAACTGACAAAGGTCGGTCCTGGCCACTGTCTACATTGACTCCTACTTCAATTACACTTGTCGGACGTGGACTGATATTTGATTTATCAATACGTAGAGGACCTACACCACCGGTCAGGTTTCCTTTTTCATCGGTTTCACTAATGACCAATTTCTGATCGCTGGAATTTACAACCCAGCCTTCACGGTCTACAGAAAAAATACCATTACGACTATATGCGCGACCACCATTATCATCAAGAATAAAAAATCCACGGCCATTAATTGCAAGATCGAGTTTATTATCTGTAAACCCGATATTACCCTGGCCAAACTGCTGGCTCACAGCTGCCAGACGAACACCAGAACCGATCGAATTGGCTGAGGCACCCTCTGCTGCATTCGCATACACATCCACGAACTCAGCACGAGAACCTTTAAATCCGGTGGTGCTGGCGTTAGCTACGTTATGACCAATGACCTTGAGGTCATTACCTGCGACATTAATACCACTTAGAGCTGAACGAAAAGGCATGATAGTTACTCCTTATATTATATTATTCACATTACTTCTTTGACATTGGAAAGTGTGGATGAGCCTGAGTTTGATAAATTCAGCATTATTGATTTAACACCTTTGCCAATTGATACACTTTCCACCTTATCTTTAACCAGAGTATCTACAGCCTCTGGTTTACCTTCAAAAAATACTTCTGCACGTATTTTATATTTACCGGGATCTGCCTGTTCTGTTGAGGCATCCGGATTATTTACTCCTCGATCGATTGTTCCATCCCAGCTAAAATCAATTTGTCCTGCCGGTTGTCTACCCAGATGAATTTTCTTCAGCAGTTGCCCTGCCTCATCAGTAATGCTGACAACCAGTTCTTGAGCTGTACTTTTCAAATCCACTGTGCCTTCTAGTTGACCATCTTCTGGAAGCACAGCTGTATCACCCGGTACCGTGACTGTTCTGCCGACCATACTCGAAGCTTGCAGTGCCTGACTGGACTGGAGTGCTTCTGCCAGACTGGTAAATGAATCCTTGATCTCCTTCATCCCTTTGGCGGCACTGAACTGCGCCATCTGGCTGATGAACTCACCATTTTCCATAGGTTTCATCGGATCCTGATTACCCATTTGAGCAATCATTAAAGAAAGAAACTCATCCTGACCAAGATTCTTATCTTTCTTCTCCTCCTTTCTTGTTAATCCCAATTCATCGAAACTTGGAGGGCCCGATGTTGGGTCAATGTTTTTATCTATCCCATTCATTTATATTTACTCCTCAGCTATTGCCCAAGGGATATGGTGCGAAGCATCATTTGCTTAGCACTGTTCATTAATTCAATATTCGATTGATAAGATCGTGAAGCCGAAATCATGTTGGCCATTTCCTCTGCGACATTGACATTGGGTAATGAAATAAAACCATTTTCATTTGCCAGAGGGTGACCCGGGCTATACTCCTGTTTAAGTGGTGCATTACTTTCTACAATGCCCAACACCTGTACTCCAACTCCCTTTGTCTTTTCAAACAAATCACCAAGCATGGGGGCAAATACAGGATGTCTTGCCCGATAGGTTTTTTCTATGCTGCTGCTAACCGTATTGGCATTGGCCATATTACTCGCCGTGGTGTTCAGACGAAGGCTCTGTGCGTGTAAGGCAGACCCGGAAACATCAAATACATTAAATAAAGACATTATTGCCCCTTAATCGCCGTTGTAAGTGTGTTGAATTTACCGCTTAAAAAACGAAGGCTGGACATATAACGCATGGTATTTTCCATGAATGCAGAATGTTCCGCTTCGGGCTCAACGGTATTACCATCAATTGAGGCCTGACGAGGATGGCGATACAGCATTTCATAACCATCAGTAAATCCCGGTGGTTGAAAATGCTGAGTAGAAGTGATCCGCAATGGACCCTGGCCCTTTGGATTTTCTTCAGCCTGTTTCATCACTTCCCTGAAATTGATATCCCTGGCTTTAAACTTAGGGGTATCCGCATTAGCAACATTGGCCGCCAGCAACTGGGCACGACGACTTTGTAAATGCAGAGCGGGTTCGTGAAGACCGAGATATTTTTCAAAGTTAAATTGCATGTCGCCATCCTGTGTCAGTATCTGACCAGTGATATTGCAACAGCCATGCCAGTAGGCAAGTTATTGATTTATTAGTATTTTGATTTAATTACAGGCGGCAATAAGGCTTATGTAGCGGCAATTTCAGGCCTGTATTGCCCCTTTACCTCTAAGTCAGGGCTTCCAGCCATCCTTCAACCGGTATATTACCCCAGCATCATAACGTACCATTTCAAAAGCCGGGGTATAGCCTGTAGGCGATTCAGATCCACCCAGAATAATGTAACCACCTGGATTCAGAATTTCAGCCATTCTTGTCAGGATATCGGTCTTACTTTCTGATGAAAAATAGATAAGGACATTTCGACAAAAAATAATGTCAAATTTACCTAATAGTGAATAACTGCCCAACAGATTCAAATCGGCAAACCGTGCCGGAGCTCGAATGGCCTCCCGCACCTGCCATTTATCTTCCTTTTGTTCCATATATTTATTACGGCGTTCTTCTGATAAACCTCGTATCACACTGATTTCATCATAAATACCATCTCGAGCCATCTTTAATACCGTTGGCGATATATCTGTACCCACAATTTCAACGAAGGTAGATAATGCCCCAGGGTTGGCCATCTGGTACTCGGCAATGGTCATACTGATAGAGTAAGCCTCCTGCCCAGTCGAACAGGCTGCAGACCAGATTCGAAATGCCCCTGGTTTTTTCTTTGCTACTTCAGGCAGAATTTCATGGCGCAGAATTTCATAAGGATAACCATCTCGAAACCAACTGGTCTCATTGGTTGTCATGGCATCAATAATTCGTTCTTTTAATTGCGCATTCGTCCCCAGGGACAGGGTATCCAGCATTGCACTAATGCTTGGAAATGAGAATTCCTTAATTAAACGGTTTAACCGACTGGTCACCAGATAGTGCTTGTTTTCCCCCAAAACAATACCACAGGCTTCCTCCAGAAAGTGGCGAAACTTGTCATACTGCTCTGTTGAAAGGATTTCGTCAGTCACATTATTAACTTGGAGATAGTATTTTATCCA
>Ga0224506_10000468_pt1 | contig 34675 bp, 32 predicted proteins | sample SF_Jan12_sed_USG_2_FD_169108 | JGI IMG/M metagenome (GOLD analysis project Ga0224506, IMG submission 169108) | Sediment microbial communities from San Francisco Bay, California, United States - SF_Jan12_sed_USGS_8_1 | ecosystem: Environmental > Aquatic > Marine > Sediment | place: USA... | reverse complement strand
CTCAACACCATGTCTCGCATCTTTTGAGCATCCACGTCGAGTATAGGGCTCTCACTAATTATCACGGGCTTTAAATCAAGCTCTGCTATAAGAGTTGCAAAGTGCTGAAAGTCAGGCCCATACTCAACCTCACCCAGCATATGGTGGCGCTTTTCTCCCTTTTCCGTGAATTCCACGCGCGTAAAGTGGCAGTGCAAGTTTCTAATCGCGTCACTCCCAAGTCGTTTCTCAATTTCGTTTGTCACCACGCGGAAGTCGCTCATTGTTTTCATCCTACCTCCTTCTCTAGCGTGAATGTGAGCCCAGTCGATTACCGGCTCTGTTGAGTCCACCCTTTCGCAAAGCGTCAACACTTCGTCCAAACTTCCGAGTTGCGAGGGTTTGCCAGTGGTCTCGGGTCCAAGCTTCACCTTCGCTATTCCAAGCGAACTCGTTGACTCTACGACATCACACAGCGCTTTTACACAGAGCTCAAGAGCTTCCTCTGGGCGCCTCTTTCCATAAAACCCGGGGTGAAACACAACTAAGTGTGCGCCCATCCAGTCAGCAGCTGTCGCACAAGCGATTAGACGGTTCTTGCTTGCCTCTATGGTTTCAACATTTCCGCTAAAGTTGATGAAGTAGGACCCGTGCACCGTAAGCCACACGTCGTGCTCTCTGGCTTTGGCCCCAAGTTTTTCCGCCGCTTCCCTTTTCATCTGGGGTTTGGCTCCCCATCGAACCGCTTGATACTCAAACGCGTCTAGCCCCTCATCCCTGAGATACCCGGGAAACTCGTCCACGGGAAGCTTGAGCTCTTTAAACGCGGAAGGAAACCCAGCTGGACCAAACCTAGGACGATCTGCCATTCCGTGACCACTACCTATTCATGCTATAAATGAATGGTTAGTCAAGAAAAAAGGGTTTACCGTGACTTTCGGCGATATGAATGGGAGATATAAAATCCATACGCCAAGGCGGTGACAGCGGAGACCCATGCTGCAAGGTTTTGGCAAAGGACGTACCTCCCCATGAGGTCGAGCTTAGTTACTGGCTCAGTTGTTGAAGTCCCAATGTTGTCGAGGGCGCTTTTGAAGCCGGGTGCGGCTGCCAGTAACGCGTTGTTGATAGCTGAGGCTAACCACCCTATCGGGGATAGGACCTGCGCTATTCCCTGAGCCACCTCGGTGGTGTTTAGCACGAACCCGAGGAAGGAGGGACTCAACTGGTAAAGCCCAACAACCGCATCATAAACCGATCTTGGATACGAGAGAACATGCAAAGCAAGAAAGGACGCTAGAAAGATGGTGATGATGCTTGCGGTGCTCTTAACGGCGGCTCTGGCAAAGAAAAGTCGTTGCAACACGTATGAGATGCCACGAACTCGGAGAACAGCGTTGCTCAACCGTCGATAGAAGGACTTGAAAGCGCGACTTATCTTTCGAAATTTTCCGCCAACCCTCTTAGAAAGTCTTTTCCTTTGAATTTTTGGCGGTTTCTTAGCAGGCTTGATTCCGCGCGGCGCCACAGCTATGTACTTTGTGAGATAAGTCCAGCTTGAAACGAGGACAACGACTACTCCGAATGGTGTGAGGTGAAAGAGTGGACTGATAGTTATGGTGAAAAGCGATTGGGTTAGGGGAAACTGAAAAGTTGTTGTAAGCGGAGTTTTATCTGTCAACCCCGAAGACATGAAGGAACTGACCAAAACATACTCGATGAGGAGAGCCAGCGCCGAGAACAACACTATGGCGGTGAACCCCTTCCGAGCCGTCCACCTGAAGATTAAACGTTTCCGATGTTTTTCCGTAGACATGGTGACTCACCGATTCGGTTCGCGTTTACCTCTAAGGCAACATTGAAATATCAATCTTCTTATAGACATTTCCTCACGTAATTTCTACCTTGCCTGTTTACGGGATTAGAATCATTGCTAGTCCGGAAACTATGGGTGCAGCTAGGTTGTCGCTGACTGGTGTGGGCAGAGATTCTACCAGCATCCCTACAGCAGCGCCTGCCAACGCTTTGACCGGGCTTACGAAGAGTAGAGCGCCCAAGAAGGCAAACAGGAAGCCAAAAACTGAGCCTTCGACTCGTTTTCCCTTGTTAAAGGGAAACACGGTTCTTCCAAGTTTCTTCCCGAAGAGGGTGGCGGAGCCGTCGCCCAACGCAAGTATCATGATGGACGCGTAGTTGATGGGAGCGGGAAAGAAGGTCAGCGGAACCATTATTCCTAGGGCAAAGAGGATGGGGGCGGTGACGAACTCGTAAAGCTCTGGTTTGAGCGCTGCTCTGCGGGTTACTGTGGAAAACAAGGGAGCGTTGATTCCTTCTACCCTGATGAACTCAGATGCGGTGTAGAGTATGGTTACAAGGAGTATCATCAGAGAAACCAAGTAGCGGTCCAGATAAGTGCAAACAAGCGGAATCAAAGCTCCGCTCATGTGAATTGCCTCGCGGATAAGGTCGCTCTTTGAAATTGCAGAGTGGGGAGCCTCCAAAGTTTCTTCCGTTAAGTGTGGTAGGCTCTCGGAGAGCGCGTCTCTAAACACAAGGTCAGCCTTGATGCTTACGAGAAAGTCAGGGTTGTAGCCGATCTTCAAAGCGCAGAGCGGGAACATGGGCAAGTTGTTTCGATCGTCAGCAACCACAACGCAGTCTTGGGGCGACAACCCATCGCTCTCAATAATTCTCTTTAAAACAAGCGCTTTCCCGTTGGGCTTTATTACGTCGCCGCTGATCTCGCCTGTCAAACGTTTGTCGGCTACCTCCAGCTTCAAACCGAACGCGTAGTCTGCATTGAGCCTAGCCGCTAAGTGTTCAACAAAGGGTGTGGGGAGACCTGAACTTATAAGGGCTGTTCGATATCCAGCTCCTTTCAATTCCTTAAAGAACTCTTCGACACCGGGGATTAAGGGAATTCGTTTGTGTAGCCGGAAGAGGTCGTCAGCTGTGAGACCTTTGAAAAGCATGAAGATTCTCTTGAGCGCGGATTCCAGCGACAGCACCCCAACCTCGTAGAGAAAGCCTATTATGATCACTTTCAAGGCCTTCCAGCGATCTAGTCTCCTTGTCGCTTCAAAGAGCAGATATCGCCTCTTCGGTATTATCACGCCCTCAACATCAAAGGCTATTAGGCGGTTAGGCTTTCTCGCGTTTCGGTTCTTGTCAGCCAAGAGTTCTGCCTCTTTTTCTTGACAATATGACTTTTCATGCTTGAATAGCTTTTGTGAAAAGAAAACTTCTCTGGTGTTTGCCTTTTAAATTTCAACTGTATTTTTTTCGGAGAATTGAGTAGACATCGCCGTATTTGCTTGGCAAAGGAAATTCGTGTCTACACTTTGGGCACTTTGCCATGTCGCATTGGACGAGAGATGGGCACCCTGAACAGGCGAAGCTTCTGCCATAGGTTATGTCAAAGGTGAAGCCGCATTTGGGACAGTTGACGATTCGCTTTGTTTTAGACACGTTTTATCACGTCAGTTTTAGTCTTTTTAAAAACCGTTTATCGTGTTTTAAAAATCTTTCTTGAGGAGGGTTAGACAAAAGTTTAAACAGAAATAGAACCAATAAATTAGTTGATCACAAAGTGATTGTAACAAAGCCTAACCATATTGCTGGTCGGAAGGAAGAGAAAATGCCTAAGGCTTCAAAGGAACAGCGGGCTAAGGTCTACAGAGACCACAATGTCCAGTTGCTTCTCAGCAAGTTTTTGAGCGGGGAGCTCAACAAACTGGAACCTGTTTACGATACTAAGTTTGGGTATACGTATCCGATTGTTGAAAAGATCGTGGGTGACGCCAAAAGTGCTAATGAGTTTTTGGCGCAGCTCTTCGAGGTTGGTGTTCTGGAAAGGGAGCTCTTTGACAAGTTTGTCCCTTGTCTACACTGTAGTTCAGCCAACGTTTCCGTCCATTACTGTTGTCCCTACTGTAAGTCGTTTAGAATTGGGAAAAGCTCGTTGATTGAGCATGTTGCGTGCGGGTACATCGATGCCGAAGAACGCTTCCAGAAAAAAGGCAAACTTGTTTGTCCGAAATGCAGTAAAACGTTGACCAAGCTTGACGTGGATTACGTAAAGGCTGGTGCGTGGTGTATCTGCGACGAGTGTGGCAAGAGTTTTGACATTCCTATTGTGTCTCACTTCTGCCGCGATTGCCATCGGGACTTCACGTTTGAGGAAGCCCTCTACAAAAACGTGTATTCCTATAGTTTGAGCGAGGACGTGATGCAAGAGGCGGCGTTAAGCTGGACCTTGATCGCTCCGATAAAGGAGTTTCTGGAAAGAGGCGGTTTCAAGGTGGAAAGCCCGGGCTTTTTGAAGGGGAAATCAGGTACAAGTCACATGTTTGACGTGACTGCTTTCCGCGGCGGAAAAGATCGAAACGTAACCGTAATTGACCTCGCAACGGCAACCGGCAGCGTTGTTCCTGAACAGACTGTCATAGCCATGTTTGCCAAGGTGTACGACATCGCCCCAAACAGAGCATGCTTGGTCGCAATTCCCAAAATGAGTAGAGACGGAAAGAGACTGGCAAAACTCTACAAGATCAGACTAATTGAAGCGAAGAATTACAAAGAGGCGATAAAAGGCCTGAAGACCTCTATAAAAAAATAGTTTTGCAAAGCACTCGTTTTCAAAGCAGTGTACTAATCCAGACATCTAGATCGTGAAACTCATTGTTACGAAACCATTTAGAATTAACATAAAAAGAGGATCAAAATTCTGCAGATCCCGAGAAACGTAGATTTAATCAAATGCACCTAGAACTCGTATATTCTCCAATGGCCACTTCAGGAGCTATGATGCCTCTATGCTATCTTCCCATTCGACGCCGGGACCTGCAACTTTCACTTTGTAGGTGCTGCCGGCACTGAAATCAAGCCCAGCATCAGTACCATTTACCGTTATTTTGACGACTGCGTCAACGCTGAGAGAAGCACCAGCTGTCGGAAAACCTGCAGGCGAAGTTACAGAGTCAGTATGATCCATCGCGTCAATGTAAACCTTATCCAGAGTCACATCTTCCGTGCCCCAGTTTCTAACATAAACAGTGACCATGTCCGAAGTTGCATTGATAACCTTGGAATCATATTTTATCGCTTTACCAGCAGTAGTTGTTTGCGTTGTTGTGAAGGTCGTGACCCAAGCGTAGGTGATGACAGCTGAAGCGACGGCTATGACTATCAGTAGAAGTGCCGCGAGAATCGGCGACACTCCCTTTTTGGAGGTTAATTTCTTAGCCAAGGCGATCTCTTCCTTTAAAAGGCTCTGAGACTTTCGTATTTAAACTGTATGAACCCAGAATACAGATTTTCAAAGAAGGTTAGCTTCCCAAGTAAACTGCGATGTTCCCTCGTTCCGTGACAACCTTGACAGCGTATTGTCCAGTTGGCAAACTGATGTCATCACGGATGTAATTCAACGTCTCCCCCGAGTTTACGATGGCGTTTATGTCGTAGCGCTCATGGTCGGTTGAGTTGATGATCCACAGGGAAACGAGATGAAAGGTTAGAGCTCCCTCATTTCTAAAGGTGAATCGAATTTCGCTGAATACGATCCTCACACCCAAAAAGTCGATGTCGACGGTCATCCGAACAGCTTCGTTTCCTTCGTCACAAACTTCTACGCGCATCGTACCGTCGTCCTGCACGTAACTACGCCACTGATCCGTGAGATTCACAGCGTAATTGTCCCACCCCGTTGTAGGCGTGTGGCCCGTAGTGGAGTTGAAACCGCTGTCGCTGAACTCGTTCGCTGTCCAGTTATAGGCCTTCAGGTACCAGTTTTCACCAGCGTCGCTAGCTCCGTACCTCAATTGTATTTCAACGGTTGAAACAGACCATAAGGGATAGGAAGATAGGTCCAAAGTAAAGGTGCCGTTAACATCCAGCCTGTAAGTTGGAGGTGTCTCCTCCTCTTGGAATGTTTCCCACCCGCCATCATCGGCAACTTGCGTATCTTCATAGGCGCCGCTCACGCGACTGCCCGTGTTCACCGTGTATTCGCTCTGAACAACAAACCATGGAGAGCGGGTGGCACTTACACGGGTAACATTGGAAATTTTCACGTTTTCCCGTATTTTCTCCCAGTCCAGCTGATTCATCTGGTAGCTCCACAGAACCACATTCGACACGATAGCGATAATGATCACTAGGCTGAGCACGACAACGATTATGTTGCTGACGCCGCGTCGATCTCGTCTAAGCCGGAGACCTGTAATAGTCCGCAACCTCAATCCCCCTACTTGTTGCAACCCCAATGTGATACACAGAGTTCGAACTCCAGTTGTAAGTTATACTCAACCAGCCGTGACCGCCTACATCCAACTCAAGCGACGTGAACGACTGCGCCGTATAGTTCACGTACAAAGCGGCTACCTTGATCGACATTTTACCCGTGTTACGAAGATACACTGAAATCTCGCCGTCCGTCTTAAACCACACATCCTCTATGACGAAGCGCTCACCCATGGTTTCACGAAGATTGCCGGTGATAACGTACGTCGCAGCTATGGCGATTGACATACCCGCCACCGCAATAGCCATCAATAAGACATTGCTCAAGACCGGCGTAATTCCCCTCCTATCCAACAACACTCTTCTCACATCTCATCCCTCCTATATCAGAAACTTTAGGGCCACATATCCGGAAGCCAAGAGAATAACGCTGTGCTTCAAGCCAGCGCTCATGGTTCCCTCACCCATTTTTCCAGCCACCAAACCGCCGAAGAAAGCTTGAATCACACTCATATGAAAGAAAAGTCTTCTAGCCTCTTCCGAGGTCAGAACAACAGATCCGAGAGTGGGAAGCTCAGCAGCTTGAACGAACAACGTCTTAAAGAGCAAAATGATGGTGAAAAGGAAAACAAAGAACGCGATATAAACAATCGCAACATAAGGCCTCGTTCGGGTTCGACGCTCCTTATCCATTGTTAGGGTTGACTGTATGAACTTCCCGGTTGGAGCGAAAACTTTCTCAACTCGCCCCCCAGACCTACTGGCTTCTATCACAAGCGGGACAGCTCTTCCCACCAACGCGGTGCCAACGCGCTCGCCAAAGGACTGTAAAGCCTTTTCAAACGACATCCCCCAAGACATCTGGGTCACCATTTTCTTCAACTCCCCAGTTAAGGGTCCATAACGCCTTTTAGAGGCCTCTTCTAGGGCTTGGGGAAGAGGCATCCCAGTCTGTTGAGCCTGAACAAGGCTACGGAAAAGATCGGGGAGGTGTTCATCTACAGACCTTTTCCAACGATAGTCCACGTAATCGAGCACCGCAGAGGGAAAAACGGTGATCAGAACCGCGAGCAACAGGTACTCATCAAAAAGAGGCATGTTCCAAAGCGTTACGCAGGCGGTTATGAGTATGGCAACGCCTATGATGCTGGATACGATCCATGCGGTCTTTCTCTCCCACTTATCAATCCTAGGCATGGCTACCTCCTCGGTGAAATAACATCTAATATTATGAGAAACACTGCCGATCCGATGGGTATGCCGATATAGGTCAGTAGGTACAACAGCAGGCGAGGATCAAACAATCCTGTCCCTCCTCCCAGCATCGCCATCACCGCAAGCATAACTACTAGAATCAGAGGCCCCGCAACCAGCATGGTAACATAAAACTCCGCTAGGATCGCAAGGGCGTCTGAGAACCGGCTCATAGCGATGCGCTTTAGTTTCATGTATTGACGAGATCGATCCCTCAGGTACTTCGTTAAGCTTCCTCCAGAGTGAACCGTGGCGATGAAGCCCTCAAGCAACTCCTTAAACCTTGCAGAGGGGCTCCGGTCAGAAGCGGACTCGAGGGCTGAAAGAATGTCGAACCCAAAGAGTTCCACGTCCCGCACTATGTTTTTAGCTTCATCAGAGACAGCTAGCGGAGCGTCAACCTCGGCTAAAGAGCGAAATACTCGGTCAGGCGGAACACCGGCTCCGGCCAGTATCGCCATATAACCAGTTGTGAAGGGAAGGCCGTCCTCCAAGTTTCTCTTCAAGTTGTCTGCTCGATAAATTGGATAGGCATAGAAAAGGGTCACGGTTACGCCTCCCGCGAACAAGCTTCCCCCTAGTCCGAAGAGAAGAGAGGAGTGAACGGGGAAACCAAGGATAACGGTGAGGATGGTGGGAATTAAAATCATAACTGAGACAGAAACGAGCATAGACATAAGAATGGCAAAGCTAACGTACGCCTTGAAGCTGATCTTTATTCCAGACCTTCGAAGGTTCACACCCATATCTTCGAAAAAGGGCAAAAACCGGGCGATTCTTTTCCCGATGACTTGATAGGCAAATACCTGAGGCTTTTTCGTATCCAGCCGAATTTCTTCAGCCCAACGGTGAAATTGTCTGAGAATCGGAGGAAGGAGTGGACGAGACGCTTTTTTAGGGCGTGTGGATGTTCCTTTGATGTTCTTCTTCCTCTTACTCAAGTTTATAGCGCTCCAACTCTTGCCCTTCTGTAAACGCGGTCTGGATCAGCGTAGTATTCCCGAATGACAGAGGCCACGTCGGTGTACCTTCGAATGTTGTTTTTCACCATCCATTCTAACACGGTTTTTCTTCGATGAAGTTCCGCTCTAACCTCGCCTTCACCGAGACCCATCTTTTTCATGTTTTTCTCTAAAGCGTAGCTGCGACCAGAGTACAGGAAGGCGTCACTCTTCGAATCCCACCGATACACGTTGTTGGTCAAGAGCTCCTTTGTCTTAGGACTCATAGCCATGACCTCAGTTACCGTGAGGGCTCTTCTGGCCGGTTTTCCCCTAATCTCGGTCCGCAACTGAACCATAACAACGTCGATCATGGTGAGGAGAGCCCTCGGAATGTTCATGGGCTCAGACTCTAGGCGATTAAAAACGGCGTCCACGGACTCTGCGTGCACCGTGCTCATACCTAGGTGCCCGGTCGCCATTGCTTGAAATAGGGTGTACACCTCCTCGCCGCGCACCTCGCCTACAATAATGTAGTCGGGTCTCTGCCTCACCGCTGCCTTCAATAGGTCAAACAGCGTGATGGCACCCGTCTTTTCCTCTCCGGATCCAAATCCCGGCCGCACAACTGATGGAATCCAGTTCTCGTGGGGCAGGTTAAGCTCAGCCGTGTCTTCTACACTCACGATTTTTAACTCGGGCTTTATAAACATCGATAGACAGTTAAGCGTAGTTGTCTTCCCCGCTGCCACTCCTCCCGCTACGAGGATGGATGCCCGGTTTTCGATGGCGTACCAGAAGTACGCAGCTATGTCCGAAGAGAGGGTTTTAAGGGCGATCAAATCTGAGATGGTGAGCGGGTCAACACGAAAACGACGAATCGTGAACGTTGAACCTCTTCGGGTGATTTCGTTTCCGTAGGTAAGTTGAACACGGCTTCCGTCGGGGAGAGCTGCGTCGAGGATGGGTCTAGCAATGGAGATGTGTTTTCTAGCGAGGTAAGCCAGTCTTATGACGAAGGAGTTTAGTTCATCGGCCCCTTCAAAAATAATGTTGGTGGGTAGGGACTCGTACTCTCGATGCCAAACGTAGATGGGAATGTTGACTCCGTCCGCGGAGACGTCTTCGATCATGTGGTCCTTCATGAGGGGGTCGATTTTTCCGTAGCCGATGAAGTTTCGTACGATGTAGTACATGAGCTTGTCCACGGCCTCCTCAGCGACCTTCATTCGATAGTCTCGGATGATCTGTCGAACCTTGTTTTTCAGGTACTCCTTGGCCATCTCCTTTGTTTCAAGGTCTTTAAGGCTGACGTTTATTTCCTGAACTAAAATGTCTTTGATCTCTCGGAGCTGATTCTTCTCCCTTTCGCGTAGGGTGGGTTCGATCACCTCATAACGCATCTTTTGTGAGGCTGGGTCTCTCACAATTGTGGCATAAACGTGGGGCTCTTCTATCGGGTAGACTTCTCGAAACATGGACAGTTTTTTCTTGTTTACCGCTTTCGACTCCGTTTTCATGCGTTTTCACTCAGTTACGAACGATTATGACCTCTAACCAGACTCGCAAGGTCGCAACGCCACGATATATTGTGTAGCGAGACTTAATAAACTCTATGAACGTAAAATCACTTGCGAACCAACAATTTTCATGGGAACGAAAACACCTAACAACAGAGGTTTATCCTTAAAACGGCAAACGTTTTGACTTTGCCACCTCGGTTCTAGAAAGTTGAAGAATCTTTGACCGCAATCGTTTAGGCTGCCCAGAATGGAAGCCGGCGTCTCATAATGTCGACGAGCTCGTTCAAGGCGTCTAACTCCTCAGATGACAAACGATCTTGAAACTTCGTTAGCAGAGCTTTTGCATGTGCTTCAGGCACTTTAACGAGGAGTACGTCACCTTCATTGATGTGCCTTCCCACAACTGGTTTATCTAAAGAGATGGCCACCTGCGTTCCAGACTTTGCCTCAGGTATGGCCTGCCCGCGATCTTGAATCTGCTTGATTTCACCGATTTCCCTTCCATCCTCTCCAACAAGCGCGTACTTCGGTTTGATCTGCCCAGCCGAAACCTCGATTCCCACGATGGCGGGCTTTGCCTTCCTAAATACGTATCCGGGAAGGATCTTTATTTTTCCAGGCATAACCAGCCTGTCGAGTTCTCTTTGAATGCGCTCTTCCTGTGTGCTCTTCATCCAATTCAAGTAGTCGTCAATAAGGTGATAGATAATGTTGTGTTCGAAGATGAAAACGCCTCGATCTATTGCTTCCCTCTCTGCGTCCGGCAACGTTTTCACGTTGAAGGCTAGGATCACCCCGTAGAGCAGTTCGTGTTCTTTAACCACAGCCGCCTCTGTAACATCTCGTTTAGAAACGTCTCCTACATCCGCCAATCTTATCGGAACGTTGTTTCGCTTCAAACCCTCGGCGATAGCCTCAAGAGAACCCAACGCATCCGTTTTTAGCACAACTCCGTCGATATCAGTGGCAACTCTGAGTTTCTCCAACTCTTCAGAAACTAGCTTGGCAAACGCTTCGGGTTGACCGTCAACTGGAACTACGTATAAAGGTGCACCAGCCAAAGCATTATCAAGATTGGTTGCCGCGATCTTTATTCCAGCAGCGGCTGAAACAGCGTCTACGGAGGAGAATCTGTCTCTTGGGTCCCTTATTTCGTCAAGAGGTTTAGGCAAGAAGACTGCACGAACGTTCGTCATGATGGGTTGCTCTTTTCCACCTACAACAATCATGTCGCCTTTTTGAAGTGTTCCGTCGTAAATGATGGCGTTAATGGTGATCCCGAGCCCGGGCTCCTCCTTAACTTCCAACACGGTGCCCTTAGCTGGTCCTTTAGTTACTTTTAAGCGGGTTCGCAGGTATTGTTGAGTTAGGCCAATGAGAACCGCCAAGAGCTCGGGTATGCCCTCACCCGTTTTGGCACTCGTCGGAACAATAGCTGCGGTTCGAGTGAAATCAGATATCTTGTCGTAGCGCTCAACCTGAAAACCAAGTTTAGAAAACGTTCCCATGATAGTGTATAAACGTTCGTCGATGTCTTGGCGAACGTAGGGATCTTGGCTCTGATATGACGTTAGAAAGGGCTCGTCTGGCCTAGATACCCAACCGGGCACACGGTCAATCTTGTTCGCTGCGACTAGAAAAGGAGTTTTCCTCGCCTTCAAGATGTCGATTGACTCGTAGGTTTGCTCTTCAAAACCCTTCAGGATATCGATTAAAAGAATTGCGATATCTGCGACTGCGCCACCCCTTTTTCTAAGGTTGGCAAAAGCCTCATGTCCTGGTGTGTCAATGACAAGCAGTCCAGGAATGCGTAGTCTGCGCCTGAATTTCTTCAGGAGAGGACCACACACTTCCTTGAGAGTTTTAACTGGGAAGAAGCTGGCTCCAATGTGCTGAGTTATGCCTCCGGCTTCCCTCGCTTGGACACTGCTTTTCCTAATCTTGTCTAGCAGAAGGGTCTTTCCGGTGTCGATGTGACCGAGCACGCACACGATTGGTTGTCTAATAGGCATTTTATGCTCTTCCGATTAGGAGTTATAGATGTGCCAGCCTCATCAGCATTGACACACCAGCGTTATAAACCGTTTCGCTTAAAAGCTCGGTTTTTCAGCACACCCTCTTCTAAATAACTAGTTTTGGAACTCAGTGTCGAGAGAAAAGCTAGTGGAATAAGAAAAGGACACCTACCAGCTCAACTCTCTCAAACCTCCACCTCCTTCTATAGGGGAGAGGGGTGAGATTTTGAAAGGTGTTAAGTTATTTGTGTTAGTCTCTCTCATAGACATCCTCTATTATTTTTTTACTTTGACGAATTTCTTTTTCTTCCGTCGATATAAGCTCGTGTACTTCTTGTAAGTTTCTACTAGTCCCTTGTTCTTCAGGTTTGTGACTGCTCCCACCATTCGGTCCGGCAGATTTTTGGGCTGAATTTCCCCTGCCTCCTTGATAATCTCGTATGTTTTCCTTTCCAATTCGGCCAAGTCCTCTAAAGACATTGATTTCCCTCCGCCTAATGTCGGTTATCTCTGGATCGTAGCACGCGAGGGCCCTTAAACATGGTGCTTGCATTCCACACCTGCGCGCGCAAGTAGCACTACAATCTTATTAATCATTTTTTCTTCTTCAACTACACTTTTATCAGGGTTTTTCTATTGCCAAAAGTTTCGCCAAATCCCTCTCCAAAAAACCTATCCAACCCTGCTCAAGATGAAAACTGGCATTATCACTAGTCAACCTAACATCACAAGAGTAATGACTATCAACGTAACCCTTGCAATCAGACTCCTTTATCGGAACGCGACCACACTTCGCCCTACACAAATTCCGTACACAACTATCTATCGCCGAGTAAAGCCGCTCCAACTTGAAATGAGGCGTAATTCTCTCCGAAATCGCCTCGATGTTTTCACTAACCATCTCACTTTTCGCCGCTTCGGTGAACCGCTTCCCAATAAGGATACCCTTATCATAATTCCGTTTCTCCAGAATATCATTCATCTCCCTAACAGTGTCCACACCAACATATCCTGATTTTGACTTGCCTTCAGTTATAACACGTATCAAAATCTTATCATCTGACTCCGAAGGCGAAACCGTAAAATCCACTATCCTTCCCTTCCTTCGAGTTCTCCTATTTTCATAGTCTCTGACCGCTGAGATCACCTCAGCCTTCTTAACAAACTCTTCTCCACTCACTTTGTTACCGCCTCTAACAACCAAAACTCCAAAAACGTTTAACCGAATAATAACATTCGATTTCATCCTCTATATTCTCGTGGACCCTTATATATGCGCCCCGTAAATGTGGAAACGCTTACATTCAACAGTTCAGCTATCCTAGCAATTGTATAATCGTTCTCCCAATACTTTGACAAACCAACGACGCAAAACATGGTCCTCAACCATTCAACTGCACGCAATTTTTTCAACCGTTCAGCAGCCTTTCGGAAGCACACCCGACCTTGCATTCATTTAACCGTGAAAAAGACGATTTCGTCGCCCTCTTCCAACTTCAAGAGCTCCCGAGCTTCTTTTGGAATTGTCACCCGAAAACCCTTAGATACCTTAGCGGTTGCCAAAATAGTCATCTTTTAACTATTCTCTCAGTTAACAACTTTCTGCTTGCGCCTTCTTAAACTTCTCTTTCTTGCTCAACTGCCCGCAGACCTTCACCTTGTAGTTAAACGTAGAATATCTCAGCTCTTTCCTCTTTTTTCTTCTTGGCTTTCTTTCTAGCTTTCAATCCTCTTTGGGCTCCTAACTTAGTTGCCTCTAAGTCATACTCTATGAAGGAACGGGTAAACTCGGACAGTTTTTTGTTCATCTTCTCCAGATCCTCTTGTGTGAATTTGGTCATGACGTCGGGGTTATCCGCCCATTGCATCCAACCCAGCAAGCTTCTATGTAAAGCGATCAACATGAAACGTATGGATCTTACCAACTCCAAGCGGTCCCTCTCCTTAGCCTTCTCTAAACGCTTTATCTGATCCAGAATCTTCTCGAAACCTTGAATCCACCTTTCACTCAAAGACATCACCCCTCTCATTTTCTCAGTTATGTCCCCAAAAAGGCTTCTCTCAATATAAAGTCTCTTTTTTCATGAGTTTGTTGTCTGATTTAGTTTTTTCGATTTAAATAAAAATTAATAATTCCTATATTTGGGGCATCAGCGTCTGATGCAAAAATCTTTGTCGTCATCTGCAAGAGGTGCAGAGCAACGTATCGACCCAAATAAGATCGATGAAAGCTGATGAGACTTGTATCCGTTCTGCCTCCCGAAGGATATTTAAGAGGGTTTCATGAACTCGTGACGTCGGTTATGTATCGAGTTGAAGCGCACGTACTCGAGTTGCTGTTGGAAACCTGCTCAAAAGCTGACTATGGTGTAGACGAGAATGATAAGAATTGGTAGGATGAGTTTTCATCTTGAAAACTGAGATGACAGAAGAGCCGAAACCACAGTCAAACGAAGAAGAAGTAACAAAATTAATGATTGACAGGCCGTCCGACTTCAGATTCCACGCTGCCTATCTCGCCTACTCTGAGACGTGGGACAAAACTGCCTCACAAGAGGTTAAACCAAAACTGAACGAAGTCATGTTGTCCTTGTCCCAAAAGGAAATAAGTTACTCAATCTTCTACGAAAGATTAAGTCAATATAGAAAGTATAGTTCCAAATATTATACTAGACAAAGGATAGAAACTCAGAGAAAGAGGGATTGGAGAAAGAGACGAGCGAAAGACACGAGGAACGCAAGGCACAGAAAAAGACACTGAAATAAAAGGTTCAGGAAGCTTTTATTTTCTCTTTTGCGATCACTTGTCGGAATGTTTTATTGCATTTTGGGCATTTGTAGTGGCCTATGGTCAGCTGTAGTCTTTCACCAGTCTTACTCGGTCTTCCGGCCATTTTCCAAGTCTTGACCGGTTTTGTTTCAATTCCGCATCTAGGGCATGCTGCTTTTTCTGAACTGTTCAATGAATTCAAGAGCTCTCTCCTGAGATCTTCCCCGATCTTGTCAATTTTCTGGATAGCTTCTGCGAGTTGTATGTCTTTGAAAATATCGAGGATCCACTTGGAAAAGTCTCCTCTTCTTTGATGGAACTCGAGTGAAGCAACTGGAACTTTCCTTATTTTCTCCCTCAAATCCTGTGGGTTGAAAGCTACTTCGTAGAGTGGTTTGCCGATATCCTCGTAGAAGTAGAATCTCATTTCACGGGCAACTTCCTTCTTAGGGGGTTCGGGAGGAAGATTACACTTTGGAAGCTTACCATGTCTTTGGCTATAGTCGTCCAGAAGCTCTTTCATTCTGTCTTCTTGCCTCGGAGTAAACTCCCTCTTGTAATATCTGGTTTCACGTTTGCGAGGGTCGTTGGAAAAGTTTGTTTGTAAGTAATGGGTGATTTTTTCTCGAAGATTGGTACTTTTTCCGATGTAGATCAGAACCTTATCTTCATTATAGAGAGCGTAAACTCCAGGCCCTTCTGGAACATGTTTCGCCTTCTGTCCCCAAACGTACATTTTCCCTGAGATCGACATATTTTCACATCAATAAATGGTTAGACATAGATGCCTTTAGGATTTTTCCCCAAATTCTTTAACGACCTCTTGAACATTCTTCTTTGGCAATTCTCGAATAAAGGCAGTAACAGTTACGTAACGGTTTTTCTGCGCTTATTAAAATCTCGCTTTCTCGCCGCTTTCTTACCAAAGCCGGAGGCAACATTCCGCTGAAAATAGAGGTCCTAAGATGCATCTTTACCACATAATACTGTGTGAGTTTCTTTACGACATTGAGTATCAGTTACTATAATTTGTAATATAAGCGTTGTTTTCGATTGCAATGAAAATTAGTAATGCTTATATTGCGTCGTCACTGATAAAAGGCGAAAGTTTGAGTTGAGACATACCGGCACATGGAACGCTGGAGAAGAAGAAGATGACGGTTGGAGTGCACAGGTTTCCTAGGTGTGTGAACACCTCCATCTCCCATGATTACGGATTCAGAACTCTAGCCTGCACGAAATGTAAGGCTCCCTTAAGCGGTTTAGACAAAGATAGGAATTTTTGTGATGAGGTTTCGTTTTGAAAACTGAAACGATAGAGGAGAGGAAGGCTCAAAATCTTTTGAAGCTTAGAGGCTACAAGCTGAAAAAACGCGAGGAGCAAAAAGAAATTATCAGCCTCCTAGTTAAAGCTCCTAAAGAAAAAAAGAACGTGCTTATTTGGTGTATACTAGCTCGAGTAGTGGGAGTGGCTTACACTGAAAAAATGGAAAAAGCCATGAAAGCAGCTGGAGCTGAGAAGGGAATAATTGTTGCCAATACTAAATACACTTTCGCGGCCAAAAAGAAAGCAAAAAAATACGGGATAGAACTAATACCCAAAAGGTTTCCCCCCTTCAACATCTTCAAGCATGGATTGGTGCCAATACATGAAATCCTCTCGGCTGAAGAGACAAAGGAGCTATTGGAGAAATACCGAGTGAAACCGTACCAGTTGCCTCAAATCAGAGCCTCAGATACCGCGGCAATTGCAATCGGGGCTAAACCCGGAGACGTTCTAAAGATCACCAGAGACAGCGTGACGGCAGGAAAATGCGTTTCTTATAGATATGTCATTCCTGGCTGACAAGCAGGAGAAGTGATCACGGCTATTTCGTTAGTGCTCCAAAAGTCGAAACATTCTTAAGAGTGTTACATTGATAAAACTCAGCACAAAAAAAAGGGAAGAGGCGCATGTCCAAACCATTCTACGTAAAATTCGAAATCCCAAAAGAAGTCGCAGATGCGGCCTATGAAGCCCTACAAATAGCCACCCAAACAGGCAACGTCCGCAAAGGCACAAACGAAACAACAAAAGCCATAGAAAGAACACAAGCAAAACTCGTAATCATAGCCGAAGACGTGGACCCACCAGAAGTCGTAGCTCACCTCCCACTCCTCTGTCAAGAACGCAAAATCCCCTACGTATTCGTCCCAAAAAAAGAAAAACTGGGAACCTCCGCAGGAATAGATGTCCCAGCAGCCGCAGCATGCATAACCCAAGCTGGCGAAGCCTCAGCACTAGTAAAAGAAATTTCCAGTCGAGTTGAAGAGCTGAAGAAGAGAGGCCACAGCGAATGAGCCGAAAGGAAGAAGCAGAGAAAGAGCTAACGCATGCCGAGGTCATCCAAGTGATCGGCCGAACAGGAATCACTGGCGAGATCACACAGGTTAGGGTTCGAGTGCTTGAGGGAAGAGACAGAGGACGCATCATCACCAGAAACGTGAAGGGCCCAGTGCGGACCAACGACGCACTGATGCTGAGAGAAACAGAACGCGAAGCCAAGAAAATCAGGTGAACCACGGAGGTTTTCGCCGGTGCCAAGACTTCGACACTGTTCATTCTGCGGAAACGAATTTCCGCCAGGCACCGGTATCATGTACGTCAGAAACGACGGGTCCGTTCTGTGGTTTTGCTCCGGCAAGTGTAAGAAGAGTTCTATCAAACTGAAGAGGGACGCGCGCAAATTTCCGTGGACAAGGTATTACGGAAAGGAGGAGAAGGGGAAAGCTTGACTGAACGCACACTCGTTTTCCTAAAGCCCGAAGCCGTTTTGAGAGGGTTGATGGGTGAAATTATTAGTAGAATCGAGAGGAGGGGACTTACCATAGCCGCCATGAAACTTCTCCAACCAACCCGAAAGCAAGCCGAGAAGATCTACGAAGTACATAAGGGCAAAACTTTCTACGAGCCCTTAATTGAGCGTGTCACCTCCGGACCTGTTCTCGCCATGGTCGTCGAGGGACCTAATGCCATTTCCATCATCCGCAACATGATTGGAAAGACGAATCCTCTAGAAGCGCAGCCTGGAACCATCCGCGGAGACTTCGCGCTCAACGTTCAAAAAAACATCGTTCACGCGTCGGACAGTCTCGAAAACGCCAGAAAAGAAATTGAAATCCTTTTCAAACATAATGAAATCCTCAATTATCGAAAGCCCACCGAAGCTCAGTACCTGCTTTAACGTTCGTCACCCACTACTTACGAAGCCTTTGCAGAAGAAGAGCTAGATGAGTTGCTTCGTAACGTTTCTCCAGATTTCCTCGTTTTCAATGCAACCGATGTCTGGCTCGTTTAAATTTCCGTTGAAGTAGCTGTAGGATCTGGCTCTGCAGCCTCCACATATGTATTTGTCTTTGCAGTCTCCGCACCCATTTGTCTTGCCGTTTATTTCATAGTTTTCCAGCTTTTCCCTTGTTCTCAGTTCCCACAGCATTTCGCTGTTATCCCAAATGTGCTCGAAGTCGTCCGTCAGAATGTTTCCAAGCACTGTGTTTTCATTGGTTGGGAAGAAAACGCATGGTTTTATGTCTCCGTTTGGTTCTAAACCTACGTAGAGTCTTCCAGCTCCGCATCCTCCTAAAAAGTTTGCAACGTTTTCAACACCTTTCTTGGCGGCATAGTGAGCAGATACGGTGAAATCGTGTCCTCTTTCTCTTGAAAGCTTCTTCACTACGCTTGCGAACTGTGGGCAAGTGCTGAAAAATCTGTCCACCTTTATCTTTGTTTTCCCTGTTTTCTGCTCCTCTTCCTTTGCTTTTATGTATGAAGAGACGATTTTCTTTCCCATTGTTTCTAGGAGGAAGAATCTTTCTCGTGGGCTTGGGTCAAGTTCTATGTGTTCCTTTGCTCTTCCGGTGGGGACGTAGTTGAAGTGCATGAATCTTGCTCCTATTTTGTTTGCTAGTTCCATTATTTTCGGTATCTCGTCTAGGTTTTCCCTATGGGCTGTCGCTGCTAAACACGTATCAAGCTTCTCATCTCGGCAGTTGCGTATTCCTTCCATCGTTTTTTCGAAGCAACCGGGAACCCCTCTAAAACTTTCATGTACATCATTGCTTGCTCCGTCTAGGCTTATTTCAACGTAGTCCACGCCCACATCCTTGAGTTTTTTTACATTCTCTTTTGTCAGCAAGGTCCCATTCGTAGCCACGCTTACATAGGGTATTTTCCTTTTAGCGTACGCTATAACCTCGAAGAAGTCCTTTCTCATAAGAGGTTCTCCTCCGGAGAAAGATAGAGCCGGAAGGCCAACGTTTGCAAACTTTGATAATTTGTCTATTGCGGTGTAGGCCTGATCTGTTGTTAGTTCTGGTCGATGGGGTCCAGCGTCTTCATAGCAATGTTTACATTTGAGGTTGCAGGAGTAGGTGAAGTTCCAAACGATGTTGAATGGACCCGCTGGGGTGAATGGGATGTGTATGCCGTATTTTCGAATTCCCTTCATCATGAGGGCGAATCCTTTTAGCCAAGCTTCGCCGTAGTTTTGTTCGAAGAACATTTTTCTCATAAAACCTTTGTTGACACGCACGATTCGGGTGCCTACTTGGTAAAAGGGGTTTGCCGCTATACGGTTTAGGTTGCTACAAGTTTTACAAAGAGCGACGTTTTCGCCGAGGAAATCTTTTAGAGAGTTTGTCAGAAGGCTTCCGTCTCGTTCACATTCTACATCAAACTTTTTTACAATTGTTTTTAGGATTGGATTTGTGGTTGAAAGCAGAATGTTTTCGAGGGATTCTGTATGCATGAGTTTCCCTCTTATATCAATTAGTTGTATATCCTTAAAAATTGTGGTTCGAAATTGTGAAGCGGCAAGTTGATGTGATGCCAAGAAAAGGGAGTTATCTTACGGTTAACCTGTCAGCGTAATGAAAACTTGGGTCTTAATTTCCCTCGTTTGTCGAATTATTGTTATTTGCGTTAGTCTCTCTCTTTTATGGAGCCTCCTATTGCCCCCTCCGCACTCTCGAACTAGTAGACTCTTTGAGGCGCTGTCCCTTGATTCTTGTTCATAAAAGTATAAAAGGCATTAGAGAACTTACCGCATAGTCAGCGTGAATTGTTTGAAACGGAGGCATGCGAAAGGCATGAAAATATCTGTTATTGGAACTGGAGTTCAAGGGTCAGCGATTGCTTCAATTCTTGCAAAGACGCCGGATGTATCTGAAATTGTCTGTTCTGACATAAACTTGGCCAGAACTAGGCGGGTTGTGGAGAACCTTAGAAGCGATAAGGTGTCTGCTCAACGGGTTGACGCGAGCAACGTGGATGACCTGCTCAGGGTTTTAAAGGGGTCGGACGCTGTGATAAATGCAACTCTTCCCAGATTCAACCTAAACATAATGAGCGCAGCGTTGAAAAGTGGAGCATATTATGTTGACCTAGCCACGGACTTTCCAGAAACACTGTTACCCAAGGAGTTTGCACTCAGTGCTGAGTGGGAGAAAGTTGGATTGACCGCCGTGATAAATCAGGGAGGCCCTTTTGTTATGAACGTGTTCGCGCGGTACGCCGCTGACCAGCTTGACCGCGTGGATGAGATACGCCTAAGATTTGGATGGAAATCACCTCCGAGCGAGGAGCTTGTTCCAACATGGTCTCCCATTTGGTGTCCTGAAATTGCGTTAATAGAGTGGACAAGCGAGCCAGCCATATACGAGAACGGAAAGTTTAAGAGAGTTCCTACTTTTTCGGGAATCGAAGAGTATCCTTTCCCATATCCCGTAGGTCCCCTAAAGCTTTGCTTCATAGACTACGAGCCTGTTTGGACTCTACCCCGCTTCATAGGCAAGGGGATAAAATACGTGGACTGCAAGATACCTCCAGACACAATGGCTGGAGCCCTCATCAAGATGGGTTTCGCAAGTGGCGAGTCCGTTCAGATTAAAGGCGTTAAAGTAGCTCCTAGAGACGTACTCCTAGCCCTCACTCCTCCTCCGTCAGAGGTAGACTACAGCCGTAGAATACCTCAATCTGAGGAGGACATGCTTGGATGTTATCTAGTTGAGGTTCGGGGTGAAAGGGCAGACCAAAAACTCGTGCACACGATTTACACAACGATTAGCGCTCGTGAAGCAATTAAGAAGTATGGGACTTTTTGGGCACGTGTTGCAGTTCCAGCCGTGATCACAGCCACAATGCTCGCGAGAGGGGAAGTGAAGAGGAAGGGCGTAATACCTCCAGAAGGCTTGGAGCCCAAACCCTTTATAGCCAGACTAGCTGAATGGGGGATGACCTTCCAAGAAACAATCGCAAGAGAGATACGCCCAGCCTAAAACACGTTTCAGTTCCTTTCTAAATTGACCTTGCCCGCGCATCATTTGCCTTTCAATTGAAAAGCTATAAATACGGAAAACAAGTGTTAATGTTTACTCTTTAGGAGAAATGGAGCCATGACAGAAGATGTGTTGAATAGACTTAAAGAAGCTGTTACAAACTATGATGTAGATGGGGCAGTTAAAGCTGCCCAAGAAGTAATTAAAACCGGTTTTGACCCGCTTCGGGCAATTGAAGAGGGCTTAGCGGATGGTCTTAAAGTTATTGGGGACAAATTTGGGTCTGGAGAAATCTTTCTCCCAATGTTGATGATATCCGCAGAGGCTACAAAGAAAGCTTTAGCTATACTCGAGCCCGCAGTAGCAGAGGGAAAATCCAGAAAGGTTCTGGGCAAAGTGGTCATCGGAACTGTCGAAGGAGACATTCACGACATCGGCAAAAGCATCGTCGCTGCAATGCTTACTGCAAACGGCTTTGAGGTTCACGACATCGGATGTGACGTGCCAACATCAACGTTTATAGAGAAAGTGAAGGAAGTTGATCCAGATATCATAGGGATGTCAGCTCTTCTGACAACCACCATGCCGAAGATGACTGAGTTGATCAACACCCTCAAGAAAGGGGGACTCAGAGAAAAGGTTAAAGTAATCGTGGGTGGAGCCCCAGTCTCAGCTGCATGGGCTGAACAGATAGGAGCCGATGCTTACGGTGAAGACGCCATGGCAGCCGTCGATGTTACCAAGAAGTTGTTGGGCAAATAGAAAGCGAGCTTTGAAATTGAGACAACCAGTTTAATTTTTCACTGAAGAGCTATGGATAGAAGTTTTCGATTATCTCTCTTTTGAGAATAAGCGGGTAAGCACTTTGGGAGCCTTCCTAAAAAGAAATCACCTGAACATCCTTAGCAGTGACGAAGTTTACAATATACACATCGCAACTCTGGAAGTCCTAGAGCGTACAGGAGTGTTGGTTCGAGAGAAGAGAGCTCTCAAGCTTTTGGATCAGGCTGGCGCCATCGTAGACTACAAAAAGAATCTCGTTAAGGTTCCAAGCTATCTTGTTGAAGAGGCAGTGGCCACGACCCCGAAGAGCTTCATTTGGCACGCTAGAAATCCGAAAAAAAGCATTAGAATCGGAGGCGAGCCCACTAAGTTTGGTCCTGGATCGGAATGCGTGAACATCATCGACTTAGAAACAGGCGAGTGCCGTATCCCAACCAAGAGGGACGCGGAACAGCTGGTTAGACTCATGGACGCGTTGGAAAACATTCACATAAACTATCCTCCGGCCTCGTTATCTGATGTCCCAGAGCAAGTCTCCCTTACTCACAGTTTCGCCATAACAATAAAGAACTCCTCAAAATGCACAATGGGGAGTAATTACGGAAGAAGTAGCGCACTCGACTCTATCCGAATGGCATCCGCTTTAGTAGGAGGCGAAGAGGAGCTCAGAAAAAAGCCGACTATAGCTGGCTACATAGATCCTGTGAGTCCGCTGATTCACGATAAAGAATTGACTGAAGGCTTAATGGAATATGCAAGCTACGGGCAACCGATTTTCATAACTACAATGGCTTTGGCAGGAGCCACTGGACCTGCTACGCTTGCCGGGGTCTTGGTGCAACAAAATGCCGAGATTTTAAGCGGCTTACTAATAGTTCATTTAGTAAATCCTCACGCTCCTGTGATTTATGGAACTGTGTCGTGTCCAATGGATATGCGAACCGGAGTTTCATCAACTGGTTCCCCAGAAATCGGCTTACTAGGCGCTGCATCTGCTCAAATAGCTAGATACTACGGCATACCCTGTGATGTAGGAGCACAATCCAACGCTAAAGTACCTGATGCTCAGGCCAGCTACGAAAAGACAATGTCTCTGATGATGGCAGTGATGGCAGGAGCGGACTTAATAGACTTGTTTGCTGGTTCTATGGAATCTTACAGAACGACAAGTTACGAACAGATGGTCATTGATAACGAGTTAGCTGGAATGGCTCTCCGGTGTGCGGAAGGGATTGAGGTCAACGCTGAAACCATAGCAAAAGACGTCATTGACAGGGTTGGACCGGGAGGCAACTATTTGGCCGATAAGCATACGTTAGAGTGGTTCAGAAAAGAACACCATCGTCCAAAGCTAAGCGATAGAAGAACAAGGGCTGACTGGGAAAAATCGGGAGGCAAAGACATCCGCGAGGAAGCTAGGAACCGAGCAAAGGAGATCTTAGCAAGCCACGAGCCGGAACCGGTTGATCCAACAATTTGGAGAGAAATAGAGATCATAATTAAGGATATAGAAAAAAGAAAGTTGGGCGATTAAAATTGGGTAGAGCGAGCTTAAATCTACTGTCAAAGAGTGAGTTAGACAAAATCCATAACGCAACACTCGAAATTCTAGAAAACCCAGGGTTAATAATCCCAAGCAAACTAGCCTTAGAGATTTTGGAGAGAGCTGGAGCAAACGTCAACCACGGAAAAAACAGCGTAACCATACCCTCAAGCATCGTTGAAGAAGCTTTGAAAAAGGCCCCGAAAACCATAAGATACAGTGCTAGAAACCCTAAGCATGATATCCTGCTGGAAAAGAAACGAACGCACTTCACAACAGACGGATACGGCATTTTCATAAGAGACATTGAAACAGGTGAACGGAGAAACTCAACAATCAAAGACCTTGCCCAGTGGGCAAAGATAGTGAATTTTCTGAGCGAGATTCATGTTTTATGGCCCTCATTGACGCCCATAGACTTACCTGAGCAAATACAGAGAATCCATGGATTGGTAACTTCCCTAAATAACACAGAAAAACATGTCGAGTTCTTCGCGATCGACGCTAGAGAAGCCCTATACGAAATTGAAATTGCGGCTACTGTTGCGGGAGATATGGAAGAACTGAAGAGAAGGCCAATTATTTCAGCAGTTCAATGTCCTATCGCCCCTCTCAAATTTGACAAGGGCTTGATAGAGGCTGTCATAGAGTTCGCCAAGGCTGGCATTCCAGTTGTCCCCTTGTCTATGCCTATGGCAGGTCAAACAGGACCAGCAACACTCGCAGGAACACTCGCTGTAACCAGCGCCGAAATCTTGGGAAGCCTCGTTGTCTCTGAACTTGCTAACCCTGGAGCTCCTGTGCTGTATGGGGCTTGTCCAAGCAACATCGACTTTAGAACAGGATCTATGGCAACCTCGCCAGAGTATGGATTGGTTAACACGGGTCTTGCACAACTCGCCCGTTACTATGATCTTCCTTCCGAGGTATGCGGTGGTTGTTCAGGCTCGAAAGTCGTGGACGCTCAAGCTGCTTTTGAACGGACTCTTACCCTCACCTCTGCTATACTTGCTGGTCCAGACATCGTTGTTGGCATGGGAGGACTGGAAGATGCAAAAACAATGGTTCCAGAGTTGCTAGTCATCGACAATGAAATCTTGGAGGGAATCCTTAGGCTGGTGCACGGATTCGATGTAACTGATGAAACCATAGCTTTAGACCTTATCCGTAAGATTGGACCTGGCAGCCATTACCTAACGCAAAAGCACACTCTCGACCATATTGGGGATCATTGGATACCAAAGCTTAGTGACCGAAAAGCATATGAGACTTGGTTGAAGGCAGGTGCCAAAGATATCGCATCAGTGGCTAAGGAAAAAGTTAAGGAAATTCTAGCAACCCACAAACCTGAACCCATTCCTAAAGACATCCAGAAAGAAATCTCTCAGATTGTAAAAAGGCATGATAAAGAGTTGTCTAAGCAGAGCTAGGCGAGTGATGCGCACTCACTACCTGTAAAAAGAAGAGGATGGCTTAGTCTAGAGTTCGAGGTAAGGGGCTGAAAACTCAAAATTTGATGACATCAGGTTTTTCTGATTAATTCTTTATTTGCCCTCTTGATGATATCCTTGATCTCTTTTTGTACATCATCTTCAAGGGGTGCAGGCTGGTGAGTCTTCAGAATTTCTTTCGTCTTTTCCCTAGCCACTTCAATTACACTTTTTGCGCCCTCTCTTTTCCAAGTGTCATATGATTTCCGATTGCTTATTTTGGGAATAAAGTGCTCCTTGAAATGTTTCAGCGTGTGTTTTTCTGTCAAGTAATGGCCGCTTGGGCCAATTGAATGAATCAAGTCTAGGGCTAGAGTTTCATCATTCACCTCGATGCCCTCCGCCATTCTAAAGACAATCTTGCAGATTTCGTCATCAATAACTAACTCTTCGAATGGAAGGGTTGTACAAGCGTCAACTAATCCGGGTCCAACCGCGACGTCGCATCCGGCGAGAACCGGGAACAATCCTGAGACGACTTTTTCCCAGGCGGCTTGAGGTCCAGGTGCCTGTGCATCTGTGCCAAAAGCTCCAACGTAGGATGGTAGGCCATAGTATCTAGCAATTTCGCTTATAGCTGCCCAAATCATTCCTGCTTCTGGAGATCCTGCGAGCCATCGACTAGTGAGCATGTCAAAGTTTGAAGACGCAGTGCTGTAGCCTACTGGTGAGCCTGGACTTGCAACTTGGGAGATTACGATGCCAGCTAGTGTCTCAGCGTTATGGACGACAAGGGATCCTGGAATAGTAACCGGTCCTGTTACGCCAGTTTGCGGCATTGACATGAAAAACACGGGTATACCTGCCTTCGCAAATTCTAAAACTGCCTCTATGGATTCAGCGTGTTGAAGCGGTGCAATCGAACAGTAGGTGAAGCTTACTATTGGTCTCTTCCTTAGCTTCTTCTCGTCTCCAGCCACTGCTGCGGCAATTCTTATTTCATTCTTTGCCTCTTCTGGAGTAGTGGTGGTTTCAAACCCGGTGTGTTTCTCAGTGTTATTCAAAGCCGCTTCGAGATCGTGCAAAACTCGGACATGTGCAGGAAAATCTTGAGAAGTGACCATCGGCCAGTAGATGTTTATCGTATCCAGATAGTCGCTGATTCGAGCGCTCTTGGCAATGTCATCCTTAACCGACTCTCTCCTCTTCCCAGTTTCGAAGTCAAAAGTGTGAGTTCCGGTTCCGTCAGTGCAGATATACGTGTGTCTCCCGTCTAGTTTCAAATCGTATTTAGGATTCCTTGCGCAGAGTCTTATCGTTTTTTGTCTCTTTCTTAGCGATTCTTCAACAAGATGTGAAGGAATAAAGGCAATCTTCTTCTCGTAGTCTACGGTACATCCTGCTGCTCCTAACATCTTCAAAACTTTATCACTGAAGATTTTGATGCCGGTTCTCTCCAAGACATCTAACGTGGCCCAGTGAATAGCGTCAAGGGCATCTTTGGATAGTAGACGGAACATAGGAGTCGAGGTCGTTCTAGTAAACCTGTACACTTTTCTTCCTCCTAATCAAGTGGAGAGGATAATACAATGGAACACAAATAAAAGACTTGTCAAAAAGAACAAACATTGCGAATTATTCAAAAATCCTTTATGCGCGCAACGCGCAAAAAAAGAGCGTGGTTCATATCGTAGATCTATCGGTGGGTGAAACAAGCGGTTAATTTCTTATCGAAGCCGTCGATTCGCACGAAACCAAAGCGTTCAAATTGAACAACTTCATTTGAACGTAGCTTTTTGCAAGTGTCTTCGGCGATGCCCTTTGCCACAGACGCGTCAGGCATAAATACTTCACATGGAATGCCCGTGGTTGCAGGAATCCAATGGATTAGGGGAGCGCTGAGTTTCTTCGCTTCCTCGTAAGCCTCGCTGTGAAACACGGCCTCGATTAATTGTTTTTCAACGCCTTCGACCTTAAAGTTAAAGAGTCCCATAAACCGAATTGTTTTGCCCTTTCCCAGAATGTCTAAGTCGTCGCTGGAAACCCGAAAGGACGCTTCACCCTCTTCTGGCCTTATCTCAAAGCGACGAGAGCCCTTTTCAGGCCAGTCCGGATGCAGGGGGATCTGCGCAGTGAACTCGTGTGGAACGTTTTTCACCGTAAGCTTTCTCGGGTTGTGCACGAAGAAGTATCGGTTCGCTACGGGATCAATGATTTTTCGGTTGTGAGCGTAAAGGTTCTCCCAACTCAACATCACGTCAGCTGTCTTCGGACCAACATCAATTATGAGGAGTCTTATAGCCTCCGGCTTTATTCCTCTCCTCCTCAGAGCGGCTAGGGTGGCGAGCCTCGGGTCGTCCCACTGCCTGAATAGACCGCTTCTAAACCCTTCAAGAATCTTAGACTTGCTGAGCAGGGCTCCGGTTATTTTGAGTCTACCGTAGTGAATAGCCTCCGGATAACGCCATCCGAAGTGTCGGTACATGTACTCCTGTCGCGTCTGATTAGTCAGGTGTTCCTTTCCCCGTATGATGTGGGTCACACCCATCAGGTGATCGTCAACCCCGCAGGCGAAGTTGTAGAGGGGCCAGACCCTATACTTGCTTCCAACCCTAGGATGTGGGTGTCTCTCTGCATTGATAATTCTGAAAGCGGGCCAGTCTCGAACCGCAGGGTTCGGGTGGTCCAAGTCGGTTTTGATCCTCACCACAGCCCTGCCTTCCCCATATGTCCCATCCAGCATGCGCTTCCACCGAGCAAGGTGCTCTTCCGGTGTTAGGTCTCGACAGGAACAAGACTTTCTAGCCGTCACCTTCTCCCTGAATTCCTCACGTGGACAGGTGCAAACGTAGGCAAGTCCCTTTTTGAGAAGCTTCTCGACGTGTTCGTAATATATGGGAAGTCGGTCGCTCTGAATAAACTCCCCGTCCCATTTACACTCAAGCCAAGTGAGGTCTTCTCGCACGAAGTCGTAAAACGGCAAAGCCGACTTTTTAAGCCTCGGATCGGTGTCTTCAAAACGGAGATAGAATAGACCGTCATACATTTTGGCATACTCATAACAGAGGATAATGGCTCTGGTCGATCCCAAGTGCAAGGCACAGTCAGGGTTTGGAGAAAAACGAGTCACAACCCGCTCATACTTTTCAACGTTCGGCAACGGAGGAAGCCTCTTAGCCACCTCAACCTTCTCTTTGACCAGAGCCTCCGGCCACCTTTCCTCCACGATCTTCCTTTGTTTTTCAAAGGAAAGGTTGTTAACCTCTTGAACAACCACCTCGATCATGGAAGCGACCTGTTTTATCTTTGTTTTGAGGTGTGGGCGTTCGGCGAGTAGCTTGCCCAGTACAGGCTTTGCCTGAGCTTTTCCCTCATGCTGAAGCGCGTTCAGAAGCGCGATCTTCCGAATAACCTCCCTAGTTTCGTTTGAAGTCAAGGCTGGCCACTTGGTTTCTAGGCGTAACTAGATTTCTCTTTCCACAAGGTAATGGGCAAATGCCCTAAGTTTCTCTTTTGCTTCTGAAGCCTGTAGGAGCTTGTCGATCTCTTTCCAACCCTTTTCGATCAGGCCTCTGGCGAACCACCTTGCATACCTTACGGAGCCATACTTTTTGATTATGCTGATTGCTTCATCTCTCAGTTTTTGATCGGTTGTATGCGTGTCCAAGATTTGCAACAACCGCTTTTTGTCTGCTGGCTCTGCTTTCTCCAGCGTATGAATTACCATTAGGCTTCGTTTTCCCTCAGTTATATCTTGGCCCAGCCCACCCTTCTTTTCGGCGAACTCCTCCCCAACTAAGTCTAGGACGTCGTCTTGTATCTGGAAGGCTACTGCGGTCGTTTCCGCAAACCTTCCCATCCCCTCAATCGTGTCGTCACTAGCACCAGCCAAAACCGCGGCCATCTTCGCCGACATCCTCGCCAAGGTTCCAGTTTTGTAGACGCACATCTGAAGATACTGTTTCTCGTTAGCCTCTGCTAATCCCTTGTGCCACGCGATGTCCATTGCCTGTCCAAAGCTTAAGCGGATCATCTCATGCAGGTAAATTTCGTAGATTCTGTTTTGTTTCTCTATGGAAATTTTGTTTTTGTTCTTGATTAAGGCTAACAACGGTAGGTAGTACATTACGTTTCCAGTGTTAATGGCGATGTCTAGCCCAAATAATTTGTAGGTGCAAGGTTTTCCTCTTCTAATTTCAGAAGCGTCCTCAACATCATCGATCATTAAGGTTCCGTTGTGAATAATCTCTGGAATTATGGCGAATTCCAAGAGTTTCTTCGGTGCCGCACCGAGGGCCTCGCAAACCAAAAGGAATAGGATGGGTCTCCACCTTTTGCCGCCTCTGTCCAAAAACTCCCAAACGGGATCAGCTATAGCCTTGTTTATGGCTTCCATGTTGTATTCGTATCTGGGTGGACCAAGCGTGAAGATCAGCGAATCTTCGTTGTATTCCCTTGGAATGTACCTCTCTATCATTCTATTAATGACCGAAGCCTTTTCCTCAAAAATCTTTTCAATTTCTCTTTTCATACGATCTCCTCATTTTGTAAATGTTAAACGGATCATGCCTTTCTTCTAGCGTAGAGTTCGGGATGAAAGCCCCGCGCCCGCAACCAATCAGCAGTTTTACCAACCACTACAGTCGGAGCGTCCCTTAATTTCTGTACGGACTCTGCTCCAACAAGGAACATGGAGTTTCTCAATTCCTCAATCGTAAACTGAAGCGTCTTTTTAATCTCCTCTGAGCTTTTGGTTGCGGGGCGCAAAACAGGCAAGGCTGTGCTCGCCAAGTCCGCGCCGAGTGCCAAAGCCTTTGCCACATCCATTCCTGACCGTATCCCGCCTGAGGCGATGACGGTTAGATGAATGGATTGAACCACTTCGACGAGGCTTGCTGCGGTGGGGATTCCCCAGTCCCAAAAGTTTTCACCTAGCCTCTGGCGGAACCTGTCTCTGAGCCTCTTGGCTCGGTGATACTCCACCGCCGCCCAGCTGGTTCCACCAGCTCCAGCCACATCGATTCCTGCCACGCCGGCAGCCTCAAGCATCTTTGCTTCTTCCGCTGCTATGCCTGCACCTGTTTCCTTAACTATAACCGGAACTTTGAGCGTTTGGGCGATTTCCCCTATCTTTTTGAGAACTCCCGCATAGTCTGTTTCTCCTTCGGGTTGAACAGCCTCTTGCAGGGGGTTCAGGTGAATAGCCAACGCGTTGGCTTTCATCATCTCCACTGCCCTTCTGGCTTCTCTGACTCCGTATCCTCGGACAAGCTGGGGGGCTCCAATGTTGGCTATGAGGAAGGCTGTTGGAGCCTTCTCCCTAGTCACCGTAAAGGTGTGTTCCAGCTTAGGGTTATTAATTGCCGCTCGTTGACTTCCCACCCCCATTCCCAGTCCTAGCTCTTCTACTGCCTGAGCGATGGCGGCGTTGATTTTCGTGGTTTCCGCGGCGCCGCCTGTCATGGCTCCTACAATGAGGGGTGCGGAAAGTTTGTGGTTGAAAACAGACGTTGAAAGGCTAATTCTGTCTCGTTTAATTTCGGGTAGCGCCCGATGCACGAGGAAAACATCCTCGAATCCCGTGGTTTTTCGCCGGGCTTGAACTTCCTCTTCGAGGCAGATTTTAATGTGGCTTGATTTTCTCTTTTCGGTTTGGTTAGGCAACTGTTTCGCCTCTCTCGATCACGGTTCCGACAACACTTTCTCCTTTGAGGGCTTTGTAAACGTTACTGGGTTTCGCGGCGTTTACAATGATCACTTGAATTCCCTTTTCAACAGCGGGCATTAACTCGAGGACCTTTCCGAGCATGCCCCCAGTCACGTCGGTTACTCCTGCCTCCCCAATCTTGTGTTGCATCTTCCTTAACTCCTGTGGGGTGATGTGTTGAATGAGCCGAGCTTTGGGATCGGTTTTTGGGTCAGAGGTGTATAGTCCGTCAACATCTATGCCAATTATGATGCGTTCTGCTTCGAGCCGTGTTGCGAGTGAGGAAATCAGCTGGTCGCCCGACAGTATGGCGAAGCCCGTGTCCGAATCGAGGACAGCGTCTCCGTATAGAACTGGTACAAACCCCATTTCGAGTAGTTTCCGCAATGGTCTTTCTTCCATAAGATTGATTCGACCCTGCTTCGTGATAGTGCAGGAGGAGGGTTGAACCGCTACCGCTGGAATATTATGCTGTATTAGGGAATCCACAACCAACTTGTTCAGCGTGGTCATCGCTTGACGGGTCTTTGAAAATCCCATTATCTGCGACTGATCTCTGTAGCCCTCCTCTATCGAGTATTGTTTTGCAATGGGGTGGCCAAACGAGCCGCCCCCGTGGACCAGAACGAGACGTGAAACGTTGGCTCTCGAAATTTCGCTTGTCAGTCGCTCTATTGCTGGCAAGTTGGGAGTCAATGGTTTTTCCTTGTTTGTTATCACGGAACCCCCGAGCTTCAGAACAGTTGGCTTAACGCTCAACCCTTACACCATATCGCAGGTTTTTCTTGTGATAAAAGCTAGAACAAATTATATTGGGGACTCCCTACTTCTTTATTGTAACAACACCATTTTCTAATCGAACAGTATCTCCTGTCTTTATTTTCGAAATATCGATCTTATCAACACAAGGTATTTCTGAGATTATTGCGCCGACAGCTACTACAGTTTCACATTCTTTGTTTATGATACCAGCGGGAGCTGTTCCGTTCTTTTTCATTCTATAAAGGGTGTAGGATCCGACTGTTGATCCTTTGCCATTTGGGAAAACTAGTATTTTTTCTTTCACTTTTTTTCCTTGCAGTTCATGTCCTTTTTCTATTATATCGCTGGTGTTCGGGTCTACTCCGCCGTAAAATGAGATTGGTTGCATGGTGGTTAGGGCTTCTCCTTCTGCAACTCCTTTTGAGATGATTCTTCCTTTTAACTCCATTTTCCCCTCACCGCGGCTTCTATGCATTCTTCTAAACTTCCAAGTTTTGTCTTCATATCGTTGTGTCTCGAGTAGTAGCATCCTTTTGCAGAGGTTGTTGCAACCGATCTGAATCTTCCCTTCAGTGGAGCTACTGCCATGCAAGTGTCGCAAGCGAATCTACCCCCAGCTCTTTCGATTGTTTCCGTGTAACCTCTTTTGTCAGCGAGTTGTTTCGTTAGTCTTGAAGTTGCGACCCAGAATTCAGTGTTTGAAGATATGCTCTTGTTTTCTAGCAGTTTCGCTATTTCAGCGATTTCTTTAATGGAACAGTGGGGACAACCTATACAAACGAAATCGATGACATCAACATCGTCATTGATGCTTTCGTATGCTTCTTTTATGTCCTTATCCTCGATAGTGATCTTCTCTCTTGGGAGTTGATGTTTCTCAGATCCAGGAGTTATTTCCTTCATATAAAATAGTGGTTTTGAACCGTAAGTCACCACTGAGGCACAGAACGATTTCAACTCATCCAAACCCACGTCTTTTATGCCTGTTATGTATGCAATTTTGTTTTCCACTTTTTTGCCAATACAATAGCCAAGAGCTCCCCAATCTGAGAATTTTTTCAGTTTAGCCCTCACGTCTACATGAGTGTCTGGCATTCTGTTCTCTTCCAGATGAAGCCCATAGCATGGTGTTTTGCCAACGAAAGCTGCTGCAAGAGCTGATGGGCCTCCTTCCCTGTTTGTCTTTGCTCCGATAACCGAGTTGGCGAAAGTAACCGCGGAGGACTCGGACCAAGCGATGTGTTCTCCATATCTTGGCAGGTTACCTATCAAGTAGGGCGTACATGTGCAAGAGATGATTATGCCCATTTTCCTGAAAGCATCTATGACCAAGTTTTGTTTTTCTGCGAACTCTTCGGAGATTCCAAGTTTTTTCCAGTCTTCCAAATCCATTCCTGCCGGGTTCAAAGTTGTAAGTACTTTGACTTTTCCATCTTTTGCCAATTCGTTTAGGAATTCTAGACCAGCATCTCCGAGGTTATGATATGATACGCCTGCCACTTGAACAGAACCCACTCTTATGAGTTTTTCAGCGCTGTAGATATTTCCTAAGGCAGCGAGTATCTCCATGGATTTTTTTACTGCGTAACCTTCTTCTCCATTCAGCATTCTTTCTTCTTCTTTTGTGAGGTACATATAATCACAAGAATTTGTTTAGATCAACTTTTCTATATTGCTCTTTTTTAAAGCCTTTACCTGTTTCTTTGAATGGAATTGTTGCGTCTAACCCCATCTTACATGTTGTCGCTTTTTTTCCCTCAGTTAAATCTCCAGAAGGATCAAGAGAAGATCCTCTCTGGTCTGGTAGGATAACAGCGTCTTTATCTGCTTGAAATCTCGTTGAAATGGCCCATTCAACGTCGTTTTGATCATAGATGTTTATGTCGTCATCCACGACAACACAATGCTTCAATGACCTGTGACCTTCAAAGGCTGCTTTGATCGCTTTCTTTCCGTCATCTGGATTCTGTTTCTTTATTTGCACCACCGCGTGGAGCCAGCTGCAACCACCGGGAGTTATGTAAACATCCTTGCATTTGCAGACTTTGTTCACTTCATTAAAGATTGTTGGTTCTCTAGGCATTCCCATCAAGAACTTGTGTTCGTTTCTTCCGGCAAGTATGGTTTGGTAAATTGGTTTTTCTCTGTGAGTTATACAGTTGACTTCTATGACTGGTTGCTGTCTTACCCTATCGACGATTCCTGTCAGGTCTAAGAATGGTCCTTCTGGTGCTCTTTCTTTTGTTATCTTTCCCTCTAATACGATCTCGCAGTGTCTCGGAACCTCAACATCGATGGTCTTACAGTTCACTAATTCTGTTTTTTCTAATGCGTTAGCCATTCCTAGTTCGTCAACGCCCTTTGGCAGAGATGTGGCAGCAGCGAGAAGAACAGCGGTTGAGTTGCCTATGCACATTGCTATGTCGAGTTCGCCCCCAGACTTTTTGAGGGCGGTGTCTGTTCCTCTTTCTTCAACGATTCTAGCTACGAACTTGTTTTTATCTAGCAACATCAGCCTGTGGAAACACGTGTTTCTGCCCAACTCGGGGTCTTTTATTATAGCTATGGCGGATGCAATGTATTTTCCACCGTCTTTTTCTGTGTACCTCATTATTGGAAGCTTTGTCAAGTCAACATTTTTCTCAACTATTTCTTGACATTCTCCTTTCTCCACAACATCTGGAGGTAAAGGATTTTCTATAGCATTGGATAATTTGTGCAACATTTGTTCTCTCTTTATGTTCAAAGCTTCGGCAATCAGTTCTTTAGAAGAGACTAAGCCGGCTACAACGGGGATGCTGGATTCTTTCACTTTTTCAAAAAAAACAGGTTTTTCACCGAGAGCGTCTATAATTCCTGCCATCTCATACTCAGTTGAGACTTCTTTTCTTATTCTTGTCAGTTCTCCATTTTTGTCAAGCTGTTGCAAGAAACTTCTAAAACCCAACTTTCCTCCCTTCCTGTCTTCTTTACGTCTTCTGAATTCCAATCTTTGTTCGCAACACTTTAAATCCTTCCTTTTCCATGGCTTTTGCAACCGTTTCTTGCAATTCTTCGGTTGGAGTCAATGCCACCATGCAACCGCCACCGCCGCCGCCAGTTAGTTTTGCTCCAAACGCCCTATGCTCTCGAGCTAAGTTCACCAGATAATCTAGTTCTCTACAGGAAACTTCGATTTCCCGCAGTAATCGATTGTTTTCGTTCATTAGCTTCCCAACTTTTCTTAAGTCAAACTCTTCTAAGGCTTTTCTTGCTGTGAACGCTAATTCTTCTGCTTGCTTGAATAACGGATTGTATTTTTCTGGATTGCTTTTCTTCCTTTCCGCAACTCCAACAACCATTTCTTTCGTGTCAGCCACTATTCCTGTGTTTCCTATGACAATTTCAACTGGTTCTCTTATACTTAATTTCTC
>Ga0224506_10000467_pt1 | contig 34676 bp, 31 predicted proteins | sample SF_Jan12_sed_USG_2_FD_169108 | JGI IMG/M metagenome (GOLD analysis project Ga0224506, IMG submission 169108) | Sediment microbial communities from San Francisco Bay, California, United States - SF_Jan12_sed_USGS_8_1 | ecosystem: Environmental > Aquatic > Marine > Sediment | place: USA... | reverse complement strand
GTAATAAACCTGAAGCTGCCATAGGCAATCATAAACACAGCGCTGACCGCCATCCTCGGCCTTGTTTTAGATGAATAAAAATACAATATCAAAAATAGCAGCAGGCCCTCGGTCAATGCCTGGTACAGAGCCGACGGATGCCTGGCAATATGATCGCCATAATCCAGCGCCCATGGCAACTGCCCATCAACAGCTCTTCCGGGCAACTCTTTGTTTATAAAATTACCGATGCGCCCTGCACCCAGCCCGATCGGCACCCAGGGCGCGATAAAATCAGACACCTGAAAAAACGTCATCCGATTTCTACGGCCATAAAGATATAGGGCCGTAAAAACACCCAGCATGCCACCGTGGAATGACATCCCGCCCTGCCAGATATAAAACAGGGAAAGCGGATTCTCCAGAAAACCCGAGAAATTGTAAAACAGGGTGTATCCAAGTCGCCCACCCAGAATAACACCCAGCGCACCGTAAAAAATCAGATCCTCGACATGCTTTTTCGTCCAGTCATTATCGGGATTTTGAGCACGTTTGACCCCCATCCACCATGAGCCCAGAAAGCCAAATAGATACATCAGGCCATACCAGTGGACTTTTACAGAACCAAGTGCAAGTGCTACGGGATCAATATCTGGGTAAGTAAGCATGGGTAGAAATTTTAACAGATTAGGCCTGACGTATGACACCTGCAAACCAGCCTGCGTAACTACAGAATGCATATAAATAGCCCCGAATGGGAGCCTGCGTGACCACAGGACGCGAGTTTAAACCCCGAAGGAGTACAAGCATCCTTTTTGCACTCAAAAATAAAAAAACCGTCCATTTATGAACGAGATTTCGTATATCAAGACTGGCGCTGATCAAACACAACAGAATGAAGCCGTGCCATACTCACATAACACGATGATTTTAATATACTTTATTCCAGGTAAACCATTCCATTAGCCCTTAAAACATTCGTTTCATACTCGTAATGTGCATTGCATGGTACTGAGGATGTGCTCAGAACATAAGCACGTTCATCCTCTACATACAGATTTAACTAATACAGCTTTAATTACAAATTTATATCGAACGCATATGTCAGCTGCTGATACTCATCAAAGCCACCTGTACCCAGTAATTCGGATATAGCCTTTCTATCAATCACAGCATACCGCGTTGGAGAGACTGTGTTTCGCGATAACAAGATCAGCGTAAACCAGCAAGATGCTAAATGTCACCTGTATACACTTTGAGAACCAGGATGATCAACTAAGAAAGACTGCGGCGAACTACGCTATAAAAAGTTATAGTAAAAACTATTTATATTTATACTGGTAACCATAATATTTGTAACCATATTTGTAGCCATAACCATAACCATAGCCACCTTTCATCAAATCAATACCATTAAATATGGTTCCTTTAATTTTCACACCGTTATACTCGAATCTTTTAAAAGCTGTCTGGACTTCGCGAAGGTGATGCCAGCCTGAACGTAAAACCATAAAGTTTGTCGCAGCATACTGCCCAATAATCGATGCATCGGTAACTGCCAAAACAGGAGGCGTATCAATAATAATCAGGTCATAAACACCTTTAAGGCCATCTAGCAGCTCTTTAAAGGCATCGCTCATTAAAAGTTCTGAGGGGTTAGGTGGATAAACGCCGCAATCCAGAACATCCAGTCTTTCATGTAGTGCGCCTTTATGAATCACCTGAGATAATTCAAATTCACCACTAAGCACACCAGACAAACCACGAGTTTTCTCAACCTTGAAATATTGATTGAGATGGCCTTTTCGCATATCGGCATCAATCAATAATATCTTCTTCCCTGAGTCCGCCATCAAATAGGAAAAATTGGCCGAAACAAACGATTTACCAACACCTGGGCTCGGACTGGTAACCATTACCAGATTATTTTCTGCCTCTATCAGTGCAAACTGAATACTGGTACGCAGACTTCTAAGACTTTCTACAACCTGATTGTCACCACCAACATGAGAGAGTAGTTCAAAGTGTTTTTTCTTTATTCTAGTTGCTTCAGCCTGATATTCAGAGAACGCAATCTCAGCATAAATCGGAGAACCGATTTTTTTTTCAATAATAGATGGATCCTGAATCGATTTATTGAGCGCCTTACGTATCACCGTAATTATCACGCCCACAATCATCCCTAACAATATACTAAGCATCACAATACGTCTCTTGTCCGGTTTAATTGCATGCGCGCTGGCTACTGCTTCATCAACAATACGAACATTCCCCAGTGTACCGGCTTTAGTCAGTTTCAGTTCCTGTGATTTATTGAGTAATAGCATATAAAGTTCACTGGCGACCTTAACATCACGATTCAATTTGATATACTCAAGCTCCTTTTCTGGCACCATCTTTAACTGGCTCTCAAGATCAGTCATCTGTTGCTTCAAACGAATCGTTTTTTCATCAAGATCTACAATAACAGGATGGTTATCGGTTAATCTATGCTTCAATTCAGCACGCTCAACACCGAGTATAGAAATTTCTGTCTCTGCCCTGGACAATCTCTGAAGAAGACTAGAACTTTCCATGGTCAAATCAATGGCACCCACTTTTTCCCGATAAAAGTTCAAAGCCCTTCCCGCCGTATCCAGATTGTCCCGCATCACTGGCAATTGCTCATTAATAAAACCGAGTATTTTCTCAGATTCCTCAGATCGCATTTCCACACTTCGTCTCAAATAACTTTGAGTTAAACCATTAACAATCTTTATAATTTGCTCTCGATTACTACCGTCAAGCACAACCTGTAATAAGCCTGTCCCACGCCCTTTTTCCACTATCCATAAGCTCGATTGTAAAGACTTAATCACAAAAGCAGTTGAATTTTTGGAAAGAAAAAACTCTGAGCCCGCTCGAGCCACCAACTCGGCAACAAAAATAACAACACCTCCATCATCAGTCGATGCCTGCTGCCCCACTTTGCCATTAAGCACAATTTCTCCATCCATCGTGCTGAGTTGATATTGTCCTTGTTCTCCTGCAGTCAGAATAAAACCCTGGCCAAGATACGCACCGGAAATATCGAGTCGAGGAATATCAAAATTCTCACCTCCCCAGGCATAACTAGAAAAACCCAGCCACGCTTTTGCTGGCTTATCACCTGAATATTTTGCTGCAAGGTATCTTCCTATGACAGGAAAGCGTTTTGCAGATACTGAAATAGTCAAGCCTAGGCTTTCAACAACATCACCAAGTAAAGAACGAGACTTCAACAACTCGATCTCTGTTGTAGAGGAAGAAGCCTCACCCCGTCCCATCATCACCGCCAACTCATCCCTGCTACCAAAACCTCTCTTACCCTGCTCAATCTGAACCAGCGCATCGGCGCGAAATATGGGTGTTGAAGAAACCGCATATATAAGACCTGCAAAAAAGAATAGAAGAGTAATACTGGCAATCAAGTAACGATTTTCATATAACAGCCCTATATACTCAGACAGGTCAACCACATCTTCCTCATCATCAACACGTCTCATCTTGTCTGTTTGCGTCATGCCATTCATCGGATTATTGACCCTCACTAATACGATCTATAGTCCAGAGCGTTTGTGCTGTTGGTAACAACTGAGTTAGCACGCGATTCCAGAGAGTCAGATTTGAAGTTGAAACAAAGACCACATCGAGTGGCTCAAGTTGGAAGCTGGTCGCCAGAATCAAAGCTCCCGGCTCGCTAGCATCCAAATGATAAGCCTGTGGTTTACCCTCACTCTGGCGTAAAACATAAATTCGTTCGGGGTCTGCAGCATGCTGATTAATACCAGCTATTGCCATCACCTCAGCCAGGTTGAGCTTGCCATCCTGCATAGGCAAAGCGGTCTGCGCACTCACTTCTCCTAATACATAAACTTTTCGCGTTGTGTTAACAGGTATATAAACAATATCCTTATTCCTTAATAAAACGTTCTGACTCAAGTCTGCCTTATAATAAAGGTCCTGTAAATTATAGGATTGGTTGCTGCCATCACGAGTCAATATAATCTCCTGAAGATCAGCATTCTCACTAACACCACCAGAAACATTAATAACATCAGCCAACGTCAGTGGAACATCCGTCAATGGAACCACTCCCGGGTTCGCCACAGCCCCTGCGACATGCACCTTCTGACTATTAAAAGTCACCACACGCACGTCAAGTTGCGGCCTTTTGATATAATGTGAAAGTTTTTTAGTGAGGTCGACACGAATTTGTTCAGTAGTCTTGCCAGAAACCTGGAGCAACCCAACATAAGGATAAAAAATGGATCCATCTGAACGAACTCGATTACCTGACTGTTCTACCGGGCGCCGACCACCATCAGGTATCGTCAGCTCAGGGTGGTCCCAAACAGTAATACTCAGCACATCCTGCGGGCCAACTAAATACTGATAAGATCCCATCTCATCCTGCGTATTCTGCACAGGCATTCCTTGTTTAGCCTGATATTGCTGCCTAACCAACGCAGGAGTGATGGCAATCAATGTCACAGGGACATCTTCCCGATCAACATCATCCGAAGATTCAAACTGTCCCTGCTGCAAGTGAATACCTGGAGAGAGCGCACAACCAACTAGAAAAATCATGCTGGTAGTAAATATACTTTTTCTTAACATAGTTTCTTACACCACTGCTGACACAACTGGTCGATTTTCACAAAAGCCTCAACAAAAGCTTCCTTTGGCTTGTTATAGGGATCATTAACTTCTATGTCAGACCATTTCCCCAACAAATGAACACGACCTCGAGCGTAAGGAAAAAGACTTTCAATCTCCTTCTTCTGCCAGAGCTCCATCACCAGAATCAACTCATTATTCCTCACCAACTCATCACTGAGCTGACGGGCACGATGCTCAGAAATATCAATCCCATTGTCAGCCATCACCTCAATCGCCTTATCATCAGCACTATGACCAATCAGTGCACCGAGTCCTGCAGAAGAAACTGAAATATTCACACCGTTTTCCTCAAATATCTGTCTCAATAGAAACTCACTCATCGGGCTGCGGCAGATATTACCTACGCATACAATAAGTATATTGCTAAACATTAGAAATGCTACATATAGCCTTGAAACAAGTGAGAAAATTACATCTAGATAGTGGCATGATCCCTCTTTTTAGCAATATGCTACAAACGAAACGAATTATATACTGGAAAGAAGAACGAAAGGAATCACGAAGCCTTGTATTAGGGTCCTATAAGTCATTAATAACATCAAGATAACAACTAATAACCCTTTTCTCACCAAAATTGTCCACAACATGACCACGAGAGATCTCGCCCATTCTGGATAGCTCATCAAATGAAAGGGAGACCATGGCGGTCATTTTTTCGGCCAAATCTTTTGCGTCAGCTACACGACAGAGGTAACCATTTTCACCATCTAGCACTACATCACGACAACCCGGCGTATCTGTAGCAATAAGGGGTTTCCCCATAGCAGCTGCTTCCAACAGTGTTCGTGGCAATCCCTCTCGATATGAAGGTAACACAACACAGAAGGCCCTTTCCAGATAAGGGCGTACATCATCAACTGATGGATAATACTCCACTACACCTTCGGTAACCCAGGCATCAATAGTATCACTGGAAATAGCCGTATTATTTTCCACATCTAACGGTCCCAGCAACTGGAAACGAACCCTACTTTGCTTATCTCTTATCAATCGCGCAGCTTCAACAAATTCATTTACACCCTTGTCACGCAACATTCTCGCAACTAACAGAAATACATGATTATCACTAACGTCTTTGCTTGTTGAAACACTATGAAAATAATCTGTGTTAATCCCGGAACCAGGAACAATTGAGGCCAACTCAGGGCATATCATTTCGTAACGTAAAAAAAGCGCCATGTCATCACTATTCTGAAAAAAAATATGATACGCTTTTTTCTGACTGAGCCAATAGAGAATACGAACCAGTCGTGTCACCAATGTTTCGCGAATAAAGACCGTTCCAAGTCCAGTGATAGTACTTATAGTGGGAATACCCAATACTCGTGAAACTAACCCACCATAAATCACTGGCTTAACCGTATAATGCAAAACTAGGTCAAATCGATGCCTCACATAACATTTAAAAAAACTAACCACTGTTTTCATATCTCGAAACGGACTAATTCCTTTATTATCCATGTAGATATCTACATGACGTATCCCCTCAGATTCAAGCGCGCTGACATAACTATCTCTGGGTGAGACAACGCAAACATCGTGACCTTCAGAAATTAATGACCGAATAAGAGGAAGACGGAAATTAACAACATTCCAGGTAGTATTCAAAACAATCGCGATTTTCAAAGTAACTTTCCTATATGAAACCTAAAAAAGATCTAGAGTAATGTAATTCTGATAGGGGATCCAATGAAATGCATAGGTAGCAAAATTAAACCAGACAAATAGTACAAGCGCATAGTAAGCCACAATTATTCTAATTACTGCCACTCGACCACTAGAGATAGAAAAAAACAATGGTAGGCGTGAGAATACCACCAATTGAACAGGTATCAAATAAAGCGCGACCCTATCCACCGCCGTAGAAGCAAACCCAACTAGCGGCAACAAAACCACTGTGCTCAGAGCCAATACGAACCATATCCTGTAATCGGGCCACGCCTGTTTTATTCTGCGGTAATAAATAAAAAACAGAAGGCTAGGCAGGAAATTCATCAACAGCCGGATCATCCCTCCATCAGATTGCATCTTCGACTCAACATAATTGACCCAGAACGCATCATAATAATCAACAAGAAACAAATAGCCCATAATCACGCTAAATCCGCCCGCGCCGAGCAAACGACCAACAAATCCACGGTGGTAATAGAAAATTGCCAGCGGAAGCAGGATCACAGCCGACTTATGAAAGAGCGCACCAATAGCAACATAAATTAAATAACGCTTTACATCTCCATCTGACAAATACTTTAGACCAAGTATTACGAAGCCAAGAGCAATCCCCTGTCGCGTATAGCCCATGGAGATCACATCTATCAAATAAGGCACTGCCACAGAAAATGCCAGAAAAGGAAGCGGTTGGGCTCGACAAAAAATTATCAGGCAACTTAAAAATAATAGTGCAGACATAGTATTGACCAGATAAACCCCCCCATCCATCTGGTATGAAATCCAGTTTAAGAGCATATAGCCAATATCCCACCTGACAAGATACTCAAGAAAAGAATAATATTGAGCATCATTATAACGATTGATATAAGCTACCCAGTCTCCCCCGACTTCATGCCGTAAACCAGTAAAAATAACAAAGCTAACAAACAATACAGCCCAAATTAAAGACGAGTGCCGACGATGAAATTTATTTAAGGCAAAAAATACGGGTAGAATATAAGAAATCCAGTAAAACGTCATGACTGAACCTCTAACCACGTCTGAAACATCAGCACACTCCAAAGATGATGCTGCCAGTTGCCGTGTCCAGCCAGATGCTCATGCCACTTATGGCGAATTAATTCAGGATCAAAATATCCTTCCTGTCTCAATCGATGCTCGTCTAACAACTCCTCAGCCCAATCACGCAATGGCCCACGCAACCAATCTGCCAACGGTATTGCGAAGCCTTGCTTAGGACGTTCAGTCAATTCTTTAGGCACATGCTTAAATAGCAACTGACGCAATAGCCACTTACCCTGCCCGTTTTTTATTTTCATTGAAAGAGGAATCTGCCACGCATACTCTACCACTCGATGATCAAGAAATGGCGTCCGTGATTCGAGACCAACACCCATCGCAGCTCGATCTAGTTTGCAAAGAATATCGTCAGGAAGATAGCTCATCGCATCCAGATACATCATGCGATCCTCTATCGAGGAAAATTCAGGAAGCGTGGACATGCGCGCAGATAAATCCCCCGTTTTTTCTCTCATAACAGGCAGAGGTGACTTCCATGTTGTAATCACGCTACGATAAAGATCGTCTATATTTTCTGCCAGCAATAACAACTCCGCCACCTTATGCACCTTCTCACTTAACAGGCTAACTCCATTACAGAAAGTAAAACGCATCAAAAATTTCGCTAAATGATCGATGCGCTCAACTGGCTGCGACAATAAAAGTTGTCCTAAACGATGGCGCGCCACAAACGGTAACCAGGAAAAACTTTTCCAGATACGACGACTCCAGACATAACGGTTATACCCACCGAACAACTCATCACCGCCATCGCCAGACAAAGCAACCGTTACATGTAGCCTCGCCATCTGAGAAATTAGAAACGTAGGAATTTGTGATGAATCGGCAAAAGGCTCGTCATAAAGTTCTGGTAATCGAGGAATAACACCCATTACATCGTAAGGCGAGAGATACAACTCCGTGTGCTCAGTACCAAGATATCGAGCGACCTTTTTAGCAGAAGCCGCTTCGTTATATTCCGATTCAGAAAAACCGATAGTAAAAGTCTTTACTGGAGAGATAGCCTCTGATTGCATCAAAGCTACAACAGCAGATGAATCTATACCACCCGAGAGGAATGCCCCCAGGGGCACATCAGCGATAGACTGTAGACGAATTGACTCTCGTAATCGCCTATCCAATCCATCCACGGCTTCGTCTTCGTTCTGTATAAGATGTTTCGGTTTTCGTCTAATGGTTTCACCGAGCGACCACCACTCATGCAAAATAAGGCCTTTATATTGCCCACCAACGACAGGAGCTGATGTTAAAGTAGCAGCGGCAGCATCGACGGTTAAAGAGAGACAACATCCTGGTTCCAGCTTATAAATATTTTCATAGATAGAATACGGAGATGGCACATAGTTATACTGTAAATACAGCGCTAGTGCTTCACGACTAATTACATTATTAAATCCTTGGTAAGCTTTTAATGATTTAAGCTCAGAACCAAAAACAAAGGCCCCAGCAACCCAACCATAATACAACGGCTTCTCACCCATACGATCACGAGCAAGATGAAGCATCTTTTTTTCCTTATCCCAAAGAGCAAGAGCAAACATTCCAACAAGCCTGTTAAGAGTTTGTTTAATTCCCCAGTTCTGGAAACACACCAACAATGTTTCAGTATCCGAATGCCCATGCCACTGAGAAGAGTTATCGGCCTGCCGTTCACTACCATCATCTAACTCGCGTCTAATATCTTTATGATTATAAATCTCGCCATTGAAAACAAGCACGTATCGGCCATCAGGAGATTCCATGGGTTGATGCCCTGCGGACGACAAATCTAAAATTGATAATCGCCGATGCCCTAGCGCAACACCAGCAGAATCATTTACCCACAGCCCAGAATCATCAGGACCACGATGATACATTGTCTTAGTCATATTTCTGGCAGTTTGCTCAAGGTCCTTTTTATATTCCGAGCACAATATCCCCGTGACACCACACATGCACTATGACCTCACGACTATCGATTTTAAGAGTGTAGCCAATCGTGGTGCAGTTACCTGCGAAGAATAAAACCGTTCGACCTTTTCTCGTCCAGCCTTACCCATCCGTTTTCGAAGCGCAGGATCAGACAATAGAGTACGTAAAGCGGTCTCCCATTCTTCAGGGGATTCAGCCAAAAAGCCATTGACACCATGCTCAACGATTTTGCTATTTACTCCTACAGGCGATGCTACCACCGGTATGCCACAGGCCATATATTGAATCAATTTATACCCACACTTACCACGCTCAAAAGGACCATCAGATAATGGCATAATGCCGATATCGAAGCCCATAATATTCTCCACCTCGGACTCCTCCTCCCATGGAATAGACTCCATCATTAGTCCCAGAGTTGAAGCGTCAATACCAATGACGCAAAATCGCGCAACGCCATCTTCACTCAGTTGTGCAAAGAGTTTCTTATATGGAAGAAGAAAAGCCGCAGTAGATCGCTGACCGATCCAACCCACGCAAGGAACACTGATATCATTCAAATTTAACTGACCGTCACCTATTACAGGATAACGATTCAAGTCAACTACTGTTGGTATAATCTCAACCCGCTTAGCTCCGGCTCGCCTTGCTCGCTCCGCAAGATAATCATTCCCTACACAGACCATCGCTGAACACTGCATAAGAATATCATGCTTATTACTCAATATTTTCCTTACCCACGAGTTTTTATGCATATCATAGGTGTGAAATAACGCATCATCGTAATCAAGGACGTATGGCACGCGACTTGAAAACAGAAACCGCTCTACCCAGATAGGCAACCATGGCAATGCCTCATACTCAATCCAAACAAGATCATAATTTCTACATGCGAACAAATTCCATATACGTCTAAAATATGATCTAATAACCTCTAACTTATTCTTTTTTCCCTGCTGCAAGTCTGAAATATATATATCTGAGAAAAAAGGCGAGACTACAACATCAATTCCTGCACGCTCAAACCAGGGAAAATACTGAAAAGTTCGCATGCGGCTGCTAGCGCCATTACGAGAATATTTAGAAAAGAAAATAATCTTTATAGGCGAATCGATCACAATAGAAGATTTAACAGTAAGTTATTCATAAAAATTACAAGTTAACAGGCTTTAATAGATAATCACACCAATCTAGCCGATCATGAACACCGAAGTTCGTGATTTCTTCATAGCTCAACAAACCATTAAATCTATTTTTATGTATTCTATATATCACATAACCGAGACTAGATAAAATATCAGATACTTTAGCTTGCCTTTCTATACGAATTTCATTATCTATTGTATAAGCAGGCAGAATCTCGATTAATATATTTGGACGCATACTTTTAATTAAATTAGCTAAAGCTAAAACAACCTCTAATTCATAACCTTCAACATCAATTTTTAGCAAAGAAACGTTATTTTTACCTATTGTTTTTTCGACATCATGTCCACTACATGTTGCACAATAAGAGCTTTTAACAACTCCTTGCCCCCTAAATCCTCGTTGAAATGATGCGCAAGAATCAGCAGGGCTATCACTATAAAAATCAAGAACCGACACCCCTGAAAGCAATGAAATCCCAGCAGGTATTATGTAAACGTTTTTCCACTTATTACATTCAATCATGGTATTGACATAGTCAACACATTTTGTGTTTGGCTCAAACCCGTAATAATTAACATTATTATTAACTTCTTTTATCTTGAGTAGTGTTTGCCCTATATTTACACCTACATCAATAACGGTTGAACCATCTAACAACGATAGATCATCCAATACATCTAACATCCATTTCTCAGACACATCTAAATTATCAAAGCCTATTTCCCCTATAATTGGCACATAGAAAATATTGTTTTTAATTCTTGATCTAACTTTAATCTGAATTAATTTAAGAATCTTAAGTTTTCTTAATAATCTCAGGAACAATATATAAAGTTTTTTCATTATTGCATACACTATTTTATTATATCAATTCATCTACAACATAGAGGCTGATGCATGGAGAAAACATAAGAGATAGTCCATAAGTCCTTGCTCGTAAACAAACGATGGCAATAAGGACACCCTGGTGAAGCTTATGCCAGGAATCTATTTCTCGTAAAATATGATCGTTTAACCTGTACAATGCTGCCTTAATATTTTTACATACTCATATCAGAAATACTTTAGCCTTAAATTAATCCAGATAAAATCGTATTTCCGCTCACGTACAGTTACCATAGCCGTCCTAGATAAACACGAGAAAAATCTACGCACCTCCCGCCACCATTTTGAAAACTACAGACATATAATTCTGAAGGAAAAGCTGGCACAGTTACAGCGATACATTCTTATTGAAAACACGGACAAAATTCGAATGTTCGCACCCGGCTACTGGCATTATCGCAAGCATGTTTTGTATGACATAGTATTTTATCTCCATATTCGGTTATCTAATCGTCATTAATAAAGTTTAGATCATATAGTAAATATTGATAGTTATGATGTACTGTCTAACCTTCAACTTCTAATCGACTTTGATATTTAATTAAGAGAAAAGATAGATTATGAGCGCAATTACATGAAAAATTATGACGCCAGTATAATTCTCAAGCTATTCCACCATCACATTTACATTCAGGCTATGATTTTCCAAAAACTCTACTATCAGCCTAGATGCGCCACCTTTCCCATAAGGATTAACGCAAACTGCCATCTTTTCATAAAGCTCACTCGAACCAATAATCCTTTCGAACTGAGTTAGAATATTCTCTGAACTTGTACCACTTAAAAGGCTACAGCCATTCTCCACAGCCTCCATCCTTTCAGTGGAATCTCTCATTACTATAACAGGCAGATTCAAAGTTGGCGCCTCCTCCTGTATACCACCTGAGTCAGTCATAACCAACCAGCACTTACGCATTATATAAATTAATTCATCATAAGGCATAGGATCGATCAATTTTATATTTTCATTCTTCCCCAGCTTTGCATGTACAATTTTTCGAACGTTCGGATTCATGTGAACCGGATAGATAATTCTTGTATCAGGATAATTATCCACAATTGACAGCAAAGCTTTGCTAATTTCCCCAAGCCCTTTGTCGAAGCTTTCCCTGCGATGGCCAGTTACTAGAATTGTTTTTTTATCAGCATTTATTAATGCCGATAATTTTTTTTCATATTTTTCTTTATTTTTATCAATCGCCGAAATAGTTAGTAACAAGCTGTCTATTATTGTATTTCCTACATCAATAACATTATCTGTAATTTTTTCCATTCTCAGATTATCACTAGCCATTTCTGTAGGTGTAAAATGAATATCAGCAATTGCGCTTATCATCTTACGATTACATTCCTCAGGAAATGGAGCCCATTTATTATTAGTGCGCAAACCCGCCTCTACGTGAACCAACGAAAACTTATAATAATGCGCAGATACTGCTGCGACAAAAGCCGTAGTCGTATCTCCCTGAACTAAAACATAATCGAACCGATTATCTACAAAGAACTCGCCTATTTTGTTGAACAGAATTGAAGTCAAAGATGAAAGCGTCTGATTTGGCTGCATCACATCAAGCTCGACATCTGGAATTATTCCAAAGAAGTCAAATATCTGTCTTAGCATCGAAGCATGCTGACCCGTCGAAATTAATGTTACATCAAAGGCACTATTCTTTTTTAATTCTAAATAAACAGGAACAAGCTTGATTGCCTCTGGCCTCGTTCCAAGAACTATAGCAACTTTAATTTTCATTAGATGAAAGATCCCAGCATAGCTCTGACAACCTCTTCGCATTACATTCAGCGGAATATTTCATATCTATTTCTTCATTAAGAAAGTAGCTTTTATCTGATCTTTTCCAAGCGCACCACGCATCTATCAATACCTGAGAAATTCCATTTGTATCTTTATGCACAATACAATCGCCCAGTTTTTTATTAACCAAGTTCCAGGTAACACTCTTATCGTCCGTTAAAGCAATAATCCTCCTTTGAATCAGCATATAGTCAAGCAATTTTGATGGGAAAAAGATTGCATCAGTTGGAACTTGAAACGGCGTATCTATAACAAGCAGTAAATCCGCATTCTCCTGCAATGCAATAGCTTCATTAAATGATAATAATCCCACGTGTTTTACAGATGGGATATTTTTCTCAAATAACGCCCTAATTTTCCTGTCCACTGTACCCGCGAAAACGAATTCATAGTCGGCGATTATTTCTGGTGATTTTTTATTCAACTCTAGAATTGCTTTAAATAAATGTTCTGGACTTCGTTCATCGACTAGACCACCAGTGTAAACCACCTTAATCTTTTGCTTGATTCTATAATCATTATCGCGCTTATCTTCCAAATCATAAACATTGGGAAAAAATACAATTTTTGAAGCATGCTCAGGATACTTATTACGATACATCTCAATTGTCTCTTGAGAAGTAAATGAAATTATAGATGCTTTTTTAAAACATGCTCTTTCCATTTCGTCATTCCACGATTTCTCATTTCCTCGTCGATGCGTGGGATTCAGCGTCCATGGATCACTCAAATGCATAACCCAGGGGATTTGTAGTTTTTCTTGTAAATAATAGGCCATAATCGTTGATGAAAGAGGGAATGATCTTGAATAAATGACATCTGGCTTATTTTCTAGCTCTTCAATCACTCTCTCCCATTTAATATAAAACCGATATTTTGAGTCTGGACAACTTAAACTACTAATCTTAAACTTTCTAAGAAAATAATTGACATATTTGTTTTCAAAGAATGGTACTTTGATAATTTGGCGAAAACCCATGCTATATTTTCGTAAATCTTCATCAACAGGCATAAATAATGTTTTGTCCGAAGACGTCACAACATCTATAATCAAGGATCCGTCTCTTGCCAGATATTTAAAATATTTAGCCACCTGCAAAGCCTCAGAGTCGCTTTTTGGAGGAAAAGCGATACTGACGAATAAAACATTTAGTTTACTGCTCAAGTTTTTACCGTAGGAACTTAAATGATAATTTCAGTTTCTATGAATTTTATAACTTTATTCACAGACAACCAGTCCTTATTGTTTCCAGAGCTATATTCAAAGCCGCCTTCCGCCGAGAAGGTACCTGCTCATTTACAGTAATCATCACGACCCCAATGCCCTTCTTTACGACATACAATGCAATAATCACCTCTAGATACGGGGTTTGCTCTAATTCACTTTTTTCTATATATTTTTTGTAAATATAGTGAACAAATTCGCTACCAAAACAACCTGCCCCACCAGTTATGAGCATTTGTTTATTATTTAACATATTATCTTCACACCAGTTATTTTATTGAGGTCAACATCATTAATGCTGACTTAAACTTCTTATTTAAATTATTAAATCCTCGATACTCTAATCCAACATCTCTACAATGTTGACGAAGATCTTTTGAGTCCCGCGTCAAGTATCCCTTAATCTCTGGCCATGCCTTTTTTATATCAAATTCAACAAAGTCATCAACCACCACTCCAACATCTCTCTTCTCTGCGTAGATATAATCTTCAGAAACACCACGTGTAATAAGGAATGGGAGCCCCGCGAACAAGTATTCAGCAACCTTTATGTTTGAGATAAATTTCTTAGAAGGACCGGGCGGGACTGAAATAATCGCAAAATCAGATGCTGATGCATATTTGTGAATATTATCATAATCACTATGCGCTATCGTGTAATCATCAGGTGATACCCCTGCCTTATCAAATAATGCTCTAACTTCTTCATCAGTATTCGGCGTGACAATGAGCAGATGCAATCGTAGCTCTTCATCTTTAAGCCATTTATACATCCAGGCAAACTCTTCATAATAATAGAGATCCCCAAATTTACCTGGATAGTAAAGCACCCACTTCTCTTTATCTATTTTCAGACGTTCCCTTATTTCACCTCTATCTTCTTCATTGAAAATAAACTTTTTGTCATTAGCCACCGTTGGCAGCTTGATGAAATGAGTTTTTGATCTCCATTCATCTTTGACACGCTGCTGCATAAAAATCGTGCCCGAGGCTACAACTTTTGCAAATTTCGCTGCTTTCTTTTCCAGAAAATGTGAAATCTTATATTGGATACTCCGTTCCGACCACATTTTATTATCAAGGGCATACTCACTATGCGGTTCGAACTGGTACAGGAAAAGTCGTAACCTAAGAATCAAACTATAGATATAAGCATAGGTACCCGCAACAGAACCCAGTGTAACAATGTGATTATAGCCTTTAAAGCGTAATTTACTAATCAATCTAAGACCACTAAAAAGGTCATAAAACTTGTTTTTCAGCTCCTGGCCCTGGTGCCAGGTTAGCGAACTCCACTCCAGCCCCATTGATCGCCATTGCCGAATTAAAACCTCCTGCTCTTCCGTCAAAGGGAAATCTGGGTTCTCATAAGTAACGAGATGAAACTGGTATGGATTATTATCGTTCTCCACATAGTCTTTGATATAGAGCCAAAAGTTTGACTGTATAAGTGGATCAAAAAGCCGATTATATAGAAAGATAATAACCTTGGGTTTTTGTAGCATCAAAAGTACGTCTCTTTAAAGAAGCAATCCATGTTGTTGCAGGTGTGAAATAACCCTATATAACTGCTTAGAATATGTATTATCATTAGCAAATGATATTCTCTCTCTTTGTTTTTCTTCACTATTATAAAATGACAAATTATTGATTACCTTGCCGAAACGCTCTGAAAATTCTTTAGAATTAACCACCATCTCTAGCAAGTGTCGTTTATCTATGTATTCCTCCGTATAAGTTGCAACGATGACCTTACCACTGGCAAGGTATTCCATAAACTTATGCGGACTTGCCTGATCCTTATAGTGATCAGCCTTATATAAAACCAGAAGAATATCAGCGTAATCGAGAATTTTTGGGATTAACGCACTATCCACCCTGCCCCACCAAATAGCGTTTGGTAAATTGTCAGATAATCGCTTGAGCACGCCATTCTCGCTGTAACCGCCGACAAAATGAAACTGCACGTCTATAAATTTGTTCACAACGCTAACCAAAAGCTCCGCATCGAGATACATCATATCCAGGTTTCCAATGTATATGGCATGAGGAACATTCCTATCAAATCTTGAAACCTGATCATTCGTCAGAGACTTCCCATTTTTAACCTCAGGTAAACCGTGATGGATCTTATAAACTCTGGAATTGAAAGATAGCAGACGCTGCTTAATGATATCTGTTGTACAAAAACAAATATCCGCCGTCATAGCCGCAATCTCCGGATTGAACTCCTGATTAAGGTCAACCTGATGATAAATTTTCAGCCTGCCACCGGCAAAACGCATATCAAAGAAACGCGAATTTTCGAACAACCAGATAGTATCGATTTTCTTGCCTACAGTTTTTTCAAAGTGACTCAGCCAGAGCCTTTCCAGCCAGCAGCGCAGAATGCCGGGGTAAAAGCGCAGCCCGGAAGCGACTTTTGGCGCAGAAACGACTCGCAGGCCAGGGTATCCATCTACATTCACGATAGAGATTCCATTACAGGAATCATCTGGCGGGTTTAAAAAAAAAACAGCAGCACCCCTTCGAGCCAGCAACATCGCATAATGATGCTTGCTGACCGTATGCATATCCCACCTCTCGGGAGAAATGATCATAATACTCTGCATGCTACTCATTAAGCACCAAACCTTGATATATTTTCACCAACTCTTTTCCGACTTGTTCTGGACTAAAACGGGCGATGGCATTACGAGAAATTTGCTCGTAGTCCCACGAGCCCTGTTGACGGATAAATACGCACAGCGCTTCTACCCATGCTTCATGCGTATTATCAACTAGAATACCATTTGTCGTATCGACAACCCCGAGCGTAGCCACGACCTTCGAAGCCATCACAGGCAGACCACAGCAATGCGCCTCAGCGCATACCACAGAAAAGGTCTCATATTGAGTGGGATGGATAAAACCCTCTGCCTGCCGCATTTCTTCAGCGATAGCTGGCTTTGATTTGGGTCCGAGCAAGAATATATTATTCTCCAGATCTTTTTCTTTCACAAATTCCTGCATTTTGACCCATTCAGGCCCGCAGCCGACGATACGCAACTTAGCATCAGGAAATTGAGATAGGATCTCCGCAAATGCGGCCATTGCCAGCAGTGGTCGTTTGTGATTCGCCCACGTGGCCACCATCAGAAAAACCTGCTTATTGTTACTTTGCGGCTTATCGTTCGGATGGAATAGGGTCGGATTAACCACGTTAGGCACTATGTATTGTGAGAAATTATTGTTACCTGAAAAACGAATGATGTCATCCATCAAGTCTCGTGAGACTGTAACCACGGGCATACCGTGACTGAAGATGTTTTGAATACGGCGCTTTGCTTTGCTGCCTTCCGCCAGATAAAAATTACCGTGATAGGCCGTCCAATGTTCAGTAATAATCACGCGATGGCCAAACAGATACCTGAAAAATCGAGGGAAGCGAAGTAGCGGGTAGGCAATATGAACATTCACCATATCCCACGACCGGACTCCAAGCTTGATACGCACCGACACCAGCAACAAAAAGGTCAGTATCTCCTTCAAACGCCATAACCGAATACGGGTATCGAGTATCAGGAAATGTTCATTGGCACTGTAATCACCCTTGCATATCCTAAACAACGCACCTTCATTGCGAACCTGTACATGCCATAATTGTTGATCAACATGATTAGCGCACGCATCGAAATGCTCCTTGATAAACGGCGTCTCGTTCGGATTCCATTGATTTGGGTACCAATTGGCTATATGAAGAATGCGCACACATACCCCCGGTGTTTATCAGAGCGCTTATAGTGATTCATATTAAAACGAATATATTGTGCAGGCACGCCAACAACAACTTCAAAGCCTTCAACAGATTTCATTATTAACTGGTTATTTTTTATCACGTCCCACCATGGCGTCTATGTTTTATGAGCATTGTAAACATAAGTTTTCTTATGCAATATTGCAAAGTTCTATAATTTACCAATTGAAACGGATTATTCCTAACTGCAATAGATGACTCCTTTATCGCCCTCCAATGCAGCCTCCAGTGCATGAGGAGCTCCGCTGCCTCGCGGTGAATCAAGGAAGAATCAATCGAATATTTTTCCGTGACCATAGAAAAATATTCATTGGCGACTTCTGCTTTTCCTTCTTGTATGGAATCGCTTCCACGCTCCCTCCTTTCATTCGCAAGAAACGATACCACTTTGTAGAGATTTCTATTTCTTACTGTGACAGACTGGCGACGTAACGAGGTAGATAGTATTCTATATTTATATAAGATTTCTGATAGATTATAAGACTGATGTCTTTCGGCAATTCGATATGCCAAATCTGTATCCTCATTGTCGTTCTCAAAATATGGTCGATATACCCCCTCTAATTCATCAAGGATAGACTTTTTCATCATCATGGTAGGACCATGAAACTGCGGGCTATTCTCAAGACCAACAAGAATTTCCTTATAGCAGGTCTTCATGCGGACGGTTTCAAGTATTTCATTTCCATCCTCTGTAACACTGATATAACTGGTACCGCACAATCCCAAATCAGGATATTTTTGAAACTCCTCAACCTGTCTCTCAAAACGCTCAGGTAATGAACAATCATCAGCGTCATGAATAGTGACAAGATCACCTACAGCACGTTTAAAAAGATTAGCGACTGTACCTGTTTTACCAAGATTAACGGCATTGTGAAATAAGTGAATCCTGCAATCACCAGATTCGGTAATTCTATGGATTACTTCTTTAGTTCGATCTGTCGATGCATCATCAGCTATAAGCAACTCAAAATTCGAATATGTTTGACCAAGTATACTTTTAATTGCCTCTTCAACATATTTCTCACAATTATAAGCGGGTAGCAAGACAGATATTTTTAGATTCACGTCACTGCCTGAAAGCATAAATCATTCCCACATCCTGACGATAGGCGTACGTAGCTACGGACCTGAAGTTATTCAGCCTTAGAGTATCGAGAAGTCGCTCTGGCCCTTTCTGGTGCCACTCCATCATAATTACCTTGATAGCTTCAGGTATTCCGTGTTCAGAAAACAACCTAAAAATATCATATTCGCCACCTTCGCAATCTATTTTACAAACCACACCCATTCCAGGATGAAGGTCAATAATTTTTTTAATTTCCGGAATAATGGGCTCTAATTTTATCTTCTCTTTAGACACTGATTTCAATGATGAGCGAATTAACCCAGTACCATGAATACCAACCTGTCCTTTGTATTCAAAATCATAATCGACCTCCAGCGTTTGATGATCATGCGCCAAACCGAAATTGCTCGCTGAAATTTTGTGTGATAATTTATGATTTTTTTCCAAATTTCGAAGACACTGCAGATATGTTGGCTTAAACGGCTCGAATCCATAAACATGCTCAACATCTTCACGTGATGCAAAAAATAGGCTCGCTAAACCCACATTCATCCCGATATCAATGACAACCACATCCCCACAAGACTGGAAATTGTAATCCCTACTGAGACATATCTCTCTAAGAATGAACAACTCTTCTGCTGTATGAATTTCTGTAGTGAAATCCTTACCCTTCGCAACAATGACACCATTCTCGCTTGAAAATGAAAAATCGCCCAATTCATATAGCTGTCTGATGTACTCAAAACCATCCAGAAAAAACTCACATTCACCCCGCATTATTTCTATGCCGAATTTATGAAAAAAGATTTTTTTTCGGCGTCTAGATGCATAATCGGGGTAATCAGCTACCAACCAAATAGATTTTTTCTCCCATGCGCTATTAGCCAACACAAGTGACAAAATTTTGTAAAGTTTATTAAATAGACTCATGTCATTCCTCTGCAGAATGCATACATTCTGCCTTGACTAGTGTGCCGACATCTTCCATTTTTTTCTCAACAGCCAAATGATATCGCGCAACGAGTACTGAGAATCATCATGGCCAAATAGTAGCTTTATGGACACGAGAATTGATTTAAAATATTTTCGCGACTCAAGCATTAGATCCAAGTCAGTTAATATTTTATTGACCCTATGTCCCTTATAATTTCTCTTAATTTCAAGATGGAATATACCATCATAATATTTGTCCATCAGATCGTACTTTTCTCTTATCTCATTAATCACATTTTCACTCATTCTCCTTGAGTGGCTTATGCTTTTATCATGTGATCTATATGATGACATGGCATCTTTAAAGTAGTATCCATGCCCGCAACTACACAATGATAGTAGCAAAGGAAAATCTAATCCAGTGCAATCACCTAAATAGTTCAGGTAATTTAAATCCAAATACTTTCTTCTGAATAAAAGTGAATTGCTATGAGCAATCAACAACGGGGCGCCTATAATTTTTCTATTATTCATAATCCCGTTAACACTATTTTGTGTAATTCTTCCCTGACTATGTTTATTTATAAATGCACCATTTATATCAACAACATCAACGTCGTGAAAAGAAAAACTACACACAGGATTAGCATCAAGCGCCTCGATTTGAATTTTAATTTTATTTCGACTATTCCAAAAGTCATCACCATCACAATATGCTATGTAATCTCCAGATGCAGCTGCCAATACCCGCCTAAAATTCTCCGCCGCTCCAATGTTTCTTTTATTTAGTATTATCTTGATAAGTTCGGGGTATTTTTTTTGATAGTTTTTAATTATATGTTGTGAATTATCAGTAGATGCATCATCAGCAATGATGATCTCATAGTCAACGTCTATACTCTGCATTAAAAATCCATCAATCGCCTTGCTTATAAAAGCCTCATGATTGTAACTTAAGCAGCATATACTCAATTTCATTTCGAATTCATCACATCTATAACGCGTGCTATATCTACCTGTCTTAAATGCGGCCCCATAGGCAAACTTACTATCTCATCTGCCATGGTTTCAGCAATCATATACTGCCCACGCTTGAATCCTGAAAAAAAGTAGGCCTTCTGCAAATGCGGTGGAATTGGGTAATGAATCATAGTCTCGATCCCCGCCTTTTTAAAACTTTTCTGCAGTGCATCGCGCCGCAAATGGCGAACAACGAACACATGCCACACTGTGTCAACATATTCCGGGACAGCAGGTAAGATTAGGTTAGAAACTTCAAGCTCCTCGTGATATTTCGATGCTACATATTTTCGTCGCGCATTCCATTCATCCAGATATTTAAGTTTTACACGCAACACAGCTGCCTGTAAGGGAGCCAGACGGCTATTGAAACCCTGCATTTCATTCGCATACTTCTCCCGCGAACCATAATTGCGCAGCACGCGAATGCGATCAGCGATTTCAGGATCATTAGTGGTGATTGCCCCTCCATCGCCAAAAGCACCAAGATTCTTGGTCGGATAAAAACTCCATGCCACCACATCACCATGTGCACCAATGCGTTTATCCCTGTATCGGGCGCCGTGCGCTTGCGCACCATCTTCTAAAACTTTCAAATTATATTTTCGCGCAATCGTCAAAATTTGATCCATATCAGCGGGTTGTCCATAAAGATGCACTGGCAGAATGACTTTAGTGCATGGCGTAATGGCCGCTTCAAGAAGCTTCGGATCAATATTGTACGTCATTTCATCCGGTTCGACTGGTACAGGCGTTGCACCGCACCGCGACACAGCCAGCCATGTTGCGATGAAGGTATTGCTTGGTACAATTACTTCATCGCCCGCACCAACATCTAACGCTAACAGCGCCAAAAACAACGCATCCATTCCATTAGCAACACCCACACAATATTCGGCTTCGCAATAAACAGCGTACTCTTGCTCAAAAGTTTCGATCTCCTCACCCAAAATATACCGACCTGATTCAAGCACACGTTTGATAGAAGCATCAATTTCGGATTGAAGCTCAAGATAGGGGGCTTTTAAATCTAGAAAAGGAACGCTCATTTTTTTATTGCTGCGAGGTATTCATTGTAATCGCGATAATAATCTGACTCGTCATATACATTTGAAGCCAACACCATGCACACTGATCCAGAGGAGAAATTATCCACTTCTCGCCACATCATTGGACATATGTATAATCCTTGGTAGGAACGATTCAGATGAAATCGTTTTTTCTCTCCGCCTTCATCAAGAATCACATCGAAGCTGCCCGACATGGCAATAACAAGTTGATGCAATTCTTTGTGCGCGTGCCCCCCTCGATTTGCTCCACCAGGAACGTCGTAAGTATAATACACTCGGCTGATCTCAAAAGGAATGTGGCGACCACCCTCGATAAAGGTTAGGTTACCACGAGGATCGGATATTTTTGGAAGTTCCACAATCATGCAATTCTCAATAGGCATTCGATTTTCCCATTACAAATTTTTCAGTAGTGCAATTGACGATAGTACCCGAGCATTCCCCAGGCTATTTAGATATTCTTCATTACGCAAACCATTTGAAATCAGAACAACATCACACCTCAAAGACTGCGCTGCAATCAAATCAGCTTCAGTATCGCCTATCCATAATGAGTATTTTTCAAGCTGCTCTGCAGAATAATGCTTCCTAACTACATCTGCTTTGCCCTCACCACCATCGGAATAGCCCGATGCCAACACAACATCCAGATATTCTCGCAATCCTGTCGAAACTAATTGTTCTTCTAAAGTGCATTTGTTTTTTCGCATGGTTATAAGTATTAATTCAATACCCTGATCACGCCAATTACGTAAGCAGTCGATCGCACCGTCCTGCACTTTATCCAAAGCAAGCATATCTGGTAATTCGATCATCTCCAACCACGTGGTAATAAAATTGTTATAAATAGTTCCCGCGCCAGACAATCTCAACAAATCCTTATGATTGATCAACGATCTTTTCTTTTCCCAATACTCATCAATATCGATATACTTAAACCCATTACTCTCAAGAATGCTTCGATAACATTGGTAATGTCTTTTTTTCCCGTCCAAGAGAGGCCCGTCGAGATCCAAAAATATTTGTTTAATGTGCTTCATAAATGGCACACAGCATAAATATCTGCTGTGTATTCTGGAAAGCTCTTGCCCAATTCATAAAACCCCTCAATCATCTCATCAGTCCAGTTATCCTGAATTTGCCCATTAGACAATGGCTTGAAAAATACTCCTCCTAGCTCCATAATTTTCAATCCAGATAATTCAATGTCGCTTTTGAAAGTATCCCTGGTATAGACACGGCGATGCCCTTGCGCAAGATCTCTCTCGTTTAGTTCACATGGCTGCTTCAAAATCCCCATCTTGGTAGCCGCAAGCCTATGAATAGAATTACCATTAGGCACACCCAAAAGCACTCTTCCTTTCGGTGCAAGCCACTCTTGTACACGACTCAACAATTCTACAGGATGATCAACATGTTCAAGAATATGCTCCAGAATAATAGTATCGAAATGACCCGTAGGACTAAACTCTTCAAACAATGAATGAACCTTAATCAAATTAGGATAGTCCGGGATGAGACCAAGCAGAGCAGGCGCGCCATCAACTACCGTTAGAGAATCAAAATCGTCTTTTAAAAAACGCGTCATCTGCCCTTCAGCAGGACCAAGCTCTAAACCAGTAGGGCCACGCAGATGAGGACGAAGTGATTTATACCGAAAACCAATCAAACGCTTATCAAAATCCAGTTGCTCCTGAAGATACCAATTGGATACATCTTCGACTCTTTTCTTTTCACTCACCTAATCACTCCTTTACACTTATTCTATAACTCAGTTTTTCAAAAATTACTATAACAAATACTCTAGTCCAGCACTTAATTTCATTACTACACTATCATTGCTTCAAGCTCACTGCGCGTTGTCAACACCGGCTCAACATCCATCCCTCTAATCCAGATCAGATTATCTTGCAAAGGATTTATCTTTTTTTCGAGCGATGGGAACTCTCCATCGAGCGCGATGTTACAATAAATCTCAGGCATGTTAAGGCCAGCTTTCGTAAAGAAATAATGCGTAGTAAAGAACCTGCTGATATTAATTTCGGTTAGATTTGGATGACCTGAAAAGTCGTAAGTCATATCAACCCCATAAATACCATGAGGCCTACTATCAATACTCAAAATTGCATCTTGCGCAATTCTATCTACGACAGGATCCGAACATGTCTGACCAACACCGGTAATGCCAGTTACACCTGAAAGAGTTCTATCGCCAAAATTCCAGCTCAACCGCTTTCTTGTCTGCGCGACAACTAATTCACCCTCGTGCCAGATTGAAAGCCAGGTCACTGTATCTTTCGACAATAATTCTGCAGCAATAAAATTACCCCAACCATTAAATCTATCAATCCAGTTCCTGGCAAAATCAAAATTATTCGCAGGAAGAGCCCCCCTACCACCACCACCTTCAGTGGCTCTTATCCATATTTTTTCGCCATAATACTCAAAAGCCTTTTTTAGATCATTAGGATTATTCAGCGTCATTGTATCAGGTACAGCGAGTCCATCTGACTTCCATATCTCGTATGATTTTTTCTTATCCACACAATTCTCAATGACTTCTATCGTCGGCATAAAATACTTAACGCCAATTTCATCTAATCTGTGCCGCATTCTTGAAATTGCTCTAATCTCAAAATCATTTTGAAAATGAACAAAGTTTGGCTTCAACTTCCTGATTAGCGGAACAACCCTTTTTTCATAGCTATCCGAAAGCGCTTGAGGGACAACGTATTTTTCCTCCACATCCGCAAGAAAAAGATCTGACGCCACACAGGATGTGCCAATCATATAATCACTCCTGGAGGATTCTCTCAAGGAACGAATAAAACCATTAGATGGCGCACCACCTGCACCACCTATATATATTCTAGACATCTACTTCTCCACATCTTAGTTGTGACACCATTGCGTTCGGCTGTACTCTATAGTCATATAATATGTACTTAGCATTACATTATGACTTTATAATAACTTAATTACTTTCATAAAAGAAAGAACAGCTTACAAACCACACGCAGCTCTTATGCTGGGAATCCCGCACACCGCACGCTTTAAACGATGCTCATGTCCAACACGACAAACAGTCTGCATATAGGTACCTCGACATAATTGATAATTAATTATCTACTAGTGCAGTATCAGCTCACTCGTTCCTCCCATAGCAATCAACCTGGGGCAGCAATCATCACTCTTCACATTAAGCGCAAAATAATTATATTAAACAAACAACTATTTTTCTTGTTGACAAGTTTTAGCAATCAGCCTCGCACCAGGCACCCCACAAAGTTAGTCAGTAAATTTCAACATATATGTTTTTTTATTGGGGCATGAATCGACATGCTTAATAGATCTCTCAACTCTTAGTTGAAAAACACGTCAATATCTTGCTTGGTAACTTATACAGAACCCCATATCGTATAATTTTAGGGATCAATTTTATGCCTTCCATCACATCACCACTACTAATACACCTACGGAAGTCTTCATAATACAATGAGAATAAACATACACCTTGATACCGACTATACTTTCCAGTGAGAATCTGCAATAAGCTTTCTGCAATAGCAACTTGCCACCTCCATTGCTTAAACCTATCCAGTGACGTCCAAACACCTCGAAACGTTATCCTATGAACAGACACCACTTCTGACAACATAACAAATGGCCCATTTACAATCAGAATAAAACGTAAGGACGTATCGCTAAAGACGTAATTGTCGTCTGCATACTTCATTATGGTCTCTATTAGAACATTTGACCTAATGACATATGTCGACGTATGATAATAAAAAGTCTTAACCTCCTCAAACCCCTGTAATATTCTATCATTTTCGCCTACATTCTTAACATATTGAAAACTACCATCGCCCACGTCCTCATATTTAGAAGTACTAGCCACAGACATGACTGCGTCTTGATATTTCCGTAGCAACTCAACCTGTTTCTGCAGTTTGTCAGAAGTTACCCAGAAGTCATCCCCCTCACAAAAAGCAGTGAATTCTCCTTTAATTAGAGAGGGCCATATATGTATTGAACGTATACCTTTAGAAAACTGATTCTCATCTTCAATGACTGCCCGAATAATAGAAGGGTATTTTTTAGCGTAGTACTGTACGATTTCGGTTGTGCCATCCGTAGATGCGTCATCTCGAATGATTATTTCAAACGCAAAAGTGGTCTCCTGGGCTAGAAACCCCAGAATTGCATCTTCTATGTAATTAACGTGGTTGTATGTTGCACATACAATACTCACAATAGGCTCGTGCGCCCCGCCCCAATCCTGCATAATTTCTGACTGAGTTCTTGGTTGAGATGCCTGTATGGAAAAAAGAGTCGAGCCATCAGCATCTACCATCTGCGCAGGTTTAGTTAGATTTTTCATCTTGATTCTCGCCTTTAATAAAATATATTGCTTCTTTGAAGGTTTCAATTCCAAGCAATATATTACTCGCAAGGTAAAAACTTGCACCTATAGCAATTAACATTAACAATTCCACGACCCCATCCATTTCAATTGCATTATCAAAAAATATAACGACCGTCGCCATTACTGCGCTTAGAATTATACTTGACATACAATCACGAATTTGGATAAGAAGCCCATATCCCAAATGTTTTCTAGTGTAGTGACTATTTATTATTAACCCGATCGCGCTTTGAATTATGCGACTCCAAGCAATACCCATAACACCAAAAAAACTTCCAATTACAAGAAGCGTTATTCCGAAAGATTTTTTGATGATCTCAAGTCTAAAGAATAACCTCCCATGCCCCTGTGCCTGAAGAACATTCAAATTAATAACGTGCAAAGGAAATAACAAACCACTAACACATAATACCTGTAAGATCGGCACAGCTGGCAACCACTGTTCGCCAAAAACCTCTCGAATAAATGGTTCTGATAAGACAGCAAGACCAAACATAATTGGTGACGTTATTAGCATAATAGATCGCACTGACATTCGAGCGCCACGACATAACCTCTCCTTGTCATCATTTACCTGTGAAAATAATGGGAAAGCAACACGAGATAATACCGTCGTCATAACACCAGACGGTAATTGCTGTATATTATCTGCACGGTTGTAAATACCCAAATCATAAACTCCATAATATTTACCGATTAATAGGTTATAACCGCGCTGGTAAATTGTATCTAATATCATTGATGCAAATATCCATCCACTAAAGGAAAATAATTTCATAAAAGAATTTCTGCTGAATATAGGCAAAGGACGCCAAGGGCTAAAAAACCAAAGCAGCGCGGTACTAATAACTGTACCTGTCATAGACTGCACTGCTAAAGCCCAAACACCATAATCGGCCCACGCCATATACACACCCACACTTCCAGATATTAATGTCGAAGCCACCCCTATCTTCATCAATTTCTTAAATTTAAGGTTTTTTGTTAGCAATGCGCCATGAACTGAGCCCATAGCATTAATCAAAATATTACATGCCATCAACATGGTCAATGGAATCAATATCGGCAATACAAAGAAATCTGCAATCCATGGTGATATTGCAAACAACAACAATGTCACAACTAGAGCCGCAGCGATATTGAACCAGAATACTGTCGATTCATCAGAGTGCGTCAGATCTTTTCTCTGGATTAAAGCCAATGAAAACCCGGCACTAACAAAAACGTTAGCCAAGCCCAAAAAAAGCGCCAACAGGGCGATCACCCCAAAATCCTCTGGCACCAATAATCTCGCCAGAAGAATTGAAATGATAAAACCCACACCTTGACGTATGAGCGCATCAAAACCACTCCACATTACTGACGCTCTAGCCTTTTTCTTTAACATTTATTTAGTGTCGCTAACAACTAGAAAAAATTTCATAGGATCATATTGATATTTTGTCGTCATTAGTTTCTTGGAGGGATAAAAACTGGGACTCAGGTCAAGCACTATTGAAATCAACATGCAGTTCATGTTTTTATTGTTATACAAAATAGTCTCTGGTTTCAATAAAGTATAATTAGTGGCAATATTTAAGGTTAAAAGAATGGAATTGAGCCACTTAAAAGACTATCACTTAGAACTTTAGTGGAAGTAGCATATCTCTCATTGCGTATCACACAAAACTAAATCAAGTTCACTATATAGCATAACAACTATTTCACGGGGTATTACATAAATAAGAAACCCAAATCCGAAGAAAACAAATAACAACCCTGGGCTTTACGATAAAACATATGAACAACCTGATTATTTTTCTAATGAACCCAGATAATTCTCACCATAAAATAATTTCTCATTAATTAAAAACTCATGTCAAAATAGCTATCCGGCAAAGAGACATTGTATTTATCAGTCAATACATTATTAGATACCAGATACATATCTTTCATATTTTTAAGGAAAAAAGGATCAACATTATAATCTAATTGCCTTTTATCATTTGTATCTATTGTTGCTAATTTATCCAGGTTTTCTCGTTTGATTTTCACCTCATCATATAATCGCGCACACTCCTGGCCGTAATAATTAAAAATATTCTTATATTTGTGAATATCTATCGGAGAATAATTTCCGCGACTTAATCCAAATCTTCTTTTATTATTAATTCTCACTAACTGAAATGCATCTCTATCGTTAATAGATACATTATTGTAGCCTAAATCAATTGGGATATAATCTATTTCCATAAACGCACAAATATCATCAATTAAATTAATCCTGCCATTACTCTTAATCAATAATCCATTACGCCTATAATTCTCAATTGGTAAAATTAGTATGTTGTGTTTGCCAAATCTTTCTGCATACAGATCCAATACACTATTGTATTGCAATTCCTGTAAGTAACTATGCATTTTCCCCATAAATAAATTTTCTATATACAATGAAAAATTAATTGATAAACCAGCCTTTAATGATTCTTTGTAAAGAGATTTCATCAAATCTAATTGATTTCTAATTACGACAATTATTTTCGTATCATCACCAAATAAGTCATGCAACCTTCGTACTTTTTGGGTAATATCTACTTCATCATTAGAGAAATGGAATGATAAATTTTCATGAGAAATTCCAGAATATTTATAATCACTAGATATTTCTCTATTTATGCTATTTTTTACGGCCACACCAATCTCATTCTTTATCACTTCGAATTCTATATCTCTCGCCCTTAATAAAGACTCCATATAAATCGACAGCTCATCATTTATATATTCTAGATTTTTACCGTTGTACCCGATCCCTAAATGCAATAAGTCTGGATGCAAGGCAAAGAAATTAGTTTGTAAGCTTGTCGACAGGTTTTTTGGGTAGCCAATATGTAAATATTTTTTCATGCATTATCCAATATCGCATATCCAAAACCCGTGCTGCCGAACATGTTTCCATTGTAAAACATATATCTTTCACCCTTATGATCACAGACGAAAGGATACTCTATCATCTCGCAATCCCAGCCACTTTCACTAACATTAATCCCAACTTCATCATCCATTCTTTGCCAGTTAATTCCATTGGCTGATTCCGCATACCCAATTCGATAACTATTACTTTTATCATGCCTGTAATTATGTAAATTTCGGTGCGAATACCACATTTTATAAGTGTTCTTATCCCTTATCACACATGCTCTTACGATGCCACACTCATCCTCATCTTTGTAATCGATAGCAATTTTTCCCTCCCTTCGCCAGTCTATTCCATTATCTGATTCAGCATATTTTATATGGTAAAACGGTTCGCTTTTGCCATTGTATTCCACCCATGCCGTATTCGACAAATACCACATTTTCCAAATTCCATCATCCCTAAGCACATAAGGCGCGGCATTAAAATACGGCTCTTTGTATGTTCTATCAAAAAGAGGGCCTTCTGATAGTTTCTCAAATGTCACACCACCATCTCTACTTATAGCCAGTCCTATAGAATTATGATATGCAATAGTATTTCTTACATTCCAACCAATGTAGTACATCCACACTTCACCATCCACATCAATTACATGAGAAGACATTGCGCCCATATCATCAAACATTCCTGGGGTACCAGGTTTTAAAACAGCCTTATCGTGAATATATAATATTTTTTTCGGATCACAAGCATTCACTTCTATAAACGAAATATTTGCTCTATTTTGTGGATCTCTTGAAGTGTAATAAATCCTTAATCTCTCCTCATTAATCCTATATACAGTTGGCATCGAGGCGTGAGTTTTGTTCCAATAATATTCTCCATTCGAATTAAAGATGCTGCCTTTTTTTATCCAATTCACTTACTTATCCTTGTATACATACACTGTATACTCATACAACCCATAATCGTTTCTTATTATAAAGTCTCTCGTAACATATTTTGTTAAAAATCTGGCCATATCATCCAATGGGACGTGAAATAAATAATCTTTCTCCCAATCGACTTGTTTAGACATGACATTGAATGCAACGCCATAATTACTACTTGCGAATATTTTTTCTATCATCAATTTGAAATATTCAAACATTGACTCATAACTCAATTCCCTTTTCTCGGTAAATACTCCATTCATTACAATATAATCAAAATTAGAGCTCAGCTCAAAATCATCCTTCAATACATCACCCAGTAAATAATTATTATCAGGATACTTCTCTTTTGAAATATTATAAAACACCTCAGATATTTCAAGCCCGGTATAATTTATATATTCAATTTCTCTAAATAAAATATAATTATATAAGTGAGAAAGCCCGCAACCGTAATCTAATACAGACCTACTTCCCTTCACATTAAAGGTCTTTTCTCTAAAGTTAATTATTTCTAGCATGGTTTGGTATCGTATATTGACCTGTTCCTCCCGAGTCCAGTCAACGCCTTTAGGAGTGTCGCCATATTCGGCCAAACACTTTTCATAGTGTTGCACAATCACCTCATAATCCATTAGAAACCCCTTAGCTTATTACTTGGCACTTTTAATTTTTCCGACTCTTTGGGCGAATAAACCGACTCATCATCAGTATTACTCAAAATAACTGCACCAGCGCCGATCACATTTCTCTTCCCAATGTTCACGTTATCCCTAATAGTTGCATTAACACCCAAAAAACTGTACTCGCCAACATTCACACCTCCAGAAATTACAACGTGTGACGCTAAAAAGCAGTGGTCTTCTATTGTAGTGTGATGGCCAATATGATTCCCGCTCCAAATTATGCAGTTATCACCTATCGTAACGCAAGGCTGAATTACATTGCTTTCAAAAATGAAACAATTTTCGCCAACTTGAGTATTGTAATACATAGCCTTTGAGCTGATATAGCTTACACACTCATAGCCCTTTAACTTTGCATCATAAAACTTCTCAGCTCTCAATTTATTCACTTTTTTGTAACTAATAGGTATAAATAGCTTGTATTCATTAGGCGGGTAATCCTTCGTAATACTCTCATAGGCAACTACTGGTAGCCCATGGAATTCATCACTCTCTAAAAATTCCTTATCGACTGTAAATGCTATAACGTCATGCTCACTATCGTTTGTTAAGTAGAAATGCGCCAACTCCGCAATCTGACCTACTCCAAATATAATTACTTTCGCCATTATTACCACCTTCAAACGAGCTTGTACATACTCAGCATTGCCTTAATATGCTCAACGTCATTAAACATCATCACATCTACAATGGACAAGGATGGTATAAATTCATTATTAAATTGTTTATATTCAGCCGCTACCGATTTTAGAAAATTTAGTCTTATACTTTCCTTTTTGAATTGCTCTACTCTATAGAGGTCCTGACCTCCAATAGCATTTATATAACTAGTTGCATGTAATTCATTGGCAATACCAATTACTTTATCTTGTGACTTCAATAGACAATTTACATTTATCTCACTTGAATAGATAAACTTCGTATCAATCCCAATATATTTTGACAATATATCTATACCAACACTCAAAAACTTAGCTAAATTTCTTTCTCTTTGCTCTAATACTCTCTCGACAACAGGATATGCAGACTCAAACAAAGGCGCTTTACCATATGCAGATCGTATGGTCTTTAGTAATTTAGAACAATTACCTCCAACCCTAATCTCATTTATCAATCTATTCTGACTAGCCTTTATTAATTCAAGAGTAATCTGATGGCTCTTCCCATGCATCAGTATTGAATTTCTATTTATATAACCTTTCTTTATATAATTGACATCATCAAATATTACAAAGCAGTCTACAGCAGATATAAGTTGCCAATACCCGATATAGGGGAAAAAGTATGGTTGCATAATAGCAACTTTCACTCCTCACCTTCCATAAGTACTCGTATAACCGATACTACGGCACGAATCTTATTTTCATCCATTGCCGTTCCCGTTGGTAAAATTACAACCCGATCTGCAACATGCTGAGTCTTTGGCAAGAGCAGGCCCGCATGTGGGAACAGCTCTCTATATGGACTCATGTTATGGCAGCCAGGCCAGAAATATTTTCTCGCTAAGATATTTTCTGCACGTAGAGCTTGAACAATCTGATCCCGATTTACAGTAGACTCTTCGCCGACCTCCATTATTACATACTGATAATTGTTGCGCTCAGTGTCGTCATAACTCAGCAGGGCAATACCAGGCAGGCCATACAATGCCTCACAGTAAGCAAGATAGTTACAGCGATTAACCTCAACCACGTCCTCGATAATATCCATATTAACCAAACCCATTGCTGCTGCAATCTCTATCATCTTGCCGTTAGTCCCGGGATGAATAACATTGTCCATCCCTGAGAAACCAAAGTTACGCATCAGTCGCATGGTTTCAGCCAGCTCATCATCGTTGCTAAGTACAGCCCCACCCTCAAAGGTATTAAGAAATTTTGTAGCATGAAAACTTAACACCTCACATGCGCCAAAGTTGCCGATCATCTTACCTTTGTGTGAACAGCCAAAGGCATGAGCTGCATCAAACATTAGTTTAAGACCATGCTCATCAGCGACTGCCTGCAAGGCATCAACTTGCGCCGGCCGCCCCCAGAGATGGACGCCTATAATACCTGTGGTACGTGCAGTTATCATACGTCGTACCTCATCAGGATCTAATGTGTGGGTAACAGGATCAATATCGGCAAATACTGGCGTGATAGTCTGCCAGTGTAGTGCATGAGCAGTAGCGATAAAGGTATAGGAAGGAATGATCACTTCGCCCTCCAGCCCCAACGCCCGAATAGCTATCTCCAGCGCTACCGTACCGTTACACATGGCAATACAGTGTTTAACCCCATGATAGTCAGCAACTCGGCGCTCAAATTCCTGAACTAAAGGGCCATCGTTAGTCAGCCACCCGCGGTCAAAGATATCCTCAACGTATTTCTGAAAAGTTTTTCGACTACCAATATTTGGACGACCAACATGTAGAGGCTGCTCGAATGCCGGAGCTGCACCGTTGATGGCGAGATCTTGTTGTGTACGGATAGATTTCATTACTTACTTTGATGTTATTGATCTACATAATCACTATTATCTAGACGTATAGTTCATACATATCTAAAACTTCTCTCAAGCCCTCATTATAGCCATTTACTTATAATGTAAGCTAATCCGACTCTAAATGCTTTAGAAGTCAAAAAATAATTTTTTCCGCCTACTTAACAACAGAACGTAAACAAAAGGTCCCGGAGGCGCCTTAGCGAATACAGAGCATAGATAGAAGCCTGGAAGGGGCACAAACATTCTTTTGATGACTTTAAAAATAAAAAAACCCCTGCAGATTGTTCTACAGGGGTTTAGTATTTAAAGCCTGGCGGTGTCCTACTCTCACATGGGGAGACCCCACACTACCATCGGCGCTAAGCAATTTCACTTCTGAGTTCGAGATGGGATCAGGTGGTTCCTGCTCGCTATTGCCGCCAGTCAAACTGGTTGTTTTCAAGGGATTGGCCATTAAAAACCAACCCTTAAAAACGAAACTGGAAAGCCAAGGTATTCAAGTGTTACTACATATAGCCTGCAGCATTAGCAAACTGCTTGGGGTTATATGGTCAAGCCGCACGGTCAATTAGTACTGGTTAGCTTCACCCATTACTGAGCTTCAACATCCAGCCTATCAACGTCGTAGTCTTCGACGAACCTACAGAGACCTTAAAGGTCTAGTGAGAACTCATCTTGGGGCCCGCTTCCCGCTTATATGCTTTCAGCGGTTATCGGTTCCGTACTTAGCTACCGGGCAATGCCATTGGCATGACAACCCGAACACCAGTGGTACGTCCACTCCGGTCCTCTCGTACTAGGAGCAGCTCCCCTCAATTCTCAAACGCCCACGGCAGATAGGGACCGAACTGTCTCACGACGTTCTAAACCCAGCTCGCGTACCACTTTAAATGGCGAACAGCCATACCCTTGGGACCTGCTTCAGCCCCAGGATGTGA
>Ga0224506_10000466_pt1 | contig 34695 bp, 33 predicted proteins | sample SF_Jan12_sed_USG_2_FD_169108 | JGI IMG/M metagenome (GOLD analysis project Ga0224506, IMG submission 169108) | Sediment microbial communities from San Francisco Bay, California, United States - SF_Jan12_sed_USGS_8_1 | ecosystem: Environmental > Aquatic > Marine > Sediment | place: USA... | reverse complement strand
CCGTATGAGGCTGACAATAAATGAATTTCCCACTATCAATGTCAGACATAAGCCTCTGGCTTGCCGTCACTGCAATAATCCTCTTAATAACATCTGAACTACTCACCTCATCAACCGAATACTCCAGAAACATTGTAATAGAAAAAAAACGCCTAAGACTAGTCTCGCTCGGACTAGGAATAGGCTTCATGATCACCGTCGTCATGCGCATATTTCAACCCATGTAAATTTTCAATAAAAAACGACCCTCATACATGAATAAAGTAGAAGAAGTACTATACGTCCAAAAGTCTACTTCTACTCGCAAACACGGAAATAAAATAGGGTAATTAAAGCTCTGTCCCAGTTATTATTATGTCAAAGCTGAAACTTGCGACTCCGGCAATCTCTGAGGACACAGAAAGAGTCAAAACCATCTGAACCACAAGCCCAGAATCTAACAAGTAACCTTCACGATTCCAGCTCAAAGTTATATTACCATAAGCCTCGTTTGGGCTCCAATCTGCTGTAGTCATGTTAAGCATTGCAGGCACATTGCCGCTATTCTTTATGTAAACGGTTCTATTGGTTACTGCTCCAGGCTCCAGAAAACCCCAATCAATCGACGTAACATTGTCAGTGCAATGATTGTCCCAATATACTCCTACTCCTACTGCTTCCACATTTCCGTTGTTCGTAATTCTCTGATAATTCGACAACAAACTAGTGGCTAAAACACTTATGACTATCGCTGTAACCGCAATGCCTAGAACTATTCCAGTAGGGACTTTTTGCATAGACATTTAAATCACGGCTTTGTAGTGAATAATAAGTCTTAATAAACATTATTATCAACCTTCAGAACACAAATACAGGTAATAACAACATCAAAATCCAACAAACTATACCACAAATACTAAGTCCTAATCAACTTCTGTTCAACTAATCCCTGCGAAAACACGTCCAAGCTAACTGCGCTCAATCAACATTCTCTTCTGCTCTTCGCAACGCCTCATTTATTTTTCTGACGCGAACAGGATCTTTCCTTCTTCCCAGCTGCTCATACGACTTTTGCTGCTCAAGAAGAGAAGAAACAGGTATTCTCATTCCTTCTATTTCCACGATTTTTGGACACACTAACCTACTAGACAGTGAAACCCATTTATCACAGACTTTTTCTTTCATGTCCCCCATAACCTCGACTTCTATCCCGTTAACGTTAAATTCTCCAAAAAACGACTCGAACAGCTCAGACTTCTTAAGCCGCACTGGCTCAACTTCATACTCTTTCAGCAGCTCACCAATTTCGAACGCGCCTCCCTTGCTTGTCAAAATGTCCACATCTTTCGGTTTAATGTCCACTCCCTGCAAAGCCAGGCTGGTGCTTCCAATCAAAACCCAACTGACATTCTTACCCTTCAACTTTCCAGTTACTATCCTCAACACCTGAATGACCTTCGGCTCAATCGCACTACGCATGTACGTAAATACAAAAAAGACGCCTAAAGAATATTCGCACAACATTTTCAACCGAACGATCTGAACGTCAACAGTCATTCTGCCAGCACAAAAGAACTGGCGACTGTGCGACTACCAGCATGGAGTATAAACTTATTAGATGGATGACTCGCTTCTAGCTAAGCTGGAGGAAAACAAATCGTTCGCAGTCGGCCACTTCGCAATAGGATACATCTCAAGCAAAGCAACAGCAAAAATACTGAAAACAAACCTTAACATTCCCATTGTTCTCATGCTGTCCGTGATCCCCGACATAGACATACTGATACCATTTGTCCAGCATAGAGGACCAGCACACTCAATAATAACAGCATTGATAGTTTTCATTCCTTTCTTCGCAATCTATCGCAAAAGGGCAATACCATACTTCATCGCGTTGATTCAGCATTTCCTGATAGGCGACTACATCGCTGCGGGCCAAGTCCAGCTATTATGGCCTTTAACAACACAGCAATACGGAACAAACATGAGCATATTCAGCCCCACAAACATAGCACTAGAATGGACAACATTCCTCGCATCAATAGCGATCATGGTTATAACCAAGGACGCAGCCAAATTCTTCCAACCACACAACATGAACCTACTTCTGTCAATACCAACATTCACCGTGTTACTGCCAACATTCCTAAGCTTTCCACTAAGTGTGCCCACTTCGCTAATACTGCCACATCTAGCCTACATATCCTTGTTCTTGCCGTCCATAATCATCGACCTCTCTAGAGCATTAAAAAGCATTTGATTCATCCGACAAGCGCGCCAAACATTACAATATAGAATAAAAGAACTTTTTGAAACTTTTCTATACTAATTATCCATTTATACTTATATCCAATGAAATCATCGTAATAATTCCGGGATGACAATGCTCAGATTCACAACTCTCAAACCAGCCACTTTAGTCTTGTTATGCACGCTGTTTCTAGCTGTTCCGTTGGTTATGGCGGGTACATCTACGGGATCCTTCAGCATCTTCAATGGAAAGGAAGAATATCTGATTGGAGAAACTGTAGACATTTACGTCAAAGTCGACGCCATTGACCAAAATCAGATTATCACAGTCACTCAGGTTATTGTATACGATCCAGCCGACATTTCCGTCGCAGAATGGCATGATCTCTCTATAGTGTTGGCTGACACGGCGACCCCAGCGTACGTGGGAACAATCATCGCGGAATCAGAAGGAAACTACGCTGTTTCTGCAAGAGCCACGGGATTCTGGGACATAAACGGCGACGGTGAAAGTGACTTGAAAGACATTTTCGAGATTATAAAAGCCTACGGCTCTTATCCGGAGCATCCTAGATGGAATCCACTAGCCGACGTCAACCATGATGACTTTGTTGATGTACGGGATATAATATCTGCTTTCGGAAAGTGGACGCTGCTTGCCGGCGGAGGATTCAAATGTAATCATTTTAACCCCAACGTCATCCCTGAAGTTCCAATTGGAACGATAGTTGCCACGCTAAGCCTTCTGGGAGCAGCAGGGTTTTACGCGATCAAAAACAAGAAACAACCGTAGCTGCGCCAACCACACTGCCCCACTTAGCCTACATATGTATATTTTCAGCTTCCATAACGAGCGACCTTTCTGGAACGGTCAAAAACTTGTTTTGCAAAACCGAAGAACCATGTTTAGGCATTCACGTTTTGTCGCTTGTTTCTTTCAGCCCTTCTCGTGTAAGCTCACACGCATAATTGCCGCAGTCGCCAAAGTCTTCTTCCGTGTGTATCAACTCCAGCATTCTTGCGACCAGCAGATCTTTCGCTTTGTCCAAGGGTTGATGTTCAGCTATGTCGGTTAAGCTGAGGTGAATCAAGTACATGTCGCTGAACTCTTTCTTCAGCTCGTTTAGCACGTCTCTAGCATCTTCATCGCCGCTAAATCTTTCAAAAGCCTCTAAAACAGGTTTAAGCTCTGGCTTGACAAACTTTTCATAAAAAGCCTGTCTGGTCCAATACATTCCGAAGTGTCCTAGGAACCCTTCTAGACTTATGTTTTTCTTGAGGCAAACGGTTTCAAACCTTTCATAAGCGTCCCTATCATGACCATAGAGAAACTCTAAATCTTCGTCAGTAAAAGTCGTAGCGTACTCGTAATCATACTTCTTTGGCCATTCCCCCTTAAAGAAGTAATCGGCAAACTTATCCATCAAACTCAAATACCACTTGAACAGCTCTGTCGCCGACTCCTCAGTATACTCGCTGTCCAACTCGCACATGTCCATCAACGGCTCCAACACGCTCTTGGGAAACTTCCTTTTACTCTTCTTCACCAACGCTTCTCGCCCTTCTGCCGCTCAACCTCAGCCGAGTACACTCTCTCCTCCAACTCCGCAACAAGGCTTCTCTCGGAACCAACGCAGCCCGACGCTTCGACACACGCTCACCTTTTCTCAACGTTGCCTCCTTCTCTGCAAACTTTTTAAGCACGTCGTCAACGCTCACGAGCAAGGCTTCGTCTTTATCCAGCCTCTTGCGCCTCAGCCTAGTCACGGCTAAATCATTGAGCAAACCTCTAAGCGTGTTGTCCAACCGGCTAATGTACGCGCCCCACAAAACCGACTTCTCCGAAACCCCCACCGCAGACTCGTACGCTTCAGCCCGCGCAATACGAATCAAATACATCGCAGTGCGCTCAACCAAAATCCGGTCAGCAACACTGTCCAAATCAAACTCCTCCACCAACTCCGAAACAACTTTATCAAAAGCCTTCCGCTCCAACAAACACCGCTCTCCTGGTTTGAAACGCTCACACTTAACATTCAAAGCGCACCTGTCACAAAGCATAAAACCCCTACTAAAAAGCCCATGCTTCAAAGCACTCATCAGTCAACCTTCCTCCTAACCCAACCCCCATCGCCCTTCTTCATAACCTCAACCAAAACCAAACGAACATAATCACCATCCTCAACACCGAACAAATCCCTCAAACGCTTAGGAACCGTAACCTTACCACCCTTAAAGACCCTAGCCACAAACTTCTCCATAACAACCACAAACAACAAAAAACAACTAAAAACATTTAAAAGTTACCAAACCACGTACCAGACCCCAAAAAAACACTCAAGGCAAAAACTTCCTGTAAACCGGATGCCCCCTAAAATGCAAAGTCGTCTCCGACTTCTCCACGGTCCCACTTGGCAAACGCATACAAATCGAACTCACAACGGCTCCATTCGGAATGAACCGCACACCATCCAGCAATTCCCCTTTTGTGACGCCGGAAGCCGCAAAAACCAACTCGTTACCCTTGGCCAGCTCATTCTCACAATAGGTCTTGTTCACGTCAATCTCCTCCATCTCAAGCCTATCAAGCCTCACAGGATCATCTTTCTCGCCCTTCCAAACCCTCACAAGCATCGTGCCACCCAAACATTTCACAGCTGTCGCTGCTATGGTAGCTTCCGGCCCAGCACCCGCACCCAAAAGAAGATCAACGCCAGAATCAGGAATACACGTGGCAACAGCCGCCGCAATGTCGCCGTCAGGAATCAAAATAATCCGAACGCCCAGCATCCTAAGACTTTTAAGAATCTCCGTGTGCCTGTCACGCTCCAGCATTATTACCGTGAAGTTTTCCAGAGGCAAATCCTTTTCCTTGGCAACAACGCGCACGATTTCCTCAACAGACATGTCCAACGAGATCTTACCCATCGAATGGTAATCAGTCGCCACCTTGAAATAATATCCATCATCAGGAAGCACTTGAAAACAACCAGCAGGCGCGCAAGCAAGAGCAGAAATAGCGTCTTTTATGCCTTTGGAAGCCGCAGTCGTGCCGTCAACAGGGTCCACGACAAACTCGACCTTCGGACCCCTACCAGTCCCAACCTTTTCCCTAATCCCAAAAGAAGGCGCATCATCCTTAGGCCCTTCACACGAGATCACCTCGCCCTCAACATCCGTCTGAGCCAACGTAGCCCTAGAAAACTCGACAGCCTTAGCATCCACCAAATTAGAATCACCCTGACCTATGTGCAAGGCAGCTCCAACGGCAGCAGCAACTGTGATTCTGGTAAGCGAAGGCGCCAAACCCCTAAGAGAAACCAAAACAAACACCTTCCACGTTTGCTAATTTACTTGGTTACTTGTAAATCTTTAAAGGCTTTCCAAGAAGCTTTTCGTCCAGCCCCATTATGCCTAGCCCATGTTGCCTCGGAAATATTCTCATCGAATCCTTGACTTTTGTACCACCTTTCGTCACAAGCCTGTCTTTTAATAAGAGGTCAGAGTCCAAGTCCGCGTATTGAATGTTCTTAGCTGCCGCTGCCAAGTGAGAACCTGCAGCTATGCCGATTCCCGATTCACCCATGCACCCGATCATGCATGGTATTCCTGCGGCTTCTGCGATGGCCGCAATTTTTCTTCCTTTCAATATTCCTCCGCTTTTCATCAACTTTATGTTCATGAAGTCCACGGCTTCTGCTTGTATCAAGCGTATGGCGTCTTCAGGCGAGTGAACACTTTCGTCAGCCATCACAGGTATCGGCGAGTTCTTCCTAACTTTTATCAAGCCTTTCAGGTTTTCTGCTGGAACTGGCTGCTCAGCAAATTGAACATTAAATTTCTTCATTTTGCCGAGGGCTTCTATGGCTTGCGGCGGCGTCCACCCCTGGTTTGCATCAATTCTCATCTGTATTTTACTGCCCACTGATTCGCGGATAAGCCTCACACGCTCAACGTCTTCAACCGGGTCAATGCCAACCTTCACTTTTAGAGCCTTAAACCCTTTCTTAACGGCTTTAACAGCGTCCTTAGCCATCTCTTTAGGAGACTTTATGCCCAAAGTCAAGTCCGTCAAGACCTCTGTGCGGTAGCCACCCATAACCATGAAAAGCGGTTTACGAGCAGTCTTTCCCAAAATGTCGTGCAACGCTATGTCTATGGCTGCCTTCGCCGCAGGATTTTCCTTCACAAGAGAATCCATTATTTCCACATCCTGCTCGATTCTCAACGGACACAAACCAATAAGCTTCGGAGCAATCTTGGCAAGAGTCTTGATAACAGTTGCTGGAGTCTCGTTAGTCACACTTTTCGACGGAGAAGCCTCACCCCATCCGATCACGCCATAGTCAGTTACCACCTTTACAACCACATTTTCGCTTTCAGTGCTCGCTCCACGAGCGATTCTGAAAGGTTCCTTGTTGCGCAAAATAACCTTGTACACTTCAATTTGTTGAATTCCCAATTTCAAACACCGAAGACAAGTTTACTTGTTTATGGTAAAAAGCTTTGCTAAAACTCTTCCACAGGTGTTTTTCTGCGTCTTCTTAAACCCTTAAACTTCAGCTTTGCCGTCAGTATCTTCTCGGTTGCAAAAAACCTCGACGCAGCATACATAACACCGATTGTGAAAGCAGAAACATAAACGATTCCGAAGGCAGCAGTCAAGTAATCACCCATAATCACGGCTCTGGACGCTATAGTCGGATGACTGAAAGGAATAGCATAAAGAACAATTTTAAATGCAAAAGGCAAAGTGCCAATATCCACGTACATCAAAGCAAACGACGGAAGAAATATCAAAGGATAGATAAAACCGACAAGAGATTGGGCGCCTCTAACATCCTCTGCAAACGCAGATAGAATCACCGCTAAGGCTAAGGCTGAAAGCAAAGCCACGAAAAGCGATATTCCCAAAAGCAGATAACCAAGAAGCGAAGGAACAAGCCCCAAAGCAGCCAAATCTATGCCCGCCTCAGCAGGAATCGCAGATGTGACAGCTCCAAGCATGTAGTTATAACCAATCATATAAGCCAAAGCTCCAACGCCCGCAACAAAAATCGACCCCGACAATTTCCCCGCGAGAATCGAAAGACGATCCATAGGCAGAGTCAACAACGTCTCCAAGGTTTTCTCCTCTTTTTCCATAGCCACAGACGTCGCTGCTATCTGTATAGAATAAGTTAGCAAAATCATTATAGTGATTGGCAGGGCAATCGTCTGCGAAAAAAGTATGCTAGAAAGCGTAGCAGGATCAACGCCCGATATAATCTCACCCTTAATTATCGTGGACTTTTCAGCCTTCAAAACATCAGGAGCCAGCAACCTGTTAAAATCATACACGAATCTGTCAATCGGCGAACCCATATTTTCAAAGATACTCACTCCCACGAAAACACCGTAAAACTTCACCGCCGCCGTCACATTTGGATTGACATTGACGTGCTCAATCATGTTCTCACCAAAGCCCATCGGGATTTCCAACAACTGCGTAGAGTTGTACTCAGCCAGCAATTCCATAGCCGTATCATTGTCTAGCACTATATTGCTCTCAACAGAAATTCTGGCACTCACATTAAGAAAATTTATTAGAAAATCTGACCAATTTCCTTCATCATTGTTCACCACTAACAAAGTGGCTCTCTGAGCCCTTTCTTGGGCAGACTGCACCGAATAGCTCATCACTCCGCCGAGCACAGGAAACATTATCAAAGGAACGACTATCATGCCCAACAGTATTTTTGGGTCCCTAATCAGCTCCTTAAGTTCCTTCATTAAAAAGTTCCCAAAGCCTTTAAGCAAGCTTGACCACCTTTGCGAAGACCTCTTCTAGGTTTGCACTTTCATATTTTTCTTTCAACTCTTGCGGATTTCCCAGAGCAACGATTTTACCCTTATTCAGCAAGGCAACTCTATCGCATAAATGCTCAACTTCAAGCATGTTATGACTTGAAAGCAAAACGGTCACGTCGTGTTCTTTCACGTACCGTTTAATGATGTCTCTAACGTGGTACGCATGCAAAACATCCAATCCGCTGGTGGGTTCATCCAAAACTGACAGCCTAGGCTTGTTCATCAAGGCTCTTGCAACCAGAAGCCTTCGTTTCATTCCCTTACTGTAGCCTTTAGTCTTGTCCTTCAGGCGTTCACCCAAACCGGTGATCTCGGCTGCTTCCTTAATCATACCACGAGACTCATCTTTACTCTTGGCACTAAATCTGGCCATGAACTCCAAATATTCCCAGCCAGAAAGGTTTCGATACGCTCCAGCTTCCTCCGGAAGATACGTTATTATCTGCCTAACATTCGAAGCCCTATCAACAACATCCAAACCAAAAACATTAACGCTACCTGCGGTGGGCAGCAGCAGCGTCGAAACAACGCGCAAAGCCGTCGTCTTTCCTGCGCCATTGGGACCAATAAGCCCAAAAATCTCTCCAGTCTCAACAGTGAAACTCAAACCATCTAAGGCGCGGATTTCACCAAAGACCTTCACGACGTCGGCTGCTTCAACTGCAACACTCATATTTTTAATTCTCCAATCAACCAGCTTTGTGCACAATACAATAACTATGATTAAAATCTTTTGCATGTGCTGTTTGAGAAGGTTCAAGAACAATTCGAATTGCTACATAAAGAAAAAATGGATGATTCTTAGAATGCTGTGAATCCGTTGACTATTTTCTTGTCGAAACGTTTCACTAGTTCTAGCGTCAGCTTTATTGCGTTTTCCACGTCTTCCAGGCTCAAGATACCCACATGAGAATGTATGTGTCGAGTTGGAACTCCTATGACTATGCTTGGGCAACCAGCCCTGCTAATGTGAATTCTACCTGCGTCTGTCGCCCCGGCTGACACTATCGAGAGCTGAAATGGAATCTTCAACCTTTTGGCTGTGTTGATAACGAATTGCTTCAACGCCTGATTCGGAATCATAGAAGTATCATAAGTGCATATTGTTGGACCCTTTCCCATTCTGCTCGGAGCTTCATGGGCTCTTACTCCAGGCACATCACCTGAAATGTCAACTTCCAAAGCTATAGCCACATCTGGATCTACAACGTGAGCCACTGTAGTTGCACCTCTAAGACCGACCTCTTCCTGCACCGTAGCCGCTCCATAAACAGTATTTGCATGCTTAACCTTACCTTCAGCAAGTCTACGAACAACTTCCATGGCAATGAAAGCCCCGATTCTGTCATCAAACGCCTTTCCCATCGCAAGCTTACCATTTCTTATGGTCGAAAACAGAGAATACGGCACCACGGGGTCGCCTATTTTGACGCCCATCTGCTCCGTCTCCTTCTTGCTGGTTGCGCCTATGTCAATGTACATATTCTTCTTTTCAACAACTTTTTTTGCTTCTTCAGGCGACAAAAGATGCGGCGGCTTGGCAGAAATGACGCCGTGAACGTCTCCTTTCTCAGTTCTGACAATCACACGCTGACTAAGAAGCACCTGATCCCACCACCCTCCCAAAGGATTGAAGGTCAAGAAGCCTGTTTTTTCGTCAACCCCAGAAACCACGAAGCCAACTTCATCAATGTGCCCAGCCAGCAAAATTTTCGGTCGCTCTGACGTTCCCTTGTGACTGAAAATCACTGAACCCAACTTGTCGACAGTCACGTCATCAGCGTACGCTTTGACAGCTTTTTTAACAATCGTCGCCGTTTCACGCTCAAATCCTGCCGGTCCAAAGGATTCAAGCATCTCTTTCAGAAGATTTATGGCCTTCTTATCCACCATTTTTCATCACAGTGAAGTCAGATTTATGACCTTCATATTTATGTGCTTTTCGCAGTCGCGCAAGATTCCTTTATTATCGTTTCCAAACATATACAGGATTTACCTAGAAAATTATAAGTTAGAAACTCGACAGTTTAAGTCAAGGTGAAAAAATGACTAAAGTTGAAGAGGTTTATGTCTGCGAAATATGCGGCAACATAGTGAAAGTTCTAGAGGCAGGAAAAGGAATCCTCGTGTGCTGCGGAAAACCAATGGTTCTCAAATCATAGCAGGCAAAAATTGGACCCAAAAACTGCATGTTGCGGTGGAATCGAATAGCTTCAGGTTTACTGCTCTTAAGCAACATTTAGTGAGCGTCAATCTTATGTTCCAATAAGATTTGGTGGGGCCGGCCGGATTTGAACCGACGACCTTTCCCCGGAAACAGCGCTTGGCTGCTCCTACGGGTTTCTCCTGACCGCTCCAGAACCTCGTCATCCCAAGCAGCTGGTCCGCAAACACGTTTGCTACTTTCTGGAGCCCGTCGTCATACCTGCCTAGACTACAGCCCCGTTTTTTCTAATGGCATTAGATTTACTGTGAGGGATAAAATATATGCGTTATTCCCTTTTGACTGAAAGTAGCTGACTTTGGCCGTTTACTTTGTTTAGAACAATTTTTATCTATCTCAATTTCTATTATGGAAATGTCCTAACTGTTTACGATGGATGTTGACAGCATATTCGGTGTGGAGGTTAAGAACAACGAGCAACAAATCTGCGTCTGATGCTCCGAAGAGAATCGTTCTCTACGAAGATATGGATGGAACTGTATACGATGTCGATTTGCCTTTGACTTCAAACGTGGATCCTGCGGAGCTCAGAGAAAATCTGGGTCTTCCATCCTACATTGACTTAGATTACTTTCCTATGAAAAGCGCAATGGTCACTATTTGGGCGTCTGTAAACGGACCTAAACTTCATGAGTTGTATCCTAACGCATTTGAGAAAAAGGTCAACAAGAAACCTATTCCGTCATTGTTGTTTGGTGGTGCTGCAGTAAAAATCCACTGCAAAAGTGCGAACGCTGGAGGAGCATTGGCAAGAGACATAAAGGACACCGATTTCATAGTTCCGAAAAAACAAGGAATTGACTTCTACAAGCTTCTTTTAAACATGCACAAAGCCTTTGGAACACAGTATAAGTCTTTTGCCACGGCAAACGACAGACGCTTTAGCGCTTGGAGACACGGCGAACGATACAGACTTACGACAATCAATGACATAACCGAAGAAGGACTTCCAAAAATAACGGTGCTGGACTTATTTTGCGATTGTATAGACTTGAGGCACAAAGTCGACGTTAAGGACGAATTTGACAAATACAAAGAGAACCTTTACACCATAGGTTTGGAAAAACTCATACTTTCAAAAACCCAGTTCATCATGGATTTTCCAAAAGACAGAGTACAAGAGCTTAAGGAAAACAAATGCGAATACAGAATTTTGCCATATTCATATTATGCCAAAGACATGGTTGTCCTAGGCATGGAAGAAAAAGACGTGAAGGATGTCTGTGCTATAGTCCTAGATCACAGTATCGGAAAGAAAAATGACGAAATTAACGGTGAAAGATTGCGAAAAACCCTAGAGAAGGATAAGAAATTAGCTATGACGGCCACGCTGAACCTACAAAATTTGGTGGAAAAACCAGAGATCATCGAAAGGTGGATGAGAAAAAGTGAGGTCGCCACGGTTGTGGAAAGAGTTAAAGAGCTACTGAAATTCTTGCCAGACATCGACAAAAAATGGGACAAGCCTTGGTGGAATACGGCAGTCGAAACTCCAATAATTCAGTAAAACTCATTTTCTACTGACAAGTTGCTTAACCGTGTTGTAGAAGTCTCTTCTGGAAATTCCGACTCTTGAAAGAGGCAAATCCAGCGTTTTATCTTTTGAATATAGTCTGAGGCGGGTTTCATATCGCGGCGTAATATAAATCGTCAAATCTGTGAATTCAGACCATTTCCTATTAGTGACGGTTTTTCCTTCTCGAATTTGAAAGTCTCTGGCATTTAATGTTAGGGTTACATGATAGTTTGTTTTGTAGATTTGATATCCAAGTATAAGCGAGAAAAGGGCGGTAAGCAGGAGTGTCAACGGTTGAATTGCTGCTGTGATATTGCCAATAAACGCCATTGCAACTAATAGTAGCGTGCCTAAAAAGAACACTATTGTAAAGCTTTTCAAATAATTTGGCAAGTCAAAGGCTTCAAACCTTGCTTCGGTCAGTTTCAACTGTTTTTGTAGAGCTTTTCCAAGGACGTTTTTTGATGAAGCTTCATCTTTAGAAGCGAGACTGTATGATGCTATGCCGACTCTAGGATCTGCAATGCTTTCCACAGCGTCCTTTACAGCCTTATCAAGAGGCTTACTCTGAACCAACCCGATAAAAATCCAGTCGTCAGTGCCGAACTTGCTCTTACAAGAAATCACAAGTCTTCTCAGAAATTTTACGTCTATTTCTTGGGACGTATAAAAAAGAAAATGGACTTTATACTTAGGTGTGACCAAGAATGAAAATACTTTGGACAGCAAAAACCCTTTTTCTTCCAATCCTCCCGTGGCATAAATCGGAATTGTGAATTCGCCTACTTTGAAGTCTCTGTGAATTTCCCTGAAGTTGGCTAACCAGCGAAACTTTCCTTTGACTAATCGTTCCTCAACTAGGTCGTTCACGAAGCTTAGTTCATACACCAATGACACCTAATATTATGGAAAAAATAAAAAGAGGGAGGATATAAGGCTATTCTGGTGGGATGCTCAGGTAGAGAGTTCTCACGTCTACGCCACGCGTGGTGTTTCTATACAGGTGGTAGATGTATAGCAGCAGCCCGAGTATGATGCATAGGAAGAAGCCTATACTGCTGTACAGTTCGTTGCCCGAGGGATTTAAGATCCACGGTGATTCTCTTACGAATATGAAGAGACAGAAGCCAGAGAGTATCGAAGCCACGAATCCCAATGTCACAATTGTCCCTATCGAATGCTTAACAGCAGCCCTATCAAAGATTTCCTTTCTTTCAAGCGGAAGCAACATACAGGATACGCAGAACAACATTAGGAAGAGCGCGTCGAATATGTCAGTTCCAACGACACCTGCAAATGCGAAGTAGGATCCTAAGTCAGCGACGTTTGATTCAGCTATACATCCGAATACTCCTGCGACAGCAGTGATTATGATTGACCAAACTGGAGCATGCCATCGTTCGCTTACGTATGCGAAGCTTTCAGGCAACATCCGGTCAAATGACATAGCAAAGAAGGTCCTCGAAGCGACTAGAAGGAAGGGTGGTATGTCGTTAGCAAGCCATAACACGCCAGCTATTGCAATAAGCCACGAGAGCCAACCCCAACCCATGCCTTGCGCGATGAAAGATGCGATTCCTGTACTCCATGCAGCCTGGAAATTAGGAATAGCAGGCGCCACCGCCACTGCTTTGCCTGCATCAGTATAACTTAACCAAGAATATGCTTGGAAAAAGCTCCAGTCATGTCCACCAGAAGGAGTGACAGCTACATTGATAGCTGACAGCGATGAAAGCGATGAAGCCGCCAGGTACACTATCATTATCAATAGTCCAGCTGACACCACAACCATCGGCAGTTTCTTGTTCGCCTCTTTCACTTCACCAGCAACGAAAGTGGTTGCGTACCATCCCATGTAAGCCCAGAACGCTCCAGGTAATGCATAGGAAAAAGCATCAAAGAAACTCGGTATTTCTGCTGTCATCCCATTGGCTATTGCCAAGTCCACCATCTGCTGCGGAGTTGCTCCCATGACCTGCTGTACGCCAGTTGCGAGCGGACCTGTGACTCCAGGATTCAATATGCCAGCTATCCACATGCCGAAGAATCCTACCGTGATTGCAGCAGGGATCCAGAACATTGCTTCCATAAGTCTACCGTAAAGTTTTGTGCCTAACAAAGCGAGTATTGCGAATACCCAAACGATTACTATACCACCTACGAAAAGCATGGTTGCATCAAAAGTTATGGCATATCCTGCGATGTTGAAGAATATCATAATTGCTTCGAAACAGGCGACTCCGATAAGCCCGTAGGAAAATGCTTCTGCAAGGAACATCAGCCACCCAGCCATGTACCCTACTATGGGATGAATTACTCTTGAAATCGTGACGTAGCCGCCACCAGATCTTGGCATAGAAGCGGTGACGTAACCAGATGTATAGCCAGTGATTAGCACTATGAGGCCGCAAAAAAGGAAAGCCCAGAACATTGCTGGAAGACCCATGGGAAGCAGGTCATTCGGAACGGGCATTGCGCCAGTGAACTGGAAAGCTCTCTTCTGCCAACCCAAGCCGACAACGTGCGAAAGGATGAGTATTACGCCGAGCATGAAGCCTATTTCTCTCACAAGACCAGTTGCTTCTCTAGCGAAGAGTCCGGTTTTACTTGAAGCCATTCTATCTTGCACCCAATCTCACATGTTTGGAAGCTGTACAGATTTAAATCTTTGCATGATGGCATATGTTTTAAATAATTCAGCACCTTTAAAAGTACATAAAATCAAGGAAGAACTCAGATTGAGCTTTCTATTCAAAAAGAAGAAAGGCGAGGCAACAAAGCTGCTTTTTGCCACCGATATGCACGGGTCTGAAGGCTCTTGGATAAAATTTCTAAATGCTTCAGCCATGCTAAAGGTCAACGTAGCTATCTGCGGTGGAGACCTGACTGGAAAAATGATTGTTCCAATCGTAGAAAGAGAGAACAAGGAATACGATTATTACCTTATGGGCAAAACTCACACCATTCAATCAAGTGGTCTAGAGAAGGCATACAAAGACATTCAAGGAATAGGGTATTATCCCCACCTGACAAATGAAAAAGAATACAAGGAAATGTGTGACGATCCCAAAAAAGTGGACAAAGTCTTTCATAATCTCATGGTTTCGACTCTGAAAAGATGGTTCGACTTAATTCCCAAGAAAGTTTCAAACGAAACAAGAGTCGTTGTCTGCCCAGGAAACGATGATAGATTCCCAGTGGACGAATTAATCGAAGACCACAAGGCAGTGATAAACGGGGAAGCTGAAGTCATAGACGTTGACGAATCTCATGAGATGATAAGTTGCGGCTGGGTCAATCCGAGCCCTTGGAAAACAGCTCGCGAAGAAGATGAGGATAAACTTGAGGAACGACTTGAAAAGTACATTTCTAAGCTGAAGAACGTGAAATCTGCGATATTCAACTTTCACGCACCACCATACCAAACAAAGCTCGATGAAGCACCGTTACTCGACAATGAACTAAATCCAATCATTCAAGGCGGAAGAATCATCATGGTTCCTGTCGGTTCAAAAGCTGTAAAAAAACTCATTGAAAAATATCAGCCATTCTTGGGATTGCACGGCCACATACACGAATCCTCAGGTTCAATGAAAATCGGCAGAACACACTGCGTGAACCCGGGAAGTGAGTATGCTGAAGGAATTATCAGGGCTTTTCTGATAGAATTCAAAGGAGATGACCTTACCAAGCTTCAGAGAATAGAAGGCTAGGAGGATGTAAGAATGGCTTGGCTATTGGACAAAGAAATCAAAAGAAAATTACCTAATGAATGGAAGGGAATAGTTCCGACTGAAGTTTTCCTCACTGAAGCCAGAAGCATCGTTGAAAATGCAAAGGAAAAGGGTATAACCATGAGAGTTTTGGGCGGATTAAGCATAGCGATGCATTGCCAAGAATTTAAAGAGTTTGCCAGCAAACTTAAAAGAATCGGAACAGGAGTAATCAAAGGTCAAGAGTACAGCGATATAGACTACATGTCCTACCGTCATCACAGAGAAGAAATTAGGGAGTTCTTCGACAAGCTTGGCTATGCAAAAAGAAGAGCTACTCTTTCTTCTGCCGCGTCAGAAAGGCAAATATATTATCACCCAAAGGGCTGGTTTTACGTGGATGTGTTTTTTGACAAACTGTTGGTGGCGAATCATCCAATCAATTTCAGAGGAAGACTCGAGTTAGACTATCCAACGATTTCGGTTACGGATATGCTTCTTGAGAAAATACAGATGTGGGAGGCCTTCAGCATAAAAGACCTAAAAGACTGCCTACTTCTGTTGAAGGCGCATGAAGTAAAAGAAAAAGGCGAAAAGGAAAGCATAGACGCTTCATACATAGCAAAACTGCTAGCCCAAGACTGGGGATTCTGGTACACAGCCACAACAAACCTCAAGAAACTAAAGAAATTCGTTTCAGAAATAGACAAACTAGGTCCAGAAGCAGAAATAGACCCGAAACTGATTGCAAAAGAAGACAGAAATGAACTGAGTGGAAAAATAGATTTCCTTCTGGAAAGAACAGAAGGGGAACCTAAACCTTTCGGATGGAAAATGAGGGCCAAGGTAGGCACTAAGAAAAAATGGTATAACCCTGTTGAACGCCCGGAAACAGTAGGCGGATTTGGAATATGGGAAGCCATACTCAAAGAAGAAGACTAAAAGCGAAAAGTTAATGAGTATAGTTTTAACGTGTATTCTGGGGTTTGCCGGCCATAGGGCGCGGGATCCACCTGAACCCATTCCGAACTCAGAAGTTAAACTGCGCTCCGTTTCCGGCTGTAGTGTGGTCTTAGGCCACGCGAAACCGGGAAAGCTGGCAGCCCTATTCAATAATTAAATAAAAAATTTGGGGGATAATTACCCAAGATTTATAACTGAGAGTTGACAGTTTTTCCGAAAGGTGAGCGAATTAATGGATACATTAACGGTCATAAACATCCTACAAAGTGAAATATTACAGTGGCCCGGAGGCGACGCCTTCTCTCAGATTCTGAGCATACTATTCTATGCCATCTTTATAGTTTTCATATTTTACGGACAAAGAATTCAAATGTACGTCATGCTCAGAGAAGTTGAGGGCTCACTCCATAAATTGAAATACATAAAAGATGAAGGACGAAAAACCACAATAGAAACAATTAAGGAAATCGGAAAGCCACAGACAGACCCAACAACAAGAGTTGATAGATTTCTGGAATACTTTACATTATTGCCTCAAAGCCTTGACCCAGCGGGCGTAGTTTGGAAACTTGAACACATACTTGACATCAGAGACGCCCGTTTCAAAGACGAAGTAAAATTGATGGCGCCAGCAACAGATGAAACACAAACAAACAATCTGGAAAATACCCTTGAAGCGGCGATGGCGCTGAACTACATTTACAAGATAATACGGCACTTTTATTTGCTTGGCAAGAAAACATTAAGCCTCTACATTATAATGCAGATTCAAATGATATTACCGCTTGTCATGAGAGAAGCAGAAGCCTACGCCAGTGCGTTGAAAGCCTTCGCTTACGGTCAACCAATAGGTGACGGCGCTGGTGCGCTAGTGGGGGCAAAACTCATGTACGGACATGAAAAGAGAAAAGTTCCAAAAGACTGTGTTGTGTCAACCGTGCCAATAGAAGGGCGCACCGCATATGTAGTAAAAGCTGAGGGCCCCGGGGGAAACGTTGGCAAAACAGGAGATGCGATTAAGACAATTATTGAAGAAAATGAAGGAAAAATTGCCATGATAATAATGATTGACGCTGCCATGAAGCTTGAAGGTGAAGAAGTCGGCGAGTTGGCTGAAGGTGTTGGAGCAGCAGTAGGCGGCCCCGGCGTTGACCAGTTTAAAATTGAAGAATCTATTCTAAAATATCGCATTCCAATAAATGCCGTGATAATCAAAGAGGATATTGGAGATGCGGTTTCACCGATGCGCAAAGAGATTTTTGACGCTGCTGATATGGCCATCGAAAGAATAAAACAGGTTGTTCTAGAGAAAACTAAGGAAGGAGATAAATTGATAATTGCTGGAATAGGCAATACAATTGGGATTGGACAGTAGGAGAGGTTCGTGAATGAGTAAAGCATCAACATCTACAACAAGCAAAATCTCGTCATTCGTGCTAATGATAATATTCGTGACTTTGGCTTTGTCGTTGACTGCGCTCATTCTTGCTCTTTACGCGTTTCCCCAAAATCCTGAAGCAGCAGGATATCTACTGTTAATAGGGTTCTTGGGTGTAGGCCTATCTACATATGTGCTACTTCAAACGAGACGCCGAATACTACGTTTAAGAATTGAAGCCACATCAATAACAACCACGATTGAATGCAAGAAATGCGGCTTCAAAAGCTTAAGAGAGTTTCAACGTGGCGACTACATCTTTAAGGAAGTTGAACCATGCCAAAAATGCAACGACAAAATGTTGATAACAGCGATTTTCAGAGAAATTAAGGGAAAAAGAAAAGAAGGATTTCCTTCTTAAGTTAGGACGACACATCCATCTTTAACAATTAGAACTGTGTGTTCTGCCTGAGCCACGGGTTTTCTGCTAACTTCGACGAATATTGGATAGCCCATAAGAACTTTAGATGATAACAGTTCCCTAAAGGCTTCAAGGTAATGCTCATCAGGTACTACATCTTGCAACCAGCGTTCAGCAAAGGGCAAAGTTCTAAAATTCTCCTCAATGTGCTTCAAAAGTTGCTTTGCATGTGGGTTCTTAAGAGAGCGAGACTTGAGGAAACGAAAGATAGTAACTTCTTCACCGTTTTCAACTCTGCCTACAGCGTTTGGAAGAGTCACAAATGGTTCAATAGCATAAACTCCGCCAAGCTTAATTCTTGAAAAAGACATTTGCGCCACATTGGGTATGGAAGTGCCAGCATGTACAAGATACCGTCCAACTTGATGCCCAGTCAAATTTGAAACTGGTTGAAAACCGCGAGATTTTATGATTTTTTCGATTATTGCACCTAGTTTTGATGTGGGCATTCCAGGTTGAATGTTTTCTACTGCTGCTTTCAAGGCTTGTTCCGCTGTTTCTGAAAGGATTTTGTATTCTGGATTAAAACAGACCGTAACTGCTGTGTCTGTTATGTATCCGTCGACATGTACGCCAATGTCGACTTTAACTATGGATTTTTCTGGAATCTTTCTTTTATCATTCGGGGGAGAAGTGTAATGCGCAGCTACTTCGTTTATCGAGACGTTGCATGGAAATGCTGGTTTTCCGCCTCTTTCTCGTATGAGTCCCTCGGCTTTTTCGCAGACCTCGATTATTGGCATATTTTCGCAAACAAGATATCTCATTTCCTCGCGAGTTTCACGGAGAATCTTTCCAGAAAGCCGAAACTTTTCCAGTGTATCTCTGTCATAACCGCTCATCGATGTCACACATTATTTTTTACTAACGCTAATTTAATGTTGTGATTTAAAAGGTTTAATGGCGAAGTGGAATACTAGGTTTAGATAGTACGACTTTGTTTTTTGCTTCAGAAAAGGTGGATGTCTAAAGTTCAGGCGTAGAAACCTTAGGATCAAGAGTGGCAAAATCGTTTCCACCAATGTGAAAAGTCATCTTCGCTTTTTCTAAATTGTATCCATCCGTGAAGGCTTCCTTGACCGAGGAGGCTTTGACTATTTCACCGACAAATACAGTGCGGTCGCCAGTTGTAAACTGACTGTGGAGTTTACATTCTAGGTGGGCTATGCACTCTTTTATTGTTGGTGGCTTCACTTTTCTTGATGGAAATGGCGTAAGATTTGTCTCCTTAAGTCTGTCATGATCCTCGCCACTTCTTCTACCACAGAATAGCGTCGCATCCAGTATCTCCATGCTTGGAATGTTAACGACAAACTCTTTTGCCTCTTCAATAGAAGCATATGAATGCCGTCTAGGAGCGATGCTTATAGCAACCAAAGGCGGATTAACCGACGTAGACATTGCCCACGCCAAAGTAATTAAGTTTGGTTTCCCAGTTTTACCAACACAAGAGACAAGCACCGTGTACACTGGATGAAGAAGCCTCTAGGCTTTTGATAAAATAACATCAACTTTCCCTTTCTCCAACATTTGCAAATCACATCCTAGCGTTTTATGTGGAATTTGTCCACAATATTTCTTGCTTTCTCCCGTTTTTTCTGGTGCTCTGAAAGAAATTCGTTGATTCTTTCTGCTAAATCGGTTTTACATTCGCCGCATAGTGTTTCACCAGCTCTGCATTGTCTTTCTCTTTCAGCGATCTTCTTGTCGTCTTCCTCGAATAGGAAATAGAAGTATTGGAATACGGTGCAGATGTTTGGGTCAGCGCCTGTCGTTCTCTGCTCTGCCGCCGTTCCTTTACCGCCCGTAAAAGCATTCCAAATTTTGCGTTTCACGGTAGCTGGCTGGTCTGTCGTAAATATTGATGTTTCTGGTTCTGAGGCACTCATTTTTCCGCCTATTCCAAGGCCACTGAGAAAACGGCAGTGAATCTGGGCTGGTTTGTAGTATCCGAGTTTCTGAGCGATGTCGCGAGTTATTCGCCAGTATGGATCCTGATCGATGGCTGCCGGGATGAGGGCTGGAACCTTCTCACCAGTCAGTTTCGTATGTATGAAGCATGGCACTGCTTGGATGGCTGGCCAGAAAATCCAGCCGATGTTTGTGCTCTCTTGAAATCCGAACGCAGCCTTTGCAGTTGAGAATGTTATGCGCTTCGCAGCTTCTAACGCTATGTCATAGAGCAAGTCTATGTCTTGCACATCAAAAATTATGTATGTATCCTTTGGTTTGAAGCCTAAAGCAATTAGATCCAAAGAGTTCTCATATGCAAAATGAGTTGTCTCTTCAAGCTTCAGGTCTTCTTCAATGACAAATTTCTCGTCATCTGTCATCTGAAAATAAAGTCTTGTTTTGAATTTATCTTGTAGATATTTCGTGAAGATCCATGGGATGAGGTGACCTATGTGAACCGGACCAGAAGGCCCTCTGCCCGTGTATAGGACAAATTTCACTCCCTTTTCATAGAGATCAAGCGTTGTGTCTAGGTCGCGGTGCGAAAAAAATAGTTTTCTTCGAAGCTGAGGATGAAACTCACCGGTAAGTTTCACTATTCTTTCCAGTAATCCGTCTGTTAGGGGCTGAGTGCCGAACTCGCGAATCAGGCGTTCGTAGTCGACTTTGCCCCTAACTTCCCAAGGAGTTACAACCATTTCATTTCGGTCTTCGTCGGTCAAGCATACTCCACCTCGCGGCTTAGTTCCTAATTTAATTCATGAAAAACGTATTAAGTCTTATGTGGACATAAATTTCAAATACGCTTTTTAATGTTAGAGATCAATCATGTCACTGAAATATGAGTCTCTTAAATTCTCGGAGGAATTGAGAAAAAGGATTAATGCCAACAAGGAGTATCGAGAGAAATCGAAGGGAGTCAATTGGAAAACTTTGTTCGTTGTTAAGGATGTTCCCTTCGCCATAATCTCAACCTATGTGGATGGCGAATTTGTCGAGCGAAAACACGTCCCGGCAAGTGAAATTGAGGAAACCAGAAAGAAGGTGGATTTTACAGTGGAGATCCCGACTTATGACTTGTCAATAGAGGTGGCCACAGGTAGGAAATCATTGGAATCTTTGTTTCTAAGTAGGATGCTGAAGTTGGAAGGGTCTATTTTTAAAGCGATGCAGTATAGAGGCGCAATAGAAGCGGCCGGCAAGATAGCTGCAGAGTTTGTTAGTAAGTCGGCTATTCCGTCGAAAGAGGATTTCATGAAAATGTTGAAGGATCGTGGATTGTTGTAGCCGAGTGAATGTTATCCGTAAAAATGAGTGTGTCCGGGAGGACATAATCCATAAATAGTGTTTGTGCATTTATAATTGCAAGCGGTGAAGTGATGCCCCGCCAATTTTCTTAGAAGGGCATGGTGTTTCTGAACAAAATCTAGCGAAGAACATGCATAGTTTTATTATAACTAGAACAACTACATTACCAAATTTAGTCTGTTCTCTTCGAGAAGGGAAAAACCATGGTTGATCTAAGAGTCAATGAACGTAAGACACTATCGGCATTAGAAAAGTCCGGTGGTAAGACGTCAGTAGAACAGTTGATACACGAAAGCGGATTGCCTGATGCGGCTGTGATGCGAACAGCCTTGACACTGCAAGAGAAGGGTCTCGTAAAAGTCCATGAAGAAAAGAAAACTAGAGCAAAACTCAATGATGAAGGAAAAGCACATGCTAAGAAAGGTTTGCCAGAAAGGCGCTTATTAAGCGCATTAAAAAAACTGAGAGGAAAAGCCTCTTTGGAAAACGTAGCTGAAGAAGCTGATTTAGAAAAGAATTCAATACCTATAGCTTTAGGTTGGATTCAAAAGAAGAAATGGGCAGTTTTAGACACGAAAACGAATACTCTACAAGTGCTAGAGAGGGCGGAAGAAGGAAAAGACGAAAGAATACTGAGACTCCTTAACGAAAAAGGACAGGTAGTTGTTGAAGACCTGAATAAGGAGCAACAAGAAGCTATACAAGTTTTGAAAAGAAGAAAACTGTTGAATATTAAGGGAAAAATCAAGAGAATCTTTGAAATTACTGATGCTGGACTAGCAGCGTTAAGAGAGCGAAAAGAGGCTATCGAGGAAGTAACGCAATTAACGCCAGAGCTTATAATGACAAGAAAATGGCAACGAGTCAAGCTAATAAAATTTGATGTTACCGCTCCCGGCCCGTCAGTCTATCCGGGCAAGATGCATCCGCTTCAGCAGATTATTCAGCGTGCTCGTGAGATTTTTCTAGAATTGGGGTTCACGGAAATTCGCGGACCACTTGTTGAAACTGCGTTTTGGAATTTCGACGCTTTGTTCCAGCCTCAAGACCATCCGGCTAGAGAGATGATGGACACTTTCTATTTGGCTAGTCCTAAGACTGGAAAACTGCCATCGAAGAATATAGTGAATTCTGTCGCGAGTGTGCATGAAAACGGCTGGGTAACAGGCTCTAAGGGTTGGGGTTACGACTGGAGTCATGATGAAGCGAAAAGGCTTGTTTTGCGGACGCACACGACAGCGGAAACGATAAAATATCTTGCGGAGCATAAGAAGCCGCCTATAAAAGTGTTTTCTGTTGACAGGGTTTACAGAAATGAGCAGCTTACCTATAAGAACACAGCCGAATTTCATCAGATCGAAGGCATAGTTGTAGACGAAAACGTGACCCTCAGAGACTTGATGGGAACAATGAAGACTTTCTATACAAAATTTGGATTAAAGAAAACAGAGTTCTGGCCATGCTATTTCCCCTACACTGAACCTTCAGCTCAAGCCATGGTCTACCATCCAAAACTTAAGCGTTGGATTGAACTTTGCGGAATGGGCATATTTAGACCGGAGGTCACTGCTCCCATGGGCATCAAGTGTCCAGTGCTAGCTTGGGGAGGCGGATTGGAGCGCCTTGCCATGATTGAGCTTGGTTTGGACGACATCAGAATGCTTTACGGTAACCGTTTAGAATGGCTCAGGAGGACACCCCTATGCCAGTGATTACGCTTTACAAAGAAAGATTCTCCAAGTTCGTGGGTAGAAAAATCACCATTGAGGACATGACTAAGCATTTGCCTTGGATCGGCTTTGACCTTGAAGAGATAGGCGAAGATTACGTGAAGGTTGAGTACAATCCAAATCGCATCGACTTCTGTAGCTATGCAGGCGTCGCTAGGACTTTGAAAGGATTCATGGGATTAGAAAAAGGATTACCTGCATACGTGACCAAAGAGCCAGAGACCACCCTCATAATAGACAAGGCAGTTGCTAATATCAGGCCTTTCATGCTCGCAGGAGTAGTTCGCAACATAAAATTTGATGACGATTCAATTGTAGAATTGATGGAGATGCAGGAAGACCTACACTGGGGTATCGGCAGAGACAGGAAAAAGGCTTCTATTGGCATCCATAACCTGGATGTTATTAAACCGCCTTTCAAGTTTACGGCAGTCGAGCCTACAAAAGCGAAGTTTGTCCCGTTGGGTAAAAATGAAAAAATGGATTTGAAAGAGATTCTGGAGAAGCACGAAAAGGGCGCAGCATATCGCCATCTCGTAGACTGGGCGCCCAAATACCCATTGTTGATTGACAAAGATGGCGCTGTTCTTTCGATGCCGCCTATAATAAATGGTGAGTTGACGCGAGTAGATGCCAATACAAGAAACCTGTTCTTAGACGTTACGGGCACTAGTTATGATGCTGTTGAAAACAGCTTGAAGGTGCTGTCCGCTGCTTTGGCGGACATGGGCGGCACAATAGAGAAGGTCGCTGTCAAGTATTCGGATCGCACAGTGGTCTCACCGAACTTAAACCCAGAGAAGATGAAGTTGAACGTGAATTACGCAAATAGACTGCTTGGCTTGGAGCTTTCAGACGTTGAAACTGTGAAGTGCTTGCAGAAATGCAGAATGGATGCACGTAAGGTGGGGAAAGGCGTTTTGGAGGTTTCGTTCCCAGCATATAGAATCGACATATTACATGAGGTGGATTTGGTTGAGGAAGTCGGCATAGGCTACGGCTACAATAGGTTGAAGCCCACTATACCAGCGGCCGTAACAGTCGGAGAACAGCATCCGACACATAGGCTCGCGAACAGCACACGACAAATTATGATAGGTTTAGGACTTTTGGAAGTGATGAACTTCACGCTCACTAATGAACGTCTGCATTACAAATTTGTGCGGATGAAACCAGAGAAAACCATCAGGCTTGCTAACCCTGTTTCCACAGAATATTCCATAATGCGTCAAGCATTGCTGCCGGGGCTTTTGAACAATCTGACCGAAAACAAACATGAAAGTTTTCCGCAACGGCTTTTCGAAGTCTCAGATGTTGTAAAAGTCGATAAAAAGCTAGAGGCAATGTGCGAAAGAAGATTGCATGTAGCTGCAGTTTCATCACATTCCATGGCTAACTTCACTGAAGTGAAATCACTTTGCGAAGCCTTGCTTGCCAATCTTGCTTTGAAGAATTGGCAGATTAAGGAAGCCCGACACCCAACTTTCTTGGAAGGCAGATCGGCTGCAGTCTGCATTAAAGACAGGTGTTTAGGTGTTCTGGGCGAAATACATCCGCAAGTTCTAAACAACTTTGGGCTGGAAAATCCCACCGCCGCATTCGAAATAGACTTGGAACTACTAATGAAATAAGGAGACCTTATCTCCCTAAACAATTCTGTATGTTCTAGATAACAAGTCCACAAGCTAGAACTCAATGCTGTCAGAAAGGGCGCGTGCCTTAAACCCTATAATCGCGATTCGGCATAAGTCAATAACACTCCAATATAAGGGACTGGTCTAGTCATTATAGAGACCCTTTTCCGAATAACATTCTGAACGTATTGATAGTAATGTTTAATTTTTCAGAAAACTATTGGCTATTTAGGCGATGATTGCAAACGAGCCTTCTGCGAATCCCACCGAAAAATCCATGCAGACGGACCCAACGGAAGACCGCAAGCCACAAAGGCTTACGTTACTCGTGATGGCGGGTGTACCCAAACATGGGACACGGTGGGCGCGGGCAAAACATCCCATACCGGAGAGAGCTTAGCCTAGAGGAGCGTGTGGCTCCTGCTGTGAAGTTAAGTGATAGGTCAAGTGGGAAACAATAGCCCGCGAAACAACTTTTAAGTCTCACCTCAACATAGAACGGTAGAATACAGGGCTTAAGACCGGCGGGGAACAGTTTGGACATAGAAACAAAGATGGAATTAATCAAAAGACCGCCACTGGAGGAGATTCTAGTAGAGGAGGAATTGAGGCAACTCTTAGAAACTAACGAGCACCCGGGGCATTATCAGGGTTTTGAAATTTCTGGTCTGCTACACTTAGGAAATTTTATCATTTCCGGCTTCAAAATAAACGACTTTCTGAAAACGGGAATACAATGTCAAGCCTACCTTGCAGATTGGCACAGTTTCATCAACAACAAGTTTGGCGGCGACTGGGACAAAATCTTGTCAGCAACGAAATATTATGAGAAGGCATTCAAATTCTTCTGTCGAGGAGTAAAAGTTGTGGTGGGTTCTGGATTATATCACAATAATGACGATTATTGGAGAAAATTGTTAAGATTTTCCAAACACATGACCCTCAGCAGAAGCTTAAGGTGTATGACAATAATGGGCAGAAGCGAAAACGAGAAACTAGACTTGTCGCAGTATTTCTACGCTCCAATGCAAGGAGTCGACATAAAAGAAATAGGTGCAGACATACCCCACGGCGGCATGGATCAAAGAAAAGCACACGTCCTAGCCAGAGAAATCTTTCCAAAAATGGGCTGGCAAAAGCCCGTTGCAGTCCATCATCACATATTGATGGGTATAGCAGAGCCGATCAAACTCGAATCAAAGGATAAATTGGAACAAGTCATTGCAAGCAAAATGAGCAAATCAAAACCATGGACCGCCATATTCATCCATGACACGCAGAAACAAATAAAAGAAAAAATGAGAAAGGCATGGTGCCCCGAGAAACTTGTAGAAATGAACCCAGTGCTAGAAATCGTCAAATACGTTGTGTTCCATGAAAACAAAACATTCAAAATAGACCGTCCGGCAAAATTCGGCGGACCAATCGAATTCCAAAATTATCAAGAATTAGAGAAAGCCTACGCAGGCGGCGGTCTACACCCGCAAGACTTGAAAAATGCAGTGGCAGAAGAGATATCCAAAATTCTCGAGCCTGTAAGAAGATATTTTGAAACGGATAAAGAAGCAAAAGAATGCTTAGAAACCGTGAAAAAAGCTCAAGTGACAAGGTAAAAAATCTTGTCGACACACCTTAAGGAAAAGGAAGAGAAAATTCTACAAGTTTTGGAATTCCTAGCAAAAGAAACTGCAAAGGGAACACCCATAATTGTGGAAGGCAAGAAAGACGTTGAGACTTTAAGGGATTTGGCTGTTGAAGGGAAGATAATCACTGCAAAAACTGGCGGGAAGTCTCTCCTAGACGTAATTTCTGAGATAGAAAAAACTAACGCCAGTGAGGTGATCCTGCTATTTGATTTCGACAGACGAGGAAAGGAATGGACAAAGCGCCTGAAACAACAACTGGAAAGAGCAAGAATAAAAGCAAACGTGAGATTTTGGCTGGAACTCCTGAGCCTTGTCGGTAGAGAAGTCAAAGACGTTGAAGGTTTAACCACCTACATGGAAACCTTAAAGAGTAAGATTTGTAATTCATAAGCCTAATATATAGTAAACGTTAAGATGTAATCTCGTGATTAAAAAGCACGATTCATCCGTCACGTGATTGAAACTAACCTTAACTAATCAAAATTGGAGGTGTACGCTTACGGGTTCATCACAGACGTTTACCATAAAGTATGTAATAGAAGCCAAATTCGAAATAGAAGGAGTAGTAGAAAAACCAGACGTTATAGGAGCAGTTTTTGGCCAGACAGAAGGTCTGTTCGGACCAGAACTCGACCTCAGGGAACTGCAGAAATCTGGCAGAATTGGAAGAATAGAAATCGAACTGCATTCTAAACAAGACAAAACCACAGGCACAATAACAATTCCAACAAGTCTCGACAGGGTTTCCACAGCTTTACTCGCTGCAAGCATAGAAAGCATAAACAGAGTTGGACCGTGCGCCGCAAAAGTGACACTTGAAAAAATCGCAGACATCAGAGAAGCCCGAAGAAAAGTGATAATCGACAGAGCCAAAGACATTCTCCACAAATGGACGATAGAATCCATGCCCTCAGTAGACGAAGTCTTCAAAGAAGTTGCAGAAACACTCAAAGTCGCAAAAGTCGAAAAATACGGCTCAGAAGAACTATCTGCGGGACCAGAAATTACGAGCTCCAAAGAAATAATTGTTGTCGAAGGAAGAGCAGATGTAATAAACCTGATGCGTTGCGGACTACTTAACATCATAGCATTAGAAGGTGCCAAGGTTCCAGAAACAATAAAAAAGCTATGCAAAGAAAAAGAAACAACAGCCTTTCTAGACGGAGACAGAGGTGGAGACCTGATCCTAAAAGAGCTATTGCAAGTCACAGACGTAAAACACATCGCAAGAGCACCACGCGGAAAGGAAGTTGAAGAGCTAAATTGCAAAGAAATATTTGAAGCACTAGAGACAAGGGTTCCGGTCGAAGAATTATCCAAGCCGAAAAGAGAAAAGCAGAAAATAGAGGTTCCAAAAGAAATCTTTCAAGCAGCAAAGGGATTAGAGGGCTCATTCGAGGCTGTTCTCCTCAACGAAAAGCTAGAGCAAATAGAGCGTTTGCCAGTAAACCAGTTGGCTGAAAAACTCCAACAAGTAGAAGGAGTGGACACTGTTGTCTTTGACGGCATCATAACACAAAGAATAGTGGATGTGGCAAGTGAGAAACAAATAAAGAACATAGTTGCCTCACGTGTGTCAGACGCTGTCAAACCACCACTGAACGTGCAATTATTGACTTTCCCAGACATTGCAGAGAGCTAGGTTCCGAAAAAGTCTGTGAGTTTTCTAGTTTCAGCTTCTTCCAACTTCGATGCTAGCAATTGTTCCTCAGTCACGCCAAAGCTTTCGAGAATTCTGGTAGCGGCTGGCAAAACCTGCTTGGACACGTAGTATTCTATGTCAACTTCATCGTAAGTAGCGAACATATAGGGTTTGACTCTTTCATACAGACGCCCTGTTCCAACAATCACCACGAAACCTACTTTGTCGCCCACTGTTAGACTCCACCCTTTCGCCCTCAGCATTTTTGCCGCCTCTACATGTGACGCTTTAATTTGATAGTCCTCCACTGGTTTAGTCAGCGTCTTCCAAATAATCAGGTCGCGATAGGCAACACGCTTTTGTCTAATTTCAGAGATAAACTCCTGCACAAACTTGGCGGCTTTCTTTGGGGATTGCTCCCTTAAAACAATCTCTAAGACCTTCTCCTGTACTTTCTTGGCTACGGCCGCCCAATCTCCACGGATGACTTCCAAACCAACGATGTCAAGCCGTCCATCAGACAGAAGCCCAGCGTAGCGTTTTTTGGCTTCTGTAAAGAAAATTCGCACATAAATCTTGTCTGGTCTGATTTCTAAACCCAGTTTTTCCTCAATTTCCCTGGATAATTTTTCGATTTTGTCCGCTTCATACTTAACAAATATGCTATCTGTGTCGCCGTAAACAACGCTCAAGCCTTCATTTTTGACCATTTCTATCGCGTTGAGAATAGTGTGCCTTCCCCAAGCGGTTGCTGCTTCTGCGACCGGCTTGATGTACCATCTTGCGCCTGTCCATCCAGCATATCCGTAAGATGCGTTGGTTATCACTTTGACAGCCTTTTGTCGAGCGTCCAAAACACGATAATCAGCACTATCAGGAGACATGGTCTTCATTTTTGACCGAATCTCATCACGTACCTTAATGAGATAAGATAAGACTTCCTTATAGAACCCTGCAGGTTCTTTTCTGAATCTATGTTTGACTTCTGGGGCTTCATAGACTTCACACGGTTGTGTAGACTCTTTCGGCGGCACGTACGTATCAGGAGAAAGGTTGTAGGTTATCATTATGTTCGGATACATAGACTTGAAATCTAAAACTGCAACATTCTCATGTACCCCAGACTCTGGATTAAGCACTATGGCCCCTGCGTATGGTCTGTATGGTTGTTCGATTCTTTTGGGTACAAGTTCACCGATTTTTTGGGCATGCTTGATCAAGAACCACTCAACTCTAAAGCCGACAGCTGCTGTTCCAACATGATCAAGTGGCAAGCCCACAAGATTCGACAGTTGCATGGCGAAATCCAAAACCGCCTCAACAACGCCCATAACGCAACGGGTGTTATCCATGGAAAACTTTTTTAGAATTTCACGATTTTCTTTGTCATCCCAATAATCTGCAAATTCCACATCTTCAACTATTTTGCGATTTTTAAGTTTCATAACACCCAGATAATCTGCAAGATTCCCCAAGTTCTTGACCTTGACCTCAGGAAACTCGTCCGCAAAGTCGAAGAGGTCCATGTTTGCCCTTCCGGTTATTGAAACGTGACCGTAAACACTCGTGTGAGGCTCGGTTTCCACCCTGTCAATAGATAATCGTAATCCAAGTGTCTTGCACCTTTCGTTGAGATAGGACCAGTCTTGCTCGTTTACGCCATATCCTACAATAATGTCTGGCTCGAAGTTTCGAACGTAGTTCATAAAAGCTTCTATGATGGGCTTGTCGTTTTTGTTTTCATCAACCAAAAACTGTTTTTCTTCGCCGTGATTGGTTGCGACCGAGATGATAATTACTGGGTTTCTGTCAGGCTTTGGTGAACCTTCTCTGCTGTAGCATATTGTCGAAAAGCCCAGGACTCTCAGTTGTGGAGCTTCAGCTTTTTCGAGAAGTCTTGGAAAAGATTTTGCTTCAAAGACTTTGTCAACTTGAACACCTAACATGTTCGCCTCTTCAGTCACGTCTATCTCGTGCCACCCACAAGGAACAACCTTGTTGTCGATTAGGTAGCGCATGGAATATCGAATGTCATCTTCGAGGCAGTCTTTTACTCCTTCGAGCTTTCGAAGAACCTTCGCGCATTTCGATATTTCATTCGGGTCCTTGCAGTGAACTTTCACGGTTTTTACTTGTTTTCCAAAAAACTTGCATTCAACAACCTCAAGCTTCGCAACAAATGGACAGTGCTTTCTGATTTCCTCAACAAATTCCGCTGGATCCACATCATCTTCAACTAAAGCATAGAAATAAGGAAGAAAGTTTCTATCAATAATAAGCACTCTTTTTCCCGAACTGTCAATGCCCCAAAGCCAGATCTCAGACGCATTATTCTTAATCTCATAATTGATGTCCAAAAGCCAAAACGTAATCCTCATGACATACGCCTTTTTTCCAAACAATAAATAGTGGAGAAAAAGCCACTTTTAACACTTTTTAATAGTTCTTTTCGCGTGTTAATAGTGGTTTTCATTTTCGTTTCCTGAAGAGTTTTTTGTTAAGGAAAAAAGTCCTATTAACAAAAGCAGGATTTTGTTATGTAAATGTATGTAGTGGAAAAAGAAGCTCTAAAGCAGCTAATTGAAGATGGTCTGGAAACTATGGCAAAGGCAGAAGAGAGATTCAATAGACTGGAAGAACGCTCGAAGAGAAAGCACCGAGGAACTGGGACATAGCGCACGCTCTCTGGAACGCCGATGTTTCCAAAAAAGAAAAGCCATTTAAGATGGAATTGTTAGTCAGGGGTTATGAAATTCCTAATAGCATCCCTCCTTACGGAATCAAATACTTTCTGTCCAGAAAAAAACACTCTTGAACATTTTCAAATAATAAGAGGTCAAGAGATTATCAAGCAAATTAGAGGAACAAAAGGCAGTTTCATAGCTGGGGTGATTAATACTGCTGACAAACTGGGTGTAGAATTACTACCTACGATTGTTGCCTATGCTAATCCATTTGGTCCTATAACCAAGGAAGCTTTTGACTTCTTCCTAAATGGAATATTATCTCATTTAGACAACCACAAAGATATTGACGGAATAGCATTGTGTCTTCATGGAGGAATAGTGGCAGAACACATTTTTGACCCTGAGGTTGAATTAGTATTAGAAATTAGGAGAAAAGTTGGTAAGAAAACCCCGATTGTTTGTACCTTGGATATGCATGCGAATATTAGTTCAAGACTAATTGCTATTGTAAATGCCATTTTCGGCAATAATGAAAACCCACACTTGGATTCTTATGAAAGAGGAGTAGAAGCGACAGAAGTATTATACAAAATTGCAAAGGGTGAATTAGAACCGGTAATGGCGGTTGAGAAACCCGGAATACTCCCACCAACATTGTATATGAACCCACCCAAATCAGGACCGTTGGTTGAAATATTCAATGAGGTTTTTGAAAGAGAAAAAGATTCGAGGATAATTAATATCAATATTGCTGTTGGATTTCCTTGGGCGGATATTCCACATGCTGGGATGAGCGTGATAGTTGTAGCTGATAAAGAGAAAAAGCTAGCAGAAGAGGTCGCTCAAGAGTTTTCTGAAAAACTTTGGAAAAAGAGACATGAATTTATTCCAAAATTGCCTTCAACAGAGGAAGCTGTTGAAGAAGCATTATCCATTGAAGGAGGCCCTGTAATCCTAGCGGACGTAGCTGATAATCCTGGAGATGGAACTACCCAAGATTCGACTGAGATACTCCACGCATTATTGAAGAAGGGAGTAAAAGATGCGGCTATTGCTGTTATAAGGGATCCAGAAGCAGTAAAGAAATGTATTGCCACGGGAGTTAGAAATGAAGTAGAACTCAGTTTAGGTGGGAAAGATCCCAGAACTTCTGGAGAACCTATTCAACTAGTTGGTAAAATTAAGACAATTTCTGATGGGCTATTCGTTACGAGGGGCCCCTTGTATGGCGGTGCGCAAGTGGATATGGGTAGAACAGTTGTGGTGGAAACGCATGGGATAGAAATTATTATTACTGAAGAAACTTGTAATCCAGTCGACCCAGAAATTTTCCGAAGAAATGGGATCAGGCCTTCTAGAAAAAAGATTCTTGTGATCAAAACCTTCAAAATGCACAGTGAACCGAACTATAGATCTTTTGCCAAAAAGTTTATAGAAGTAGATGCTCTCGGACAGGCAACTATTGATTTAAAACGACTTAAATGGAAAAACATTCCCAGACCATTATTTCCAATTGATGATGATTAGAAACTGTCTTCTTTCAATTGTTCGCGCTAAAACTTTAGTGTGTTTCTGATTCCACTATTGTGCACCACTATTCTAGAAACTAGGACACCAACCCTACTAGCAAGACGAGAAAGCAGATAAACAAACCGATTACCACTCGCGCTTCAAAGACAGAATAATTTAATGGAGTGTTTAAAGGCATAAGCGAGATTCAACATAATTTACCGAAAGAGTTTTGGGTTCTTGAACTACACTTTGCTTTGAGTGTCATTGGTAACAAACGAACAAATATATACTATAGCGGTTCTGGGCATAATCTCGCTAGTCACCTTTTTTCTCATAATCTTGGATGCTTCAAAGCGAAAGCGTTTTGGTGACTTTTTGTTCTCCAATTATACCAGCTCTGTAATTAGGATATTCATGCAGAGGAAATAGTACGAGCTAGCAATAAGCAAGCCTAACGCTACGCCACGAGACGTGTCATATCTGCCAACATCTACATATAAAGGTAGAATTTCGATAGAAGTAACCAGTAATACAAGAAAAAAATCAGGCACAGAACTCCAAATACCAAATTCTTGGTGGCTTTTTTCTTAAGATAATTGCCCACAGGTTTCAGCAATCTCATCGGAGACAGCCCTGCAAACAATGTCAGCTCTAGCTGTTCATAACGTTATGCAGCGCACGCCACATTTGAATTCCAAAAAAAAGAAGGGTTTGCGTGGGTTCAAGTGGAGGCATCTCCACTTTGACCGAGGTTACCTCACTCCGGCTATAATTTCCTGATTTCACTCACTTTTCAACAAAGAAAGCAGCATAAACATAAGTTGGGAAATTTGCATTATTTCCCAATTTTAGCCAAATGTTTTTGTTTCTTTTTTTTGTTCTTTTTTTCTAATGAAGGCATACACTAATCTCCACGAAGCAATACTTACTTTTATGCGCCTTTACTTCTTTAAGCGTTTCTCTTTGCGTTTCCTTCTTTTCTCCTCTCTCTCCTTCTTGGTCATTGGCTTGTCTTTGGCACTTCTCATACCCAATTCAATCACCACATAGAGATAGTCAGAATAGAGAATTAAATTTAATCACAAACAGGCGTTATTTTATCTTCTTAGTCTTTTCTCAATTTATACACTTAAAAAAGAAAAAGGGAGTTTGTGCAGGAGATGTCTCCACTTTTGTTTTTAACACTTTTTAATAGGTGAGAATTGATTAGTAATTGCTATGCATTAATGGAAGAGGCAAATAGATTTTGAAAATCTTGGGAAAGAATTTGAAGAAAGGCTTTGTGAAGGTTGTTCCTGAAGTGTTTGATGATTTTTGGCACTTATACAATATTATCTATTATGATGACGCGGTTTACGCGTACACAACGCGTGAAATAAAGCCTGATGGAAAATATGCGAGACCCAAACGTGGAGAAAGAGTTCCAGTTTTTCTAGGAGTCAGAGTTGAAAAGGTCACTTGGGACAAGCTTTTGGGTAAGTTAAGAATTCACGGAACAATTTGCGAAGCGCCAGAAATAGTCCCGACAGGTGCACATCACACGCTTAATGTCACCCTAAACACGCCGCTAACAATCGTAAAGAAGGAATGGACTAAACATAACCTGGAAAGACTAAGAAGGGCCAGCAAAACATCAGAAAAACCAATAATAATAGTTGCCATAGACGACGAGGGCTATGCAATAGCCACTACGGCCCAGTATGGAATTGAAGTGAAAATTGAGGAAAGAATGAAGCTTCCTGGTAAGCTTGAAGCCGAAAAAAGAAGCGCCGCCACAAGAGAATATTTCAGAAAAACGTCGAATAGTTTACGCCAAATTTGGTCCGTGGCACAGAGACCTATAGTAATAATCGGTGTAGGCTTTGTCAAGAATAATTTTGTTAAGTTCTTAAGAAATGAAGCAACAGACATTGCCAAATCGGTTGTAGACGTAAAAAGCGTCAACAACGGTGGGGTCGCAGGAATATATGAAGCGTTACGTTCAGGTGTTCTTCTAAGAGCCATGAAGCAGCTGCGAATTTTTGAGGAGACAGAAATCATGGAAGAGATTTTGAGAAGACTTGGAAAAGGAGAGACGAATGTTACTTATGGAATTGAAGAGGTTGAAAAGTCGGTGAAGTTGGGGGCTGTTGAAAAACTTGTTTTGGCGGACACAATGTTGCGTGAAGCTCCAGATGAGAAGCGGTTGCTTCTTGAAAGCTTAATGAAACATGCAGAGCAGAAGAACGG